>JAAHTG010000531.1_pt2 | contig 23635 bp, 30 predicted proteins | sample 6116081 | NCBI WGS metagenome assembly JAAHTG01 (sample SAMN13939989, study PRJNA603662) | sponge metagenome | isolation source: marine sponge | host: Mycale hentscheli | place: New Zealand | collected 2005 | reverse complement strand
TCACTACTTTATTAATTCCTGCCATTTACCATGTTCCTTTATTTGAATGGATGACTTTTTCTTTGCCTAAATACTTATAAACGGTTGATGTGCCTATACCCATACTATTAGCAATTTCGATAACCGATTGCCCTTTTTCTTTCCTGTTGTTTAATTCTTTAACCAACTTAGGTTTTAAGCTTTTACGTCCGAACTGTTGACCTCGCTCTTTTGCTTTGCGAATTCCTTCGAGTTGTCGAGACTTGATCATAGTTCTTTCAAACTCAGCAAACGCGCCCATCATTTGAAGCATTAGATTACCCATAGGATTGTCTTTATTTCCGAATTCGAGATTTTCAGTTACAAATTTAATTGAAACTCCTTTCGCTACCAAGTCACCTACAATATTTTGTAAGTCTCGCTGATTGCGAGCAAGCCTATCTATTGAGTGAACAAACAAAACATCACCTTCACGTAAAAAATTTAAACACGTTTGCAGTTCCGGCCTTCCAGTAATATCTTTACCTGATATCTTTTCTTCAAAAGTTTTATCGATATCTACACCGTCAAGCTGTCTTGCTGTGTTCTGATCCACGCTAGAAACGCGAATATAACCTACCTTCATTTATTCTTTCTCCTAACTTTGATAGAGGGTGAATTGTGACATCCCTCTGTCCTTCACCTGATTTGATGTTTATCGCTTTTTCGATATCGGCACCTTGTCTTCGTAGATACTCAACATTTAGAGCAACAAAAATACCTGTTGAAACTGAAATAGCTTCCGTTACGTCTTCGCCCATAAGTTCAACAAAAAGCTTTTGTATTTGGTCTGATTTATTCACTGTCATTTCCTACTTTTACGGACTAAGCCGCAGTTACTTTAATTAAATTATCGTTATACTTGGCTTCTGCTACTTCGCAAGCAATCCCACACTCAATTTTTGGCTCATCTGATAACCTGCCGCGATTTGGGTTAAGCGTATCAAGGTACAAAGGTTCGCCAGTTTTAGGTTCTTTTAATACTGTATATCCTTTACGTCTTTCAAATGTTGCCATGCGCTCAAAAGCTTCAGGAAAGTCTTTTCTGATCTTGTTCCAATAACCCATACCACCCTTAACGCAACCGATACAATTATTATGTTCATAGCCTAGTTCATACATAACAGGTAACTTAATCCCTGCACGGTGAACCATTGCCAAGCAGTTATCTTTATTGATTTCATTATCAATCAATACCCATTCGACCTTTAACGTATTGTTACGAATTTCAAAGTCTGTAGCGCGTTTTTCTTCTTCTAGGGTATAACCGAAAACATGAGTATCAGTATCGCGTTGCCACTTATCACGAACTTGTTTTTTTAACGCTCTAGTGCAAGGTGAGCCACTAGGTGTGCGCATATAGTTCTTCTCAAATACATTGTAAATCGAACCTTCGTATTTTTCGTGCTCAAGAATAACAATCTCTTGACCAAACCATTTTTCACAGTCTTTAAGAAAGCGCATATTATCGGGGTGCTCTTCCTTGACATGGCAATATGCAATTACCACTTCATCAAAATCACTCATTAACTCTTGGTCGTTAATCGCTATTTTGCAAGCTGTTGCACTTGCCGCACCGCATGAAAACCAAATCACTAATCTGCTCATGGTTTTTGTTCCTTTTTTCTATTTAAGTACGCTTAGAGCTAGCGCGGCTTACAACTTAATTAACACCTATAAACTCACGACTTGCTAATAACTTTTAATTCTAGACTTATATATAAACAATTTCAAGTGTTATTTGAGTAAGCCCGAATCAATTAACTTTTGCTCAACAACATCAAGCTTTTCAGGAATACAATCAAAACCAAGCAATTCATCAAGCAATATTCTTAATGGCGTCCTTGTTTCTTGTTTATCTTCTTCAGTAAGAGTTTTAATTAATGGTTCAACCGCCTTGCTTTTATCAGTATTAGCTTGATCTTCTTGAACTTTTTCAACTGTTAATTGCTGATCAAACATCATATTTAATTGCTGAATAACTTGCTCTTTGCTGGCGTTGGCTTGATGAAATAACTCGCCAAACTCTTCTTCTTTAACTTCGTAATTACTTAATGAGTAAATTTTCTTATTAATTTCATCAGAAGTTTTACCAAAAAAACCAGAAGGGATCATAATTAAAGTGTTAAGGCGTTCTTGAGCTTTAGCTTTTAGCTCGTTAATTCGATTTTGTTCTTCTTGCGCTTCACGCTCTTGGCGTAACTTCTCACGTTCAGCTTCTAACTGTTCATTTTGAATGGCTGAAGCTAAGGATTGATTAAGCTCAGCAAGAGTTTCTTTTTTAACAACCATTGCTTCTTGAGTTAGTTCAGCAAAGCTTTCTGATACGTCAATCATATCAACCGCTTCAATAACACCTTGAAGCTCTTCAGATGATTTGCCAGATAAGTTAGTAGCAAACTGGCGAATTGAGTTTATTTGATCACGAATTGCTTGAACTCGCTTTTCTTCAACTTCTTTTTTAATTCGTTCAGCTTCTTTACGGCGAATGTTTTCAGCCTCAAAAGCTGTAACGGTTGGAGCGTAGATTTCAGAAACACGATCTTTTAAAACGTTACGAGCTTCATCAACTGACTTTTTGCCGTCAATAGCTAAATTATCAATATTTTTTAAAAGCTTGTTTTGTTCGGTGCGTTCTTTGCGAGCAAGCTTGAAACCTTCTTCAGTGGTTACATCAATCACCAAGCCTTTCTTTTGCTCAGTTAATTCAAGTAACCCTTGATCAGTTAAGTTTAATTCAGTTTTAAACGCTTGGACTAGTTTAGTTGTTTCCATGTTAACCTCTTAGTTGATTTAATTTATCGTATGAAGCTCGTTTAATAGCTTCGATAGCTTCTTTTAATTGTTCGCCTCTTGATGAAGCTTTGACTTTATCTAAAGCTAATGACGTTAAGCCATTAACTGAAGATTCGTTAGTTGCAGAGTTAATTATACTAACCTGATCATTAACTATTTTCGTTATAGCTTCTTGATTGGCGTTCTTTGTTGACTCTTGTTGATCAGATAAAGCTTGTTTGGCTTTATCTTTTGCTTGAGTGAATTTCTCAAGTAGCTCGTTGTCGTCTTCAGATACAGCGAGTTTATAAGCGCCACCAAAAATAGTTTTAAGCTCTTCGTTGTTTTTAGCTTCTAACATAGCTTTAATGTAATTGTTAATTTCTCTATCAGTTACCGGCAGCGCCCAGGTTTCAAGCGGCTTAGGTTTCCACTGAAAACCAAAGAAAGCACCGGATTTTTTATCTTTGCTGTTTTGATATGAATAACCTGGTAGTAAGTTGTATCTGTTATCGCAAGTTTTGCAATCAGCAAACATAGCTTCAAATTGATAAAGATAACGACCAATACCCCACTGTACGCCAGTTCTTTTCATTGAGCTTGAAAGTGTTGATTTAACATCATCAATGTTATTGCTTTCTGATATTTCCGCGCCATCCCAACGAGTAACCCATTCACCATCAAGCTTGATTGAAATACCACAAAGATAACCTTTGCCGCATGGTGAAGACTTGAATTCATTCTTCCAGTTAGCCGGACCAACTGCTTCATCAAGTCGAGCCATGATAGCGCGATTAGTAATATAAGGAATAATTAAAGCCCAAGGGCCGTTATTGCCTTGGCCGCATTGTTGAACGCGCCACTCAATATCTTGCTCGGGGAATTTTTTAGATAATTTTTTAAGGTCTGGGCTAATCATCACTTGTACCTTCTGTGTAAGCCCATAAAGAAAAGTTATCACTAAGCATAGTTTCTTTAATTTGCTGCTCAGTAAAATCTTTGTGGAATTTCATAACGCGACATTGTTTAGCCGCTGAATTGTAACCGATTGGCTTTAGTGGGTTCTTTGCCACTATCTCCCGATCTGCTTCCGGCGTAGTTATTGCCGTACTTAACCATTTAATCATGTTGTTACCTTTATTTTGGACGTTTAAAAAAGTGTCGCTGTTTGGCGTATCCATTTTGTTCTAAGCGGTATGGAGAGATACCCAACGACAGGTTGCTTAACCGCTTGATGTGATAAATAATAGCATGATGATTTTAGAAAGCAATAATTAATTTTAATTGTTTTAATATATTGACATTGCAATAATTTATATTTAGTATTTAGCCAACTTCACAAAAAAGAGTATTTAAAAATGGAAATAAAAGAAGCAGTACAAAAGGCAGCTATAGATAACAACATTAATGGCATTTTAGAAATGGTTAACCATTGCGGAGTGCCTTACCCGAGACTTGTTAGAATTTGGAAAGGAGATAACAGCGCCAAAGTAGCTGATGTAATAACCGTTCTTAGTTCTTTGGGTTTAAAGCTCAAAGTAGAAAAGGCTTAAGGTAATAACAATGGCCTATTTAAAAAAATCATTCTTACTTCATATTGATAGCTTGGAAATATTAGACGAGCTATCAAATGAACAATGTGGTTTGTTATTTAAGGCTTGCCGTGATTTTAATTTAGGCGTTGAAATCAACCTAGATCCAGTATTATCGCTTGTGTTTTTCTCTTTTAAAAAGCAATTTGAGCGTGACTTAGAAAAGTACAAAACCATTGCAGATAGAAACAAAGCAAACGGTAACAAGGGTGGCAGACCCAGAAAAGAACAAAACCCAAATGAACCCAAAAAACCCAGTGGGTTAATTGATAACCCAAGCGAACCCAAAAAAGCCGATAATGATAATGATAATGATAATGATAGTGATAGTGATAGTAAAAAAGAAATAACTACTACGTCAGCTAAAGATAACCCTTCTTTTGATTTATTTAAATACTGGTGTGACGTTATGGGTAAGAATCTTTCAACCAGCAAGCTTACACCTAAGCGTGATAAAGCTATCAAAGCACGGTTGAAAGAAGGTTATACCTTTGAGCAAATTAAAGCAGCTATTGACGGTTGCCGTAATGATCCTTTCTCAATGGGTCACAACGATAGACAAAAGCCGTTCAATGATATTGAGCTTATTTGTCGAACTGGTGAGAAGCTTGAAAGCTTTATTCAAACTCAAGTTGAACCGCGACAATTTACCGCATCAACTGAGCGAACTATTAATATGTTACAAGACTTGGAGTTGAAGTAATGGACAGCAATGATCAAAACAAATTCAAAGAGCTGTTAACGGCTATTGATGAAACCTACAAAGTTGGATTTACAGAAGTTCAAGTTCGTATGTGGTGGAACATGTTTAAGCCTCATTCAATTGAAGTTTTTGAACAAGCTGTTTACCAGCATATTGCTTGCCCTGATAGCGGCATGTTTGAACCTAAACCAGCCAACATAATGAAGTTTATCACTGGCACCACCAAGCAAAACGAACAAGCACTTGAAGACAAAGCTGAACTTGCTTGGCACGTTATTGAAGGTGAAATTCGCCGTATTGGTTCTTATGGCTCGTTAAAAATGGAAGACAAACAGGCTTTAGCGGCTGTTCAAGCTCTTGGTGGTTGGAAGCATCTTTGCTCACTAACTAGCGATCAAATGGTTTGGGCGCATAAAGAATTTATTGCTGCTTACCAGAACTATGAGCGTACACCAGTTGAAGCTTTGCCTGATAAATTACCGGGTCGAGTAGCTTTAGAAAATCACAAGGCTGAGCAATCACAAGGCTTAAAGCATATAACCGATGGCATACAAAACTATCGCAACAGAAAAGGGATTGAAAGCAAATGAATTATAAAAAAGGTTACGAGGAAGGCTACAAAGCTGGACTTATGAAAGGCTCAAATATCGCTTTATCTCGCTACAAAAAAGGTATTGAATTTGCTGGCGCTGTTAGAAAAAAGCAAAGCGTATTTATTGAAGGTGAGATTGGCAACGATCTTCATAAGGTTGAAATACCTAAGCCAACTTGTGGTTTTAGTGCCGCATACGCTGGCCAGTGTAAATCCACTAAAGTTTTAGATAATGGCCAATGTGAAAACCATCAAGACAAGTGCTGTATGTGTGGAGAGTTAGCAACTCAAAGCTGTTCTTTTGCTGGTCAATTCGTTTGTGGTGCGCCAATTTGTGATAACTGTAATCACTATTCAACACATAGATAAGGAATAACATGAGTAAATACAACGAAAGCACTACGCCAGAAAGCGAAAAGGATTTAGCTCAAACGCCAGTTTGGTTTATTGAATCGCTTTGTGATCTGTTAGGTATTGAGTTTTTTGAACTTGACGTTTGCGCCCTTGAGCAAACTAAAAAGGCTGTAACTTGTTATAGCTTAGCTGAGCGTGGCGAAAACTGTCTTGAATTAGAATGGGATTTATGGAACTGGTGTAACCCACCTTTCTCAAATATCTTACCGTTCCTTGAAAAAGCGGTTGAGCAATCATCTTCAGGCTTTAAAAATACGGCGGTTATTATGCCTAACAACCCTGAAACAGCTTATGTTCGATATGCTAAAGAATGGGCTGATACTATCATTGAAATGCCTTTTCGTATTAAGTACCGAAAGCCAAGCGGCGAAATGTTTCTTGATAAAAAAGGTAAAGAGCAAGGACCTCAATTTAGTTGTTTGGTTGCCATCTTTACGCCATTAGGAATCAAGAAGACTAACACTTCGTTTATGTATCACGATTTTAGAGAAGGCTTCTACCAGAAATAAAAAAACCGCTAACCAATTAAGGCTAGCGGCTACAACATGAAAACACTACGTCCAAGCAGCAAGGTAATAATATTATGAATACTGAAGAAATACAAATTGAAGTAGCTGGTAAGGAACTTGATTTTGTCGTTGAGTTCAACTTTACCAAAGGAACGCCCGGAGTTTATCACTTAGCCCCGGAAAATTGCTATCCGGCTGAACCAGATGAATATGAAGTTTTTGCTTTATACGCCATAGGTTACGAGCAAGGCAAGCTCAAGCAATATGATGTTTCTTATATGCTTGAGTTTATCAATGATGAAGTGGTTGAAATATTGGAGTGTATTATCAATGACTAAAGCAAGTGAAATAATCAAACAGGAGTGTTGTGGCGTTGGTTTATCTTTTTGCAACCCTAAAGCTGATTTAGTTAAGCAAGTAAAAATTCTTGAAGATGAAAAGGCTTTTCTTGAAAATCAACTGAAAAATTCTTTGACTGAAATTGATAGATTAAAAAGGTTAACCAATGGCTGAACTATCATTTATCAAAACCAATGTTGGCTTAGTTCCTCACACCGAGCACGACAAAGAAACTTTCAACAAGTGGAAGCTTGGTGCTGTTATCGTTGGTAACTTCAAGCAGATCAGAAACCCGAAATTTCACAGAAAGTTTTTTGCTCTTTTAAATCTAACCTTTGATTATTATGAGCCTTCAAGTGGTGTATTGACGGCAGATGAAAAACGAATTGCCACAAAAATTTTTATGACGCTTGATAATCACAATAACAAAAATGGTTTCTTTATCGACTTTGGGCGCGAGTTTATGAGAGCTGAAAGCGAAGAACGCCGGGCCACAATTGAAAGTATAGAAAAAGCTTTTGAACCATTCCGTAAATGGTTAATTGTTGAAGCTGGTTATTTTGATGAAACACATGTACCCGGTGGAATTGTTAAAGAAGCTAAGTCAATAAGCTTTGCCAAGATGGACGATATTGAATTCAGCCAGTTATATAAATCTGTTTTTGATGTTTGTTGGCGATTTGTTCTTAGTCGAGTTTTTAAAGATGAACACGAAGCAGAAGAGGCGGCAGTTAGTTTGCTGAATTTCCATTGACCACATACAACGACATAGCAACAAGAGAAGATCGCCAATTTCAAGCGAGAGCAAGATCTATTCTTGGCAACAGAAAATACATGGAGTTAGTTCCATTAGCGCGTAAAGCTTTTGAAGAAGGTGTGAAAGAGCCTAACGAAGTAAAGCGAGAAAATACAGCGCGAAGAATGGCCAACATGGTTTATACAAAAGCAATGGCAGATAAAAAATAATGGCTAAAACAGCGACAGCAAAAGAAAAGAAACACTTAAATAAAGTTTCAGCAATGGGGTGTATTGTTTGTTGTAACCTTGGGTTAGGTGAAACGCCAGCGGAAATACATCACATTGGCAACGGAACCATGTCAAAACGTGCAAGCAACTACGAAGTTATACCTTTGTGTCACTTTCATCATAGAACTGGTAATAATGGCGAAGCGGTTCATTCAGGGCGAAAATCATTTGAAGAAAATTTTGGCACTGAGCAAGAATTATTAAATCAAACAAATAGGTGGTTAAATGTCATTTAGAAGAGCAGCAAGGGTTGATGATAATCAGCCTGAAATAGTAAAGGCGTTCCGTGATCTTGGTTGGTACGTTTTAATAATTAGCCAGTTAAAAAACTGTTGTGACATTATTGTTAGTAAAAACGGAAGAACTATAGCGATTGAGATTAAAGACGGTTCTAAAATAGCAAGCAAACAAAAACTATCAGCAGGAGAATTAAAGTTTAAAAACGAATGGCAAGGTGAATACAGAATAATAAATTGTATTGATGATATTTTAGCTATTTGATATATTAATTTGCGCCTAGGCTTAGCGGCTGAACGTGGACTTCAATCACCCACTGGCGCAACAACTCAAGATTGATAACCGATAATTGTGAGGTTGCTATGAAAGTTTGCTTTAAATGCAAAATAGAAAAATCTAAAGATGATTTCCATAAAGATACCGCTAGAAAAGATGGTTTATTTCCTTATTGCCGGGAGTGTAGAGGCGTAAAGAGAAAGAAACAGCCAAGAGTTTTCAGGCGCGTACATTCTAAAGGGTATATTTTACTTGATTATCCTGATCACCCGTTAGCGCAATCAAACGGATATGTTTACGAGCACAGGTTTGTTTTTCACGAGCACTTTAAAGATAAAAAGTTAAACTGTGATAAATGCGGTGTTGATTGGTTATGGAGAACATACTTCGATCACATTGATCATATTGATGAAGACAAATCGAATAACGATATAAACAATTTAAGGCCGCTTTGTAATTCCTGCAATGTTCAACGAACAAAGAAAATACAATCAGAAGCCAAAGGTAGAACGCCGATAACTTACAACGGTAAAACACTAACAGCTAATGAATGGAGTAGAGAACCAGAAATAAAAGTTAATGGCTATGTTATTCGTAATAGGTTAAAAGCTGGCTGGTCTATATATGACAGTTTATTTAAGGAAAATAGGAAAGGTTAACTGGCTCAGAACTTCAAGAGTTAAGAGCCAGTTTTAGTAAGAAAATAAAAGAATTAGAAGCCCGTTAATAGGGCTTTAATTTAAAGTGTACCGAAGCCAGTCAAATACCATCCAGCCCCTTGAAACTCATAATCAGCCCATTGGTTTGCAGCCAACGCTTTATTATTAAATGTGCCAGCAGTGGATAGGTTAAATGCCCCCGTTGCTGTTCTTGATATTCTGAACTTATCTCCGTTCTGAGCGTTTGTAGTTGTAAATGTCACCGTTCTGTTTGCTGTCAATGCAGTTGTAAAGCGTTGAGTTGACGCATCAATACCTACTTCTAAAGAAACTGAAGCATTGCCACGGTCAGCGCTAACACTAGCTCTAACTTTTTTACCGCGAAAACCTGCGGCTAGTTCAAGAACAACGTTTGTATTGGTTCCGTTGTTATTGTAATAAACGTAATCGAATCCAAACTTACCAAGACCTGATCCTATAATGCCGCTAGTGTTATCGTGTAAATTGATAACGCCCATGTTGATTTCATCAGCACTTAAAATACGTAACCCTTGAGAGCAATTAGCGCCTTCGTAATAGCTGTTTTTAAAGTTACCTGTGTTTAGTGGGATATGTAAACCATACAATGTAGCGAATCCATCGCATTTAGCGTAATCAATAGTTACATCATCAGAGCCAACATTGATACCAGTGCCAGCAGTACCCTGTACATTGGCGCGTCCAACATAAGAACCAGCAGCAAAGTTATCAAAAAAGTTAAGACCTACTTCTAAGCTGTCAACACCTTCAAAGTTATCAATTGTAACCTTAGACTGAATACGAGCATGCTCACGATTGTTTTTACCAACAAAGTTATTTATGTGTACTGAGCCTGCATTAAAAGTCCTGAACGCAATACCAGGGACGTTACTGACATCTACAGTCCCGAACTCAGCACTAGACTCTGTATCTGTGTTCTGCAAGTAAATTCCAACCTGTCCAGAAGTAGCACCTAATCCATTGAGTGTTATATTTCCTACTTTTAACTTCTTGTCGTTGGTAGATATCCAAGCAACGTTAGCGCCACCTTGATTCTTCTGTATGATTTCATCTATCTTGAGATTAACAGTTTCAGCAGTCACTAAACCTGTCACATCCGTTTGGTTTATAACTAATCTACCAATATGTATATTTTCTGGAACCTCGTCTGCGCCTTTTACAGGGCCTTGGTCAACCGATAAGTTGTAATTCAAAGCGCCACTGTCACATATTATCTCGCCGCATTCCATTTCTTTAGTGCCAAAGTAAAGATGCACACCAGTAGAGCCTCCCACCGCAGTTTGGTTTAAATAACTCCCTGATACCTCTGTGATGCGTATCTTATCTACATTTAGTTTTCTAGTATAAAATGTTCCGAATCTGATTGTTGATGTAGCTGTGCCTAGGATACGGACGTTATCAACCCAAGTTACAGATGCTTGTGGCGGCGAAGTAGCTGAGCCAGTACCAGTTATATGAATAACACCATCTATGATTGCATCTTCTTCAAATAAATATGTTCTATTGCTTGTGCCGTTATTCATATTTGTTCGGTAGATACCAGCAGGGAAATAGATGAACAAATAAGGAGATACAGACAATGCTGCCTCCGCTGCGCTGTCATCTGTTGCCGCATCCCCTCTTAGCCCATACTGCTTAGCAGAAACCCATCCGGAAACCTGAAGCTTAGCTACATTGCCATTATTTAATAAATGATCTCCGTAACCGTCTACTGATTGATTTGCTTCTATTAAATATTCAGCTTGTCCGCCATCATTATTTGTATAGTATCCGTTTGTTTTGACTATGGTGCCAATAGCAATATCTGCATTTATCAAGCCTAAAACGTTAGATACAGTTTCTCCCGGCAAAGTCACGCTTGGAATATTGGTGTTTTCTAATCCGCTAGAGTCTAATCTCCACACTAAAAACTTCCCAGGTTCAGGTGTTGGGAGGCTCAATGGCTTTGGATCTTGTTGTGATTGCTGAAGCAATACCGCTCTATTTGCCGTATCTTCTATTTTTTTAGCAATAGAAACTACGCGATCAAAATCAGCATTAACTGTATCAGGCCTAAAATCACCGTTGTTTTGATAATCAATTGTACGGCTTGACGGTACGTTAGAAACTATAGTAACTAAATCACCGTTATTGGTTGGTATTGATAGAGCGACTGATCCGCCGCCCTCATTACCTACGCCGGAAACGTTATAAGCAGTTGTTAAATTTGTTGAGTCGTTAGCTTCTTGTCCTGCAGGAGTAACATAAACATTAAGATCCGTATTATCAAAGATCTTAAAGGTAAAGTTAAAAATTGTTTGCCCCGCACTTGCTGTGTACTCGTTACGAGCTGGTGCTACCGTGATTGTCATGTGAACCCCTTAATTATCTGGTGTTAACTGGCCTTTCTTCCACCAGTAATCTTGATTAAATTCTTTTTTACGCTTTTTCATTATACGGTTAAATTTCTTTTGGGCTTTAGGATCTGCCATTAACTCAAGCTGATCAAACATAGCATTTTTAAATAAGTGAGCTTGCCAAATATCCGGCGTATAACGATCAATAAATTGAACGCTTTCACTTAGTACGTTAGTTTCTTCACCCTTAAAAGCTTGTTGAACATTACCAAGGGTTAAGCTTGTTACCTTATTGAACAATTCGCCAGTTGGTCCAGCTAAAGTTTGCTCAATGCCGCCGCCAAATCTATTTTTGTCACTGAAAACAAAGTCACCCAATATACCTAGCCCGCCGCCCTGCATAAAAGCAGCGCCAACAAACTTTTCATCAACTGGTCTTGGCTCACGACCAGCAGCAATATCTTTCATTTGCAAAGCAGCACCACCCAAAACAGATGTGCTTGCGGCTAACAATCCAACATAAGAGAGTTTTTCTCCCATTGTTGACTGCATAGCAGCACGATAAAAGTGTGTTGTCATGATTGTTATAGGGAATGATTTTAGCATCATAGCAGACCGCCAAGCCTGACCGGCTATTGATGCACGCCCTAAGCCGCCGGTGGTAAAAGCTCTTACTCTTGAATCAGGCGTTGGCACTGCAAAATCTGTTTCAGATAAAACCATTTGGTGAAATTTCTTCCCGCCATCTTGAGTCATATCGGCAAACTTTGCGCCTTTATGTGTCAGTGGTTTTTGCGCTCTGAATACGTCCCAATCTTGTTCATTAATTCCGTATGATGCAAAAGCCTTTTTGGTGGCATCATCAAGATAATTAAATCTTACTGAAAAATTATCAGCAAGCATTGAAGAATATTCCATGCCAAAAGCTTTACGTCCTGCATCAGTCCAAGGGGCCAATAATGAAGCCCTCATTACGCCTTCAGCCATCTTTTGAGTTGCATCAGTGCCGTAAACATCAGCATATCTATTAGCGCCAGTGGCGCGACCTTTCCAAGCTTCAGCAATTAACCCCATTTTAACGGCTGCTATTCTATCGGCCTCGTTAGCAGGGTTCATTAGACTCATTTGTTTATTTAATACTTTTAACGCTGGTAAGTTATTATATTTAGCCGTTATGGCCTGGAAGCCAATATCACTAAAAGCAGACAAAAAAGCTTTGCCTAATGTTGAGGCGGTGATTACGTTTCTAACTGATTGCATAAAATCAGCCAAGGTTGTTAATTCGCCTTGGTTTACTCGCCCGGTTGCAACATCAAAAACCATTGTTGCAAATCTGGCTTGTCTTGGTTTTATTTCACCTTCTTTTTTTATTTGGTTTAATAATGCGTCAAAGGTTGCTTTCGGACAAGGCCCAAATATTTCCATATTAGCAATGTCATTAGCTTTTGAAACAACGTTATCGGTTAGTGTTGTAAAAATATCACCTTTACCGTAAACCTTTTGGTATTCAAGCCAAGAATCAGCATCTTTAAAGAATAAAAAACGCCTTTCGCTTCCTTTGCGTGATAATTTAGCTCCCATTCTAGGCACGGTAAAATCCTTTGTTTTATTCAGGCCCCCACTAACAATAGTTTCAAAGGTAAAATTCAAAGCCTCATCAAATGCTTCATCGGTTAATTGATTTCCGTTATCGTCAAGCATATTGCTTCTATCAAGCATTGGCGTTATTTTTTCTTTCCATAACGCTTTTGACTCTAGCTCTGTTTTGCCTTTGGCTAAAATTTCACGAGCATCATGGTTTTGAGGCATCAACCACTTTTCGTTTTTAGATATTGAACCGCCTTTAGCGTTAAAATCTAAACGAATCGTTTCGGTAACGTTTTCCCAATCTTTGGCAAATTGCATTATTTGGGGATCATCAACAGCTTCACCGTAAATGGCTTTTACTAAATTACGCAAACCATCTTCGTCTTGGCTGAATCCTACATTACGAGTTCTGAAAGCCGATAAAGCTTCAGCAAGCATTGAATCATATTTTCCTTCATAAAACTTACCAAGGTATTCTACGTTAAAATACCCTGCTTTACCTTTAGGGTCTTTGGTAAGTAAGCCGATTAAACCCTCATAGGCTCCATTGGGGTGAGTTTTTATATTATCCCAAGCTTGCGACAATCTAACGGCCTGAATAGCCGCTTCTCTTTTTTGGCGGGTTAGGTCGGTTAGAACAGAATCAATTGCCAACTCAGGATCGTCAGCCATCTTTATTCGCTCGGCAATATCTTTGGTTATTTTGCCGTTTTTAAAAGCTATATCTACACACTTATTAAATTTAGATGGCACAAGTAAGAACCTCTTCAATACCTTTCATTTCATCGTTAATACTTTTCATAAAATCACTAGCATCAACAACCTGATCATCTTGTACTATACGCGGTTTATCTAAGGCGTTAAACGCTTCAATGTCAGCATCATAATCTTTCGTCAATCCGTTGCGCTCAATAACTGCTCTTTCACGCTGAGTAACTGAACCAGTGGTTGCTGCTTTTTTTTCTGGCTGAATGAAGTTTTCTTTGGCTTTAGATGGTTGATTAACGGCTTTCATTTTGTTGTTGGTTTCTGTTAAAAACCTTGAATCAACATCAACTTCAACTTCAGCTTTGATTTCGTTTAATCGGCGCTGGTGCAATTCAGAAAGTTTACCTTGTTCGAGTCTTGACAAATCAGCTTCAGCTTTACTTGCTAAACTATCAGCATCAATACGGGTTTTAATATTATCAATTTGAAATTGTATTTCTTCTCTTTGCTCATCAGCGGAGCGTTTAACTTTCTCTTGTGCTTCGGCTTTCGCCTTTCTTGCTGGTACGCCTTTCCGCTTTTCAATAGACAAAGGTGCTTCAGTTACTTTTGATAGCCTGCTTTCTAAACCCAATAATTCAGCGTTTAATTTTTTCCTTTCACCGCGAGTGATTTTCCCTGAAGCATTAGCCGTCAATTCAGCTTTGACTTCTTGAATAAAGTCTTTTTCAACTCGATCTAAGTCAAGGCTGGATTTTTCAGGGTTTAAATTCAAATCATCTTCAACGCGAGATAGCGCCTCAAGTGACATGATTGCATCATCATCAAGCGGTAAGCCTGCCGTTTTTTCTCTAACGTTTTTTATATAACCTGAAATACCACCAGTAAAACCACCAATAGCAGCGGCACCAGTTGCGGCGGTAACTATATTTAGCAAAGCATCTTTAAATTCAAAAGGTGAATTTATATCGTGCTTATGTTGATAAACAAGAGGCTGGATCATTAATTCAGCGGCAATAGCCAAACCAGCTTCATTCTTTCCAACCTGAATAGCTCGACCTAATGCGCCCAACCCTTTAACTGACGTTCCAGCAGTAGCGATAGGCATTGTTGCAATGTTGATAGGATCAAGCATATAAGCCGTTGCCATACCTAAAAACTGAGCCATGCCGTTTCCTCGCTCGAATACATCATTAGCATAACTACGGCGTTTTTTTAATAACTCTGCTCTCTCATCAAATAGAGCTTGATCGCTCTTTATATTAAATTCAGGGAAATCTTCGCTTATTTTTTTATAATTAACATCACCAACCGGGCTGGTATATTCAGAAATATTAAAAGCGCCAGAGTTACCAAGATCTTTAACTTGCTCTTTACGCTGATTGAAACCTTGCATATTTAGCATTGAAGAAATTGACAACTCTTCATCGAACACTTGACCGACCCCAGCGGCGAAAACCTCACCAAAGCTAGATTTTTCAACAAAACTAGCTTGTGATAAATTCTGAGAAACCTCTCTTTTATCCAAGACTGATAAAAACGGCATAATTAAAAGCCTCTCAATCTAGAAATAGCTGATTCAATTGTTCTCGCTTTAACGAATTTTTTAGCTTCTTGTTGCGCCCGTTGCTCTTGAGTATATTCAATAATCAACGGCTCACCATCAGCTTTAAACAATGCTTGAGATTCATTAGCCATAACAATATATTTATTGGCGCCAACACTTTTTATTTTACCATTCTGAATAACGTTAGCCGCTTGATTATCAGTAAAACCAAGCACGCCGCCCAAAGCTTCAACCTGAAGCCCTGAAAATTCATCAATAAAATCTTCAAAAGTATCTTCATCGACTCCTCGAGGTAATTCAACCTTATTGCCGTTAACCTCGCCTATTCCGCCAGTAACAGCGCTTAAAGAGTTTTCCCAAGCATCAGCATCAAATACGTCAACATTGCCAGTAGTAGCCGCATAATGAGCTTTAGCCGCTTCTAATATTGCTGCTTTATCTTGTACGCCATAAACATCCCCAAGAAAATCTTCAGACACGCTTAAATATTCGCTAGGCTTTGCGGCGGTTACTAATTTATTTTTTAATAATTCTTGACCTTGAAACACAGTCCCCATTAAAACATTGTCACCAGTTGCGCCAGCCATTGAAAAGGCTTGTTGATTCTTCGGTGATATTTGCGCCCATACTGCAGGTGCTTCATTTAATGTATTGGCTAGTTGGACTTTTTCCGCAACCGTCATGCCTTCAATATTTCTTGATAATGAATTCGCTTCGCCATCACTTAATGGTGATACGGGAACACCGTAATGATTACTTAACGTTTCAGCTTGATCAGCTTTTAAACTTAACGACAAAGGATCTGCAGGGTTAAACGATACCTCCTGAATCAATCCTTGCTTAACCCCTAAAGAATAGCCATCTTCAACAGCCATTCTGTTGATTTCATTATTAGCTTTAAGTGCTGCTGTTAAATCAGCTACATCATCTAACTGGCCTGTTTCTAAATTATTTAATTGTTCGTTCCTATCTTTAATAGATAGCACTGAAAAAGCGGCTGTTTTATTTATGCGGTCAAAATGTTCTTGCTGATCAGTTCCAGCAACCAATTCCTTAACGCGAATTTTCTCTTGTGGATCAACTTCAAAACCAAGACTAACAGCCGTTTCATATTGCTTTAATGCTTTATTAGCTTCTTTAGCAACAGTTTGTGAAAGAGCGCTATCCTTTGCTTTTTGTCGGTTAATATCCGTTTGTTGTGAATTGGTGTAAGTAGACCACTCGTCAGGAGTCCACCCTTTTGGGGATTTACCTCTGATTTTATTTAATTCTTTTTCTGCTACTGTAGCGCCTTCGCTTTTAATTAAATCATCAAACTTTTTGCGGCTTGTTTGCTCTGAAGCCTCACGCTCAATTTCACGCTTCATTAGTGCGGCGCGATCTGCTTTTAAATCACCAGATTCAACCATTCCGTCAATGGTTTCAAATGCGTTTAACATTTGCTCGGCTGCTCCAACCTGATTACCTTCGCGAGATAAGCGCGCAGATTCATCACCAAAGGAATTTACAGCGGCAGCGCTTTCAGCGGCAGCATCAGCCTTGTTTTTCTTAATAGTGTTTCTGTGAACTCGCAAGCGAGAATTGGTTAACTGTCCGTCTATAAATTCCGCTACTTTATCTCTAACCGAAGGATCAACAGTTTTTAGAACGCCTGTTACATAACCTTCGGATTTTTCATTAAACTGCCCTATATTATCCGAATTTTCAGCTTCTATAACGTTAATAGCTTCTTTAGTGTCATTACCTAGCCCAGCAAGGTAAGCGGTTTCTAATGATTTATTGTATTGGGCAGTAGCAACGCCACCGGTTAAAATCTTTTCAGCTATACCGGCTTCTTTTTTCTTAAAAGGCTTGCCTTCAGCAATAGCAATTTTCGCCTCTTCCTCTCCGCGCTTTGCTTCTATAACATCGGTTAGTTGTTCAGTAGAACGCTTAAATGATTGCAGACGATTTAAAAGCGAGTTAGCGCCTTGTGTAAAACCTGTTGATAAGCCTTGTTGCTGAATACCTACTTGCTCATTAAATCTTTTGGCTGGCATTAACCACCCCCAGCGGCAGCTTTAGCCGCTTTTTCTTCTATCGAAGTGATAAGTCCAATATTTGCGGCTGTCTTTGCTTGACGTTCGGCAACCTTACCTTGTGCGCGTAAAGTCATAGAACGTAATTTTGTTTGGAATATATCACGCCCCGTAGCCTTAGACTCTCTTCTAATATCTTCTTTCATGACAGATAAAGGAGAACCCTCAAAAGCAGCAATACCACCAGCACCGGCTGAAGCATTTTGACTCGCCAATGCCTCGGCTAATCGCTCTTTTCTATCCGCTTCACGAGATACGCCAGCAGCTTCTTCCGCCTTGGCGGAAACCTCTGCTTCACCTCTTGCTATCTTGCCTTGCGCTCTTTGAAGCCCAAAGCTAGCAACATCAGCTATTACGCCCAAAATTTACTCCTTAATTTCCATTCCAATAGATAGAATAGTCATATTGAAAGGGGTTGTCTGTGTGATTTCTATGTCAGCCTCTATTGACCAACCAAGCAAAGTTATTCTCTTGATCTCAGTCTGAGGCGCTGGCGCGTTGAACTGATCAACACCTATAGTTTTATCTGCTAATCTTTGCCCGTTAACGATAACGCCGTTTGATTCATGCAACCGAATAGCAGCACGTAAAATCTTTTTCTTACTTGCTACATTAGGGCCATTACTCAAGCCAACATTTACCGGCATTGTTTTAATCATCGGCTTATACGTTAAACCAGCCTCTATAGTATCAGCATCGCGACTTATTACAATTTGACCACCAGAAACAACAAACTCACCCTGATAAGCGCCATCGGCTTTCACATCGACTGTTTCGCCTTCAAGATGATTCAATCCTGTTAATGTGTTAGAGCCGCCAACATTAGATATTACCGCGCTATCTGTTAAAGCATTCATTGATTCAACCTCAACATAATAAACCGTTGAGCTATTAACCACTCGCTCTATTAATAAATAAAGCGCATCATTAACAACAGTTACAGATTTTATATTGCCGCTTGACCAGCTTGTAAACGCTTGTACACCTTCAGCGGATAAAGTATTGAATACCGTTAAAGATCCATCTTCATTAATCATGTAAACATAATTAGCATCACTTGACTCTGTACCACGACTAGCCACCAACTCTTTTGGTTTATTAATCAAATGCGGAGCCAAAGAAGAAACAGATGCCGATTGATTGGATTGAAACTCATTAACGAAAACAAATTGATTGACTGCTTTACCTGTTCTTTGTACAAACAGAGTAATACCGTCAATACTTACCGGGCGAACTCTTCGAGAGCCAAGATTTGTTTGTGGTGAAACTGAAGCGTTAGTTGGCGTTATCGGCTCACCTCTTAATTGAGGCACATAAAATTCAGCGCCAGTGGTGAACACTTGCAACGAACGGTTACTAAAAATAGATTCAATCGCGTTTACTTGATCTGTATCAAGTGTTGCGTTAATGCTTTCATCATCACGAGCGCGACCATCATCAAAATTAAAGAAGTCGTTAACGTTAGAACCCCACAAAGTAGCAGGACGAGACTTAGAGCCACCAAAAAACAACCTTGCTTCGTGAAACACACATGTTTTAGGCCAGCCCCTGCCAGCACTCCAAACATCTTCTTTTGATGAAGTACCAGCTTGATCGCGAACAGTTGCCCCTGCAAATGTTGCCACTTTGGTTAATACAGCGGTTGCTGTTATCAGCTCCCAATCATTAGCAGAATCACCAGATAATGTGATTTGGTAAACAGATAAAGAAGTTGTCGTTGTTACACTAATTCCAGTATTACCAGTATTAGATAAGTTTTGAAGAGCATCACGTATGCCTTCTTGGTTTGTTGAATCATCACCACCAAAAATAATATCTTCGCTAAGTAGCCCGTTTAAGGCCAGCTTGTAACGATCACCTTCACTAGCATCAGTAAAAGTTATTGATTGAATTTCATCAACTGGTGTAGGGCTTGATCCATCATTAAAGTCATATTGTGGAAGATTAACCAAAGGTACGGGAGCAACAGCCCAATCAGTATCGGAAGTCCTGGTTAATGCCTGTGGAGCAATATCAACATGAGTAATTATCGCTGTGTCTGCGGATTGAATAAAATCAAATGATTGAACCTGTGCCAAAGTCCAAGGCGTTACTAAGTAATCAAAACCTGAGCCATTGATATTCGCTTGAAGTACACCGTCTTTGTATACCTGAACTCTTAGGTCGGTAAATACTAAAAGATAGCTTTGTTCAACATTGAAGGAGAAGTTTTCTAATCTTCCGTCACCTAAAGCAGCGCCTAAAAACTCCTGTCCCGGTCTGCGCTTAACACCGCCTTGGGGAAGCGTTAAAACGTTTGAAGCAGTTCGTAAACCGTTGTAATAGGCTTGTATATCTATACGACCAACTAATAGAGGATCTAATTCTCCTCTATTTAGATTGCTTTGAAAGTTCCATAAAGGCATTAAAATATACCTCTGACTGAAACGTTGCCCCTACCTGAATGCGCATCAACCAAGGGAGAATCAACAATTGCTTGTTGCGGCCTTCCTTGGCTATCAATACCCATAGCTTTGCTGGCAAAAAATAAACCTTTCTGATCGAACCTTGAAGCCATTGTATTATCTTCTGTTACAGCTATAGCAAAGTCAGCCGCTAGAGAGTACTCAAGCGCTTTAACAAAGTGAGGCGGAAGATTAACTTCATCAACATCAAAAATGTAAGTAGCTAAAATTTGAGTTTCATTAGAATAAAGAAGATTACCAATTAGAATATAATCACTATGGCTTTGAATGTTCCATATTCTGATTAAATCAGTTGGTAGCTGGAAAGCGTACTTATACCCTGTTAATACGTCTGGTTGCTGTGAAAGCTTGTTTAGTCTTTGCTGCTTTAAAGCAAAAGACCAAGGGTGTTCACTTAATAATCTACGTTTTGTTTCAGGGTAAATATTGGCGGCAACTTTTGCGCCAGCTCCGGGATCTTCAAATGATGATATAGGGTTATCACCGATTAACAATAAAGCGTTTGAAGCTATATCAATTGAACTAGCCATGATCACTCCAAAAAAAGTTAACCCTCACTCCATGTTAAGGGTTAATTATTATTAAGCCAACGTAAGTGTTGAGCTTAAAACAGTAACAACGCCAGCAGCAGAAACAGCATCAACAAAAATCATTGTAAATGTTTCAGTACCGCCATTTGCATCAACAGACCAAATAATATCGCCCTGCTTCAAGCCAAGGCTTGCCGCTGCATCATTAAAATAACCAGATGCAACAACTGAAGCTTTAGCATCCGGTGTTGTGTAGCTAAAGTGTCGCGGTGCGCTACTGTTTGCCATGCTTGATAACGGCAAAAATTCAGTTTTAGAAAAAGCCATAATATGACCTCCAATTAATTAAAAACAAAAGACTGAATTAACAGCCTTGATTTATTGCTATTAGGTTGTTTCGTTGTATTGAAGCTTAACAACGCCTTGAGCTTCACGAGCAACCGCACCAGCTTTAAACATACCGTTACACAACCATGATGTTTTTTGGGCTACCCAATCAACAGTTGTTTTCATATCAATACCAACAGCTAAACCAATAGCTGATTTATGATAAGCGAAAGCAATACGATCAGCAGCAGGACCCGGCAAACCACCTTCAGAGCGAGAACCAATTTTATGGAATTTAAAACCCATGTAAGAATCAAGATCGCCATTCACCAACGCTTTAACAGTGTTGTAATCTGAGCTTGTTACTTCGGTGTCTTCTAAAAGCTTTTGCAATGCCAGTGCGCGTAAAACAATATGACGATCAGAGCTATCTGCTTCAATGTCATCTAAATGGCCGGCAGCACTACGAACTAAATTTAAAGTAAAGTTAGTTGTTGCTGAATCATCGAATACACGCCCAGTATCAGGATCGCCATCATTAGAAGTAACAAAGGTTACTGCATCCATAGCATCAATGATCAGTTGATCTTCACGGCGGCCAATAGCTTTAGCAATGGTTGTTGCCAACTCTGACTTTTCATCAAAGTTAACTTCCGCAGAATCAAAAATATCTGTGTATTCTGGAGCGTTCCAGTTCTCAAGGTTAGCCGATTGGCGCCCGTGAGTGATATCCATAGGAGTAACATCGGCTTGAGTTGCTTTTTGATTAGCTAAACCTTTACCCATACGAGTAAATTTATAAGCATCACCAACAACACCAGTTCGAACGGTTACTGTTTCGCGTAATGTTTTTGTGCCTTGGTATTCGTGTTTAACTTCGCTGTCAAACTCTTGTACCGCAGCATTAGAGAGAAATTTAGACATTATATGCCCCTTATTTAAATTAAAGTTTTATTCTTTAGTAAGGGGTGTGTCCTGAAACGGGGCCGCCTAACTAAAATAATCTTTCGATTTAGTTTAATTAGTCATTGTTCAGGCTCATAAAGAGGTGTCTGATAGACTTATAACAATAATATGCTTTTTATTTTATAAAGTAAAATCTTAGTATTTATCAACTCTAACGGAAGCAGATGATGAACTGCCCCAACCAACTGAAGATGTGAATGTTTTCAAACCTCCGTCATTATTCCCTTGCGAGTCTCTAACCATTTCAATAGTTAATATTGCCCCTGCAGGGAAAACACCTGATCTAGTAAAACTAAGTGGGACTGTCATTTCATCGTCTGACATTTCAGCGCATATAGCATTACCATTCTGCACACCATTAACTAAGAATCTAATAAAAAAATAACATTCGCCCGGCGCGGTATCTCTAGATACAGAGAATATGGCGGTTAGTGTATATAAAGAAGTTTCATTTATTTTTAAATTGCCTAAAGCATCAATTTCCACTGGATCATTACTATCGCCTTGCGCATCACCGAAAGATGCCTGTAACGGGGTGTCTGTGGCGCTAGGGGCTTGATCCACTTTACTAGATGCAAGCATTACGTTTTCAAAAGCGCTAGGCACTGTTCTTAGTGTTAGCGTGCCTGTTTTCACAAAAATTCTAGGCTCAACTCCGTCAGAAGCGGCTATGTTAATAAAATCACCGTCATTAATCTGGTTTATCTTTTCGTTAAAATAACCGTCCTGTCTTACATCAACCAGTGAATCTTCTGTTCTGTATGAGTAAAGACGAGGCGCGCTAGAATTACTATGCGCACCAATTGTTACAAAGGATTCTTGTGTAAACACGCTAACCTCCAACTATAAGTTTGTGATCTTCAGTGCCGTAAACTTTGTTTCTTAATTTAAGATAACGCGCTTTAAAGTCTGGATCAGTATTGATTCTTCGATTTCCATGTGAATCTTTTTCAAATTGCATTTTGCTAACATCTTCAGCACTAGCGCCAGAGTTATTATTGGCATCACTAGGATCTATAGCAGCGCCGCGAGTCATTGAAATTAAACGTTCGATTGCTTTAACTGACTCAGAGCTTGTAGCCATTTGCTCCAACCCTTGAACAGTTTCAGGGTCTAAATTTTTATTAGCCCATTGCTGAATGTTTTCAATTCGAGAGTTGGCATTAGGCCCTAATGCTTTTAATTGTTCAGCTTTAAAATCAGCTTCCGCTTTTTGCTCTGCTACTTGTTGCATAGCGTAAAGGTTAATCATGCCGTTTAAGCCTTCTTGGCTCATATTGCTTTCTTTTGCAAACTCTTTTGCAGCTTCAAGCATCGGATCGTCATTACTTATTTCAATACCAAGCTCTTTTAATTCGTCACTTAATACAACTTCTGAATACTCTGAAGGAGCGCCAGTGAAAGCGCCAAACTTTCCTGATAATTCATTGTAAGCTTTTGCTTGCTCTGCAGTAGCTTCATCAATAGTCTTTCCTTCGGTTGCGTATTTATCTAGCAACCAATCAGGGCGTTCATTGCTTTGTTCAACCTGCTCACTAGCAACTTCTTCATTTGTTACTTCTTCGGCTGTTTGGGTTTCTACTGTTTCAGGCGTATTTTCTACGGTATCTGACATGATTATTTGCTCTCTACGTTTTTAATGGTTAAATAAATATTACGGATAAACTCTTTGTTACCTTCCGCAATACCAGCTTGAAACTGTGTTGAGTTAGGGGTAACTGTTGGGTTCATTATCAAAGCTTCTTTCCAAATAGCTAAAAGCTCTTTTCCTTGTGGGTTTTGTTCAAAAACTTGGTGTATTAAGTTTTCTAGCTTATCCCACATAACAGTTTTTTCTGCTTCAATTTTTGCTAGTTCTTCAGGGTCAGCAATGCCACCCATATTATCAAACG
>JAAHTG010000875.1_pt1 | contig 23668 bp, 24 predicted proteins | sample 6116081 | NCBI WGS metagenome assembly JAAHTG01 (sample SAMN13939989, study PRJNA603662) | sponge metagenome | isolation source: marine sponge | host: Mycale hentscheli | place: New Zealand | collected 2005 | reverse complement strand
TTCTATTTATCAAACTTGGAGGAACTGCTGGAACTTCTGGGACAGGGGGCGTATACAGGTCGGGCTGGGGGATTATTAGGTCGGGCTGTGGCGTGTAAAAACCAGGAACTTCGGGAACTTCTACTACACTATCTACTGATGTTGTTTCTGTTACTTGATTTTGACTACTTGTTTCTATCTCTCGCAAATATGTCGTTTCTTTTATATTATTTAATTGTTCTTGACTTGGTTTTACTATATTATCTTCACCTCTTGGTATTCCACCATACTGTTTCCCATAAGATTGTGCCAAATAATCTCTTCCCGATGTAAAATTTGCTGGTTGAACTTTCACACAACCCCCATTTTTTATAGGTATTATATCCGTTACTTCATTACGATATTGAGCATTTACTGGTTGTTTCATCAAAATATTTTGTTGTTGTCCTGCTGTTATTTCCGTTACATCTCTATCATAAAAACCTACTCTATTATAATATGGAACTACATTACTTGCTGGCTTTCGTTCTCCTGGATTTTCTATTGAATTTAATAATATTTTGTTTGTTTGTTGTTGTGTTGTTCCTATTCCTGTTATTGTTTCTCGTAATCTTTCATTTATAACTGCTGTTACACTGTTAACATCTTGGAGTAATTCTTGGAGAGAAATATATATAAACGCCGTCATCGGTTCTGCTAAAGGCATTTTCTCATTATTCATACCTCTTCGTCCACTTCCAAAGTGGTCATTTCTCATATAAATATATGGGTCATTGTTACATTCTTTTACTATATTCGCATTTCTATATCCAAATTGTGCTGTTGGTTCAAGTTCCCCATAATCACCCGCATCGGCCGTAAAACTTGAAGGTTCAAATACTGTGCTTGGAAATAAATTTAAATCTTCATTTTGTCCCGCCTGTGGTTTTCTTGTATTTCTTGAATATAAAAACATCGCATTATCTCCTCTCATATAACCATTACCAGCAAATTTACCACTTACTGGCGATATACCCGCCAAATCTAAATTATCATAATTCATTAATCCCTCCTGACTAGAGCCTGGTTTTATATCAAATAAAGGTTTTCTATAAAAGTCTTGATCTAAATATGTTCCTCCAACATATACTGCACAATCCCCGCATTCACAATCTATTTGACGACCATAATTTGTATTGGTAATATCTAATTCTAATTCTAATACTCTTACATTAAAAGCAGGTGTTCCTAATCCTGCTGTTCCAAATATTCTTACTATTGTTCCTATCCAATCTACTTGTAAATCTGCTTCATCAGGTTCTGTATTATTATTAATATATATATGATTTCCTACATAAAAATTATTTTGATATAAATCTCCTGTTCTTCCTTTTATTACTCCATTATCATAATCTGTAAATAAATTATTTGAGGCATCAGGTAAAGGTGTTGTTTGACCAGACATTTCACCTGGTTGAATACGAACTCTTGATATTCTTCCAGGGTCACCTTGAGCAAATACTACACCAGGAGCCAACCAAGTATAAACACCTACTGGATTTTCTATTTGATATTGATATATTCCATAACAATATTTTTGTGGCACTGGAGCATTCACACCTGATATATCTATTCTTGAATTAAAAAAAGGTAAAGCTGGAGTATTCCAATAACCATCATAAAGAGGAAAAACATAACCATATCCCATATTTACCTCTCGATAATTTCTAGTTTGATTTGTTACTGTATTTTGAGGTATTCTTGGATTTAAATTATATGGTGATACAAGATTTGTAAATCCACTTCCTGTTGTTCCTCCATTTCCATTTATTCCTCCATTAGGGTGAATTAGAGGTAATCCAACGCTATATGTATTATTATTATTCATATAAAAAAATACTTCCATTAACACCTTGGTATCACAATATTTCTTTGTTTCTCCATTTACTACTACATCTTGCCCGCTAAATTCTATAGTGGGCGCTGATGTCCCACTGCCTCGTATATTCGCGCAGACCATTTCCACGCTAATTTTGTCCCCTCTCTTAATAACAAAGTCTGTTTCATTTGACCAAGAACCATTAGTATCATCATCATCTTCTATATTTATTGCACTATTTTCTCTAGAACATTCTATTAAATATGTTTCTGTTCCTTGGAAAGTCGTCATTTAGTATAATAAGATATTATAAAATTACACTAAATCTTTACTGTCCACTCATAAAAATATTTCCACTCTTAATCATCATCATTCTCTCAACCTCTGCCCAAATAAGAACTCTGATTTGGCCAACATCTGTGGGAACTCTTGTTCTATTAAGAGTTACAATTACAGGTTGACGACCTATTTGAGTTCCATTACCAACATAATTCATACCAGCATCTTTGGAGAGATTTACACCAAGATAATTCAGGGCAAAATTTAGTTCTGTGTTGGGAACTCCATGGAAGAACTGTCCTGCGTCAAAAGCCGTTTGATTAGCATCTAGAGCATAAGCACCTGCTCCCGTTGTCTGTCCATCTGCTGAATATAATCCTCTATTTACTTTAATAGGAACATCTTCAACTTGCGACATTTCATTATATAATTTTGATGTTGTATTCAAAGGTGAAGGGAAGATATTCTCATTATTAATACTAACCTGTAAAGTCGTCCCAACATTACTTGCTTTTGATAAATAATTACCTAAAATTCTATTAGCTGGCTCTGTAGGGGCTGCTCCAAAATTAGGAGGAGGAGGTGTAGCAATTAAAAGATTACGAACAATTTGGTGGTCAAGACCGAGGAGAACTGATAAAGGCTGCGATGCATTTGTTCCTGCGGGAACTGCTTGGGCTGGAAGCGTAGATATAACATTCACATAATCCGTCATAACTAGACTTACTCCTTTTTCTAGTTCTCGTTGTATACGAAGCATAGGACTTGGAACACCAACTTGGTCTTCATAATAAATCAAATCCGTAGATAATTTACATGATGATTGAACAATAGTATTACCAGTAGTAAATGGAGTTCCACCGCCTCCCGCTGCAGTATTACCAGCTACACATCTATTACCTGCTAAATCAGCAGAGAAATGAAACACAAATCTAACTCTTTCTTTGAGTGCGAACAACGGGAGTGGGATTTGAGAAAGGACTGGGAAAATATCTTTGAGTTTGATAGTCCAAAAAGGTGTCGTTTGGTCGCTGGCTGTAGTGCGGAAATGGTCTAATCTATTACATTCTGTTGCTGATGTTTCAACTAAACCAAGTACACCTTGAGATGCTTTGGTATTTGCTGTTGGAACAGTATTTAAAGCATTAAGAGCTAATTTACCCCAAGCATTTGCTCCTGTAGCACCTTGAACTGCTTTCATACCACTAAAAGAACCAAGGTAAACATTATGAGTTTGGTCGCGAATATCTTGATCTACCAGACAATTCTTCATCTGCATAAGATGTGGACAATTCTCAACAGCATTAATCAAGGTTGTTCCAAAAAACATTTCAACTCTGTCTAAACAACCAAGAACACCAGCCATTAAAGGAAGGTCATTCCGCTGATTTCCATTCGTTTCACTTGTAGTAAGCTGGAGCTGTAAAGCCACATCATCACTTAAAATACCTTCTTGGGGTAGTTCAAAGACTGCTTGTGATTGACTAAAAGAACGGGGTTCAATTAATCGAGTTTCAACTCTTTGTGATTGACTTTCCGCCGCCGATATACCAACCATTTGTGCTAAATCACTTTTTACCATTTATATAATACTAAAATAAAATAAATTTTAATATTATTTTTTAAATATGCTATTCTTTTTTACTAATTAACAATGCTTACAAGACCTCTATCATCATAGTTAATAACAGAACGGTAAAGGAAGAATGTATATGAAGACATAGGAGAAGCCCCGTCAAGTTTGGATATAATCCTGGTTGAATATGACTGGTTCTTAAAGTTTGCTGTATTACCCACTCCCAACATATCACCAACTCTAATACCAATACCATAAACATTTTGAAATCCATTCTCTGTAGTATTAATATCAGCTGCTGTAACCGCATTATGCTGCTCATCACCATTTGCTGTAGGTAAGTTTTCACTATTTGCTCCAGCTAACTGGTCTGTTGCTTTACTAGTTCTTGGTCGTATGGCCATTGAATAATAATATTGACGCTGGGCATCATAAGAAGAACCAGCAAATTCATCAGCAACAGCGGGATTACGAACAATTACCTCGTTCTCGTCCACCTGGAATTGTAATGGAAAAAGAACACCGCCCCTCATAAAGCTTGTCTTGGTAATTGGCGCTAAAAGGTCATAAGCACCAGTTGCGGGATTTTTATTAAGCAAAGGTGTTGTTTTCATACTATCCTCCCCATAATTAGCAATATGAGGTGTAGGTAAGAAATTAGTAAATGTAGACACAACTGCGGATAATGCTGGTTGGATTTGCGAGGTTTGGTCATTATTATTAATTACAGAATAAAAAGAACTAAATCCACTAAATGGATAAGAACTAATATTAGGTAATGCTCCACCTTTTGGCATCGCATATTCTCCCATAAGACTAACATTAGTAATTTCATAGTAACTATTAGGAGTTGTAACAGTGCCTCCAAATAATGCTTGAATACTTGACTGGAGTGAAAATTTTAAATTTAGGCCACCAATTCCGTTATTCATAGACAAAGGAATATCAGCACCTTGGAGGAAAATACCAGCCATAATAGGCATAGCAACAGACATTTTACGATTCAGATAACGACCCTGGACTTGTTCATTAGAACTTACACCAAATTCATTAGAAAGATAAGTAGTATATTCATTCCAGCCTGAACCACTTGGGAGAAGACTTGCTAAAAGACGCCCATAATGACGAATTGTTTCAAGATTTTGGTTCATAGCATTATTAATTTCAAGTTGAGAAAATAAAGATGCAACTCCCACACGAGAATTAAGGCGAACTTCACGCTCACCCGTCCCGTCTTGGTCATTATTATTAGGAAGAGCGCCAGCACTATCTTTCAATACAACATCAAAACAAAGTTTTAAATTCTTGGAACGGACATAATATTCCTGTGGAGCTATAGAGAAAGTAATAATTGGATTACCTTGACGATAACTGTAGACAGAATTTCCCGATGTTTGATTATCGGGGGCTATTTCAAATTTACGGACTGCAGAGATATTCGACATTTATATTTACTATATAAAATAATTTTTGGAGAGAATTTATTAATTTTTAAATTTCATCTTGTATTATATCTAAATCATAATATTCTGTTACTAAATATTGAAACCATTCTATATCAAGTTCTGTATATTGTTCTTGATCAAGAGGCTCTTCATTTAATTCTATTGTTCCTGAACAGTTTTCCATTAGCATAGATGTTGTTATTGGTCTTATTTTTGCTGCTTTAAATGCTTTACAAGATGGTGTTTCTTGATATAAAATTATCTTATTTACTATATCCATTGGTAAATTCTTCCATATTTTATTGTTCATTTATATATATGATTAAAGAAATTTATCAAATTTTCAAGAACGAACCTATTTTCCAAAATGCTTACATGCGATTTTTATATCAAGATTTAAGAAAAAATATAGATAAAGGAACTTATATATACCAAGATGGTGTCTATCTTGATTATTTGGTTTATAAAAGAAAACCTCAAGTTAAATTAAATAGAATTATATCTAAAGAAAAAAATAAAGGTTATGGTTTCAAGGTTATTAATATTTTTCTCTCCAAATTTAAAAATAAAGATATTGTTTTAAAAGTAGATTGTAATAATACTAAAGCAATTAACTTCTATACTAGAGTTGGTTTTGAATTCAATAAAAATTTAGTAGAACCATATCATCAATATATTAAATTTAAATCTTAATGGTCACTATCCACCATTTTCTCACACTCTTTAAAATCTTCTTCTTCTAATTGTATTGTGACCGTTGTGCCCTCTTTCCAGCCGTTAACCATCGCCTCCAAGAATTTATTTCTTAATTTTAATTCTTTGACTTTTGCTTCTAATTCTTTTATATATTTTTTATGTGTTTGTGCTGCTTGAAATCCTTGGCGCATCGCAAATTCAACAAATGTTTCTTGGTCAAATGAGTTCATAATAACAATAATAATGAAGATATATTATTCTTATATTCCTTTCAATTTTCAGATGTTTTGAACTTGACTTTAAAAAAAATTTATTAATCTTGACTTGGTTTTTAATCATTATTTTAATGTATTATAATATTGCGCGGAAAACTCTTAAAACCTTGAGGGCTTGATATCTGTTGAAATCCAAAGTTTTCATTGTTTGGAATTCTTTTTAAAATTAGTAGTTTACAGATGATATTATTCCAATACGCTGCGAAGCCTCGTGCGATATTATTTTCACTAAAATGACCATGTTCCTTTATACGAGACGCAAGGTAAGCGTCTTTCTTTATCCAAGCTTTTGTGGCTTTTTTAATACTTTTTAGAGTAATTTTTTGATAATTTGATGCTTTACAAATTTCTTCCTCCATTTGCTCTATAGTCTCCAATAACCTATCACCAACTTCTCGGGGAGTTTCTACTTCCGTCTTACAGTGTTTAATCAACTTATCAAGACACTTCTTCGTATATTCCATATGAGAAGATTCGACTGGGATAGGACAGCCTGTTCCTTTATAGAAATACATAGTAATACAGGGCATAGTGTTCATATTCTTAAAAGTCAAGATGTTTGATGTGTGTTTGTATGGTGGATATTATATGAAAACGAAACCTTTCAATTTTCAGATATTTTGAACTTGACTTTATTTATACCTTGGCCTGGTTTTTTACTTTTTTAAATATTAATAAATATTGGTGAACCTTACAGGTATATCCAAACTTCTTTGCGTTATATCCCATTCGTAAATAATTATATATTTTTTTTTGATTTACTATTACTTTATCCCAAGTTTCAAAGCCAATACTGTTCATAATTCTCTCCGTTTCATAACTCAAATTATAAAATTTATGATTTTTTCTCCAATCACCAACCATAATACAATATGTTGAACCCATGTCTGCTTTTTCTGCTGCGCGTTCAAGTATTTTTTTATAAAAATTTAAAAATCCTTCCCACGATTTTATACTTGATAATCCATTTCCTTCGTATTTTTCCAAGTTCCAATATGGTGGGCAAGTTATTAATCCATTGTGTTGTGGTATTTCATCTACTAAACTATCACCTAAATGATTTTCCACATTAAAGGTATCTTTGGCATATTTTATTGCTGCTGGACTTTTATCATATCCTATATAATTTCTAGAAACATCTTTACAACATCTATGTCTTTCTCCCCAGCCAGCAAAGGGGTCAAATACCAAGTAAGCATCTCTACAAAAGAATTCTGCGCATAATGTTCCTATTTCTGTTTGAAAAGCAGAAAACCCAGCCCTACTACTTTGTGTTACTCCATTTTTTTCTTGACTTCCTCTCATCTTTGTTTTTGGTTTTTTTGTGTCTATTACGCTAACTGGATATATGCTATATTTTTGTTTACTCATTTTATATTTCTCTTTAGATTTTAATATTATTGATTATTATTTATTATATAATTAATTATCAATATAATATTTTATGCAATTTTTTTTTCAATTTGCTTCCCTTTACCATAATAAATTTAAAGCATACCATGCTCGCGACCGTTTTCCATCTTTGCTCATAGGGTCATTTTTATGTCTTGATCTATATGCTTTCCGTCTTTTATCAGCAAATTCTTTACCCTTTGTTCTTATAAAAGTTCCGTAATCCCCATAGCCAAGAGCACCCACATCAGCTAATTTTACTTCTTGAACCTTACCGTCTTTTTTGATTTTTTTGAAGATTGCGATTTTTTTTCCTTTGTTTTTTGATGGGCGGACGATAAGATTATATTTTCTAGCTTGACTTCTTGTATGAGAGGTGATTTTATACATTCCTTTTTTACTTTATGGAGAGATAAATTTTCTAACCTTTCCTTTGCTAAATTAAAATGTTTTTCATTTATTTCTATTCCTATAAAATTTCTATTTAATTTATTACAAGCTACACCACAACTACCGCTTCCCATCGTCATATCTAAACAGGTATCTCCCTCATTACTAAAATATTTTAATATAAATTCTAATAAGAATTGAGGCTTTTCTGTTATATTTTTTATTATCTTTCCTTTCCTTACACTATATTCCTCAATTACATTTATTGGTAATATTGGCTCATATACTGCTTTTTTTGCGTGATACATCTTATCTTTTCCTATTATCAAAGGTGTATTATTTAACTCTTGATCAAGAACATTCGTCGGTAATAATGGTTCGTAAGATATTCTTGGTACTTTCTTTTGATTTTTATGAACAATATTTAATCCTGTTGATGTTACCTGTGATATCACATTTAAAGGTAAACTTGGTTCGTAAGTCTTCACTCCATCTTTTTTGGGTTTCAATCTGCCCTGACGAATATTTAAGCTAGTTGCATCCGTCACCACATTTAAAGGTAAACTTGGCTCATATACATTCCTTATGCTTTTTTCATAATGAAACTGCATTCCTTCACTTTTTTCTACCTTTTTATTATTACATTTTCTTGACCCTTTTATTTTATGATATTTCGCATAATTATATACTGGTTGATGTTTATAAAATATAAATACATATTCTGTTGCTTTTCCAAGTCTTTTCCGTGATAACAAAGGCGTTGTTGTTCTTTTTTTATTCCACACTATTTCATATCTAAAATACTTGGGACAACTATTTATTAATTTTACTCCAAATTTCATATCACCAAATAAAAATACTGGACAATTCTTTTTTCCTATTCTCCATATTTCTCTCCACATTTTTTCTAAATCTATTTCATTATCCCAAGCCAAATGAGCAAATCTTCCATAAGGTAAATCTGCACATACTATATCTACACTGTTATCACTCAAGTCTTTCATTTTTTCTAAACAATCTCCTTGATATAGCGATTTCATTTACATTACCTTTAGATTTTAATAATTCCTTATGGTTCTCAAATCTATCATATAAAAAATATGCGAAATTTGTCGGGTCAAGTTGTGTTTCATGTTCTGTTTCCCACGATTTTATCATTGCTATCTCAAACATTTCGGGTATTATCTTATTTTTTTTTATTAATTCTTTTATTTCATATATTTTATTAGTTTCCATTTTATTATTTGGAGAGAAAAATATATAAAATTATCTTGATCTAAAATTCTACAGCAACACTACCTGGAGTAATCACACAGGTTCTAATATGATATAACCAAGTTCCTACTAGTTTATTAATAACATTCTCTCCAGCTGCTGAACCATATTCTACATTTAATCTAATTTCATTTTCATTAGCATTAAAAGAATGGCCATCTTTAGCTAACTGTCTTGGTATACAGAAATTTCTCGCATTTTCACATAAATTACGGGGAACAATATTTAATCTACTAATTGCTTTTTCTGTTTCGTGAAGATGAATAGCGTCCCAAGATAATCTCTGTGCTGCTTCCTCATTTGCTGTTGCTACTAACCTGGTTGAAACTCGACGATTTGGAGTTAGACGGTTAGCAATATTCCAAATATAACTTTTACAAGCATCTCCTACTGGACGAAATGTATCCTCATATAATCTTGCTACACTTCTCATCGGTTGAGATACAATTGAGCAAGCTCGTCTTTCATTAGCTGGAATTAACAGTTCACTTCTTGGAATACCAGCTTGAAGATTTTGACGATATAAGTTATATGAAGGATAATCAATGCGAATACCGCCTCCACTACTAACTTGTTTCATAAGACCATTCATAGTTTCACTACTAGCTTGGACTACAGAACAAACAAATTCTACATTTTTCATTTCAAAATTAGCCTTTAAAGAATTAGCGTCTACATATACTCGACCGTTAGCAGCAATACCAGCAGCTCCTACATTAGCAGCCCCACCAGCACATGTATATGTTGGGCGACCAGCTACAGAGGTAACAGCCGTAATAGTTCCCAAAAACAAAGGAGGGTCGGGGGCAATCTGTTCAACATATAAATCTTGACCAACAGAATAAGCAATATTACTAAAGTCAGCGAGAGCAGCCTGGATTGTGGCGGGTGGAACGGCATCAACTCCCGATGTATTCACAGAGAAACCCGCAATAGCAGGATTAACAGCCGCTCCTGCGTGTGCAACTGCACTCCCAAAAGCCTCGGGGAGTTCAGCCCCTGCTGTTGGAAGACCTCTAATTTGGCGAATACCTGTATATGTTGCTGCTGTGCTTGAATATCCTATTTGAGTTAATGCTCTTAAAGCTGCTTCTTTCTTTTGCAGCTGAATTCGAATGCGAATACCATTTAAGGCGATTACGGGCAGAAGCTTGGCACCTTGGCCTAGGAGGCCACTTTGATACAAAGGGACAACACACTCTACATCTTTGTAGGTAGTTCCATCTACTGGGTCAAAAGTAAAATATTGAGATTTTAATGAACGACTTTCAACTGGCGACATACCTTCCATCAAAGTTCTCATACTTTCTAAACCTTGGGTCTTGGAATAATGATAATACATAGCAGTCCAAGTGCTTACATCTTCTAGCTGTTCAAGGAGCTGACTATTTGCTCCATCATATATAGATATTGTGGAAATTACCGAACTTCCAGCTGCCATAGGGTCAGGTTGTGCGATGCAATTAGTTTCTGTTGCGTCAGCTTTTACTTTAAGTAAAAATTTAAGATATGAACCTTGACTAGCATTTAAAAGAGGAACTTCTTCAGGACTAACAAAAATTTCAATAATATCTTGTTCTGTATAAACTGAATTTCTATCAGTTAAAATAGATTTGGACAATGTTGGCACAGACATTTATAATATCTATATATATAAAAATATTTAGTTTAATTTTTAAATTAAATATTAGTTAAGCAAGTATAGGAGCGGCTACTCTTCCTCCTAAATCTAGCGTTGGTTGACTTATTGTTGGTAATGGTTTATTTCTTAAAGAACTCTCTGTTGCTTCTGTTTGGAAACTCTCAACCGCCCCGTATACTCCTGCCCCGACACTACCTAATTCTGTTGCTGCTCCAAGTCCTTCTAATAATGCTCCTATTGGTGCAAAAATACCTGATGCTAAAAGACCTGCTCCTGCCGCTTCTTCTGCTGCTCCCGCTATTTCTCCACCTGTTGATGCTGCAGCACTATCTAAAACATCACCTAATCCTGATGCGGCACTTTTCTCTTCTGTTGCTGCTTGGCTCGCAGCGTTACTTAATTCATCATCATATTCTCCAGCACCTGGAGCACTAGATGTTGGCCTTGGTGGTGCTCGTTCTTCTGTATCTAATTCATTATATCCTTGGGCGCTTTGTTTACGGAGTGGTGCTCCTCTACTTGATTTTCCCATATTTCCTATTCCCATTCTATCATTTTCAAATCCACTATCCAAGCCTCTCTGTGTTGAAAATCTAGGTTCTTCATGCGAAAATAAACTAGGTTCTCCAGTTCCAATGGGTTCACTTGCTCTTGGTAAACCGTATTCATCTAAATCATCAAAACCTTCAAATCCCCGTTCTGCTGGGACTTGTGTTTTTGTTTCTCCTGAACCTACAGAACCTCCATAACTAAAATCTCCACCTTTACCATATTTTGTTTCAAAATAATTAGGGTCATCTGTTTCAGTCATTTCTACATCATTCTTTGCTCTCATAGCACTCTCCTTTACTCTCGCTATTGGATTAAATTCCATCTTTGTCTCCCCACCAAATGCTGAAGTTTCCCTTAAATTATCTAATCTTTGCGAAAGCTCATCTCTACTCGCTAATACTTGAGATTTTATATTTCCCGCTGCTCCTTCTATCTTTCCCTTCGCTTGATCAAGTGCTTCCTGTGCACCTCCCTTTGATATAAAATTATATAAATCTCCAGCTCTTCCTGCTATTCCTTTCACTCCTTCTACAGCTACTGGTAATTCTAAACCAAGTTTTGCTATTTCTGAATATTTCTCAAATTCTCCTTGAAGTCCAGCTAAAGCATTATTTCGTTGCATAATATTATTATCCCGTAACAATGCTAAATTATCACCATACGATTTTACATTGTTTGATATCGCACTTTCAAATCCAGTAATACTCATTTATATTATTATAATATTAAAAAATTAATATACTTGAGTATGAAAATTTAAAAATGCTTGTGGAGGTGTGCTATCAAGACGAAAATATATCCAACTATACATATCACCCTGCGCATGCGCCATTATCTCATCAAATCTGCCACCAAAGGTATCATTTAGGTCGTATTTTAAAGCATCAAGTTCTTTCGTGTTTTTTATCATTCCACTCACTATCATACCCGTTGAATTTGCTCTAATAATTGGTGCTAAATCTAAATATTTCTGTGTGCTATATAAATATAAACAAGGGGCAGGTTTCCTTACATAATGCCTAAAACGCGAGGCCAAGCGTATTACAGCACCTGTGGTCTTACTTCTACTATCAAATTCTCCATAACAATCATCTACTATTAACGCATAACTTGTATCACTATCTTCTACTTTTTTTTTATTTTTTTGCATAGTTATTAAATCTGTAATTATTTTATTATCATAAGCATCATAACAAGTATCTCTATATTTCTTGGCTGTGAACCGACTTGTCGAGTCATTCCACACTGTGGGACTAATCACCGTAACCGATGAGAATAAGTCATCTTCCCCCTCTTTGCTTCCATAAAAATTCGGGTTATGCAAAAAATTATTCCACAAAGTGCCTTTACCCATACGAACTCCTCCAACCAAGCTCAAGAGCTGACCCTTATATATATCAGGAATATTCGGGTGTAATTCCCTTTGTTGCGCATCTATTTCTTGTTCTTCAGGAACTACAGGCAAGATTGTTAAATCATTATTCATTTATATATAATCAACATTTTTATTTTATATTTTTCTCTCCATATATTAAAATGAATGATTATGAAAATAATGTTTTAACTGATTTTAAAGTTTATTGTCCAACAGATGTTATACAGAAGTATAAACATAAACATTCTAATGATAAAAACTGGACTAGATTTTACTATTATAAAGATAAAAAAAGATATCAAGTTGGTGCTAATAACATTGAATTTGATTATGAAGTTTCATCTACTCTTGCTTATAATAAAAATGTTTTTTATAAAATGACTAATATGTCTAACCAAGATGGATTTTTTGATTATTATTTTAAACTTAAAAATAACTTGCCTAAAATTGTGGTTAAAAAATCTAATAGAAAAAATCAAAGTAACAGAACTAAAAATATTACACCAGTTCCAAATACTACAATGCCCCCTGTATGTCCCGAAAGTGGAAAGTTTATATGCCATTTTAAATGAATAATTCTCTCAAGAGTTTTGGTGGAATTCTAAATTTCATTGTTCTATTTTGGCCACAACCTACACAGGGTTGGTCTTTCTTATGTGTGCCTAAACTTTTTTTATGTTTACTACCATTCATATTATTACATTTACCTTTTCCCAAACATAATTTTGGAGAGAAATTTAATTTATTTGTCCATATTCTTGTTCTTTTTCTATATCCCCAATCACAATATCTACAATAATCAACAGTATATGAAGGCAAGTCAAGCATAAAATCTTGCTTTTTTAATGTTCCTGTTTCAGGATTTTCTATATACCAAAATTTAGGATTAAAAAAATTTATTATTTCCAATACTTTCTTTACCCATTCTATCCCTTTTTTAAAATCTAAATCAAATAATTCTTTAGTATATATATATTTATTTCCTTTTTTTCCTTTTTTTCTTCCTATCCAAGGTCTTATTAATGGACTAAAATAAGTGCACGGCGGTGATGCCCATATTATATCAAAATTTTTATATTTTTTATAATCAAATTTTAATATATCTACCAAGTGAGTTGGAGGCTCTTGATCGAAATATGTCCTTATATCTACACTTACTACCTCCCAACCTTTCTCTTTGGCTATCTTTCCAACGCTTCCCGTTCCACTAAATAATTCGAGTACTTTCATATACTATTAGTCATGATTTTATTCTGGCTCTATCCAACTTTTACAATTGGACAGAGGTGGGCGGTCGTGATTTTCTGGCTCTCTGCCACATTCTTCACAAGTGGGTCTTGGAAAATATCTCTTGAAAAGTTCATATTCATCATATCCGTTACCATCTTCGTCAAAATGAATGATGGCTTTTAAATCGTGTTCTTGAACTACACAATCCCAATAATCTTCGTCTTCTCCCAATTCAACAAATTCCAAATGTTTATATTTTTTCCACATTTCAAGCTCCATTTTTAAGTTTCTACATCGTTCATAAAGACAACCACTCTCTAATATGATTTCAGTGTTTTTCTTGTAATTTTTTTTTAATTCTTTATTTTCTTCTTTTAATTCTTTATTTTCTTTTTTTAATCCATCAATTCTAACTTTAAGTTCTTGGTCTAAAGCAGATAATTTTGTATTTATAATTTTTTTCATATCTTCCTTTTCTGCTGTTAACGCATCAAGGGTTTCTTTTAAATCACTAACTAACTCCATGGTTCCCATTTTAATAATTCCATTTTCTTCTTTTAATTCTTTTATTTTTTCTGTTTGGATATCAACCAAGGTTTCAAATCCTTTGAGTGTTTTAGTGAGTTGGGCTTTAGTAGGCATAATAATAATATAATAAACTTTTATTCATATTATATTATTTTCAATTTTCAGATGCAATTTATATAAAATCTCTTGACTGTTGCCTTTGTGATAGCGACCTTGGTTTCTTATATTCCATAATTCCATCTACCTCCACCCGTCTTATGTTGAGCAAAAGTTCCTATATTTCCTGTCCATTTTGCTACCCTTGGTTTACTAGGTGGCGCTACAGGCCTGTGTCTTTGATTTATAACCCTATTTGGGTGTGGATTTTTACTTGTTGAATGTTTCTTTTTTCGTTTTTCTTCATACATATCCATATAATTACTGAATGTATCATAATCAAGTTTTGTGTTCTTGATCGGTGGGGACATTTTTGTTGGTTCTACTTTCTTTTTCTTTCCTAATGCTTTAGCTTGTCTTGTTGCTAAACTTTTAGCTCTTCCTCTTGCTAAAGCATCTAATTGAGATTGGCTCATAACTTTCTTTTTTCTTTTTACTTTATCTTTTCCTCTTCTTTTTTGTGGGACTTCTTCTTCTATTGTTTGGAGAGAATTTGGTAAATTATCTTGTATTTCATCTTTTACTATTTCTTTTTTTTCTAATTTTATATTTTTTTTTTTTGAATTCTTTTCCAAATCCATTTTTCGCTCCAACGGGTGGTTCTTGAATTTCTTGTTGAATAATTTCCACTTCTTCCTCTAGCTCTTCCATTGGTTTTATAGCTAAATCAGCAAGTGGGTCTTTGATTGTTGGCAATCTATTTTGGCTCATTATAATTTACATTTAGATTTTATTTTTGTATAAAAACTAATATGTTGTGAATACTGATGCTTGTCCACCTTGACTATAATCACTATTACTATTTCTTTTTTTTATTTTTATAGTTATTGTGCTCGTTGTATCTAATACATCAGGTTTATTACCAAGGCTGTCTGTTATGCGACATCTTAAAGATGTTACTGAAAATGGTGCTGGATTATTCAAACAAATCCAGTTTTCCATGGGACACGCAAAAAATTCACCTCTATGATTTCCTACCCTATCACCTCCTGCTGGGGACTTGTAAGGTCTATTACCTGTTGGTATAACTCCCAAAATTGCAGCAGCTTGACCGCCACTGTTCAAATTTAATGTTCCAGCACCACCACTACCTGATGAATTACCATAATATCCTGTTATTGGTAAATCAGGTAATGTGACCACTAAATTTAAACTTTCAGGTAATGTTAATCCTAAATCTATATCTGCGGGTAATCCTGCTGCTGCTGGGAGCATAGCTGTCGCAGCCACTTTCCCATAATGTCCTATATATCCTAATACCTTTGCTAATGTTGATTTTCTTAACATTTGACGACATTCTCTATCCCAACTTCCACCTTGTGCTTCGGGTAAAGCATTTTGAACAGGTGAAAGATTATTTAATAAAAATGTATATGGACTAAAATTTCCCAAATCTCCAGCGACCATAGCTGCTGGCTGCGTCGTTTTATGATGTATTGCATTACATAATACTCTTGGTTCTGTATGTGATGAACTTAATCCCATGCGAATAGGAAGATGTCTATATAAATCAAAATTACATCTATCACCATCTATTGTTGGTGACCAAGTGGCGGGATTTGCTGGGTCAGCTATTACGATTTTTCCTGGTAATCCTGCTCCTGTAACAGCAACAGGAGGAGTTGTCCAAGTATTTGCTGCTAAAGATGTTATTCCCATATATCCCTCTAAAACATACACAGGTGTTGCTCCTGTGCTATCTAATACTGGCCGAATTCCAATATTAATATGCGACGCGGGTGATGGAGGAAGGGCTATTTGACCCCAGTGTATCGTTTTACCTTCGTGTCTATTATTTACTCCTTCTACACTTTTACGACCAGGTTTACGAGCATAAAAATCAGCTTGTAATCCTGGATTTGCGTCTGGGTCAGTTATTTCCCACCAAACAGTATACGCTGTTCCTCCGTTTAATTTATTATTATTGCTATTTACATTATAAATATCATCACTTGTAAATTTTGTATTATCAAATATACCACCACGAAGAGCAGTAATTTCATCTACCGCAGTATTATCTGTGCGAAATCGCCAATTATATCCTCCATGTTCAATATTTTGATTACTCGCATTTGGTGCAAATGTTCCTAATCTTGCTCCATTATGAGTATTCCATAGGGGCTCTTGATCGACAAACATACCATTTCCATTTGTTCCTTTTAATTTTTTCCACTCTAGATATGCTCCTCCTTCAGGCTCGACAGTGCCTCCTATTTGATTAGTGCTATTTATACCTCCCTGTCCAATACGATTAGCACCTACTTGGGTTATCCAATTTCCAACATCTCCTTCTGTCTGAACTTCACATACTTGAGGGGTATTCCAAAATGTAAAAGGAGTGCCAGCAGCTGCTGCCGATGCCCAACCTCGACATATATTAGAAATAGGAACATTATCAGCATTATTTAATTGTGAATTTATTTCATCTCCAACTCCTTGTGCTACTAATTTTATAGGAAAGTTTTTTCCTTTACTTTCTACATTAACTTCAAATGGACTATGAGGAGTATATAAAGTCCCATTACGGGTGCCATCTTGGAGTAAAGCACCTGAACCAAGTTGGAAACCTAATGAATTACTACCTGCCGCAACTTGTGCTTCTAAATCCACCATCTGCCTACGATTAATATTAGAACTGACTAAACATACTTCTGCGTCCTTTGGAAACTTGATTTGTTCACTCAAATAATTGCTAAAATCCTCTGGGTCACTTCCTTTGCTGTTAAGAACTATCAAACTCATTTATAATATAATAATATAAAATAATATTATGTTACTTTATAATGCCACATTTCTCAAAAGTCTTTAAAAAAGCTAACTTAAAAACCAAGAAACCTAGAAAACCAAGGAATTTACTTGATGTAGCTAAAATGAAACCTGAAAAGATGCCTACTCCTACTGATATTTTTGGAAAAGACCTAAAAGTCAAGAATAAAAAATAAATTTCTCTCCATATTCTAAATGTCTAACCATTCTCTATATAATAATTCTGTAGGTGTTGATGTAGGATATGAATATTCTACCTATATTTTAGGGAGTTTATTTTTTGCATCTGAAGTATTACCACTGCTTAAAGGTAAAAGTAATGGCCTTCTTCATGCTGCATTATGTCTTATTCAAGGTTCTAAATGTCTTCTTGATAAAGGTGAAGCTCAAGTCAAAGCTGCTCTTGATCAAGCCACCGAGGTTAAAAATCCTGTTTAATTCTTCAAAATATATATAATTTTGTATATATTTTGTTCATATTTGTATAATAGGTATTCTTTATATTTTCATCTTCTTTCTGTTATTCCAAAATTACCCCACACCCCACACTTTTTTTAATTTCTATTTTTTCTTGAGAATGTTTTTCAAATCTCAAACTAAAATTTTTTTTTTTCTCTAAAAGTGTGGGATTGTGGGGTGTGGTAACAAATCTGTGGGGTGTTTTACTAATTTGTTACTAGTTGTGCTCTTATAGTGTTACCCCACACTTTTTTAATATTTTGTGGGGTGTTTGTGGGGTTGTGGGGCGTTTACACTAATCACTATCACTATCTTCAAAATCTACTTTTACTACATTTATAAAATAACCCTTTTTTCTACTTTTTGTATAATTATCTTGATTATCTTTTCCTAATTCTTTCATTCTATCATATATAATATCATTATCTTTCATAATTCTTTTTATTTCTTTAAAATCTATTTTTTTTTTACATCTTTCTTCAAACATATTAATAACAACATCTCTATATAAATATCTTTCTTCTGAATCTTCAAAATAATCATTAATCCAATTATAACTATTTTCTTGAACTAATATATCTCTAAAATTTTTATTTAATCTATAAGTTTCTTTTAATCCTTCTTGATAATATTTCATAGCATAAGGATAAAACATTTTAAAGAATGCACATTTATATCTTTCATCTTCAAATAATATTTCAATATCTTCTTTCAAATAAATATTATTTTCTTTACTACAAAGGTCTTCTTCTTCTTTATTAACAAATTCACTATTATAATATTCTACTCCAAATCGTCTAGCTATACCATTATCTTCTTTATCACCAAAATCAAGATTATGATTAGTCTGTGCTTCCATTTTACCTTGTATTTTCATATTAATCTCTTCTTGAAACAAAGGTTTACAGGTAATATATTTATCTTCAATATGTTCTTTTAGTTTGGCAGTATCTAATTCTTTATCACCCCATTCTTCCAAGAAATATAATCTAATAGGTCTTCCAGCAAACTTTGAAAAACATTTATTATATGCTCCAGCTGTATTAAATGCATCATTGCCAACTTTATCACAATAAATAGGAAAACATATGCGAAAACATTTACTATCTGTTGATTTACCATTACTTGCTTTTCTACCTACTTTAATAACAGCAAACTGTTCCCTAATACTTCCAGTCAAACAATATCCTCTCCAATGTAACCAAGTACTATAATTAACTTGATTATACCCATGTATCTTCATAAAAATATCTTTTAAATGTTTTAGTTCTTCAGTATATTCTTCTTCTATATAATCATAATCTAGAACACCTTCATCTGTAATATACATTTCTCTAGTTCTTGGTATTAACTTTCCAGTTTTTAAATCAAAAGCACCATTCTTGAATTGGAATAAATGTGCTGTATTATCTTCCAAATTATATTGTATACGCTTTTGTATATCAGGACTATGTTGTATCATATTTAATATATGATTAGCTGTTCCATTAGTCCAAGAACCAGTTGATGAAAAAGACTTTAACCACCTTTGTATTTCTGCTTTCAAATCTAATTTCCTAGCTTTATCCTCTTCAGTAACTTCAGGAAGAAAACTTAAACCATCATATAATTTTTTGCTCCAAATTAAATATTCTTGTCTCATTAAATATGTAACCCAAGTTTTACCTTTACCTTTACCTTCGTCCCAAGTATTTTTTTTTGGATTAAAATAAGCTACTCGACGGCCTTCTGTTTTATAATTTAGATTAACTAAAAAACGATTTTTATATTTATTATAAAATTCATCTTGAAATAATTTATTTGCGTCTTCTCTAAAATATTTAAAATCATATCTCTCCTTTTTGACTGAATAATATGTTTTCCAAGAAGCAAGATATTCATTATATTTTTGGTCGTGTCCACTTAAGCATTCGTCCCATCTTTGTCTAACCCAAGCTTCATTAGAAAAATTACAATTAGGTCTACTAACTCTTTCTAATACTAAATCATAAACAGCTTCATTTTCACTACAGGCAAAGATTTTAATAATAACAGAACCTTTATGGTAATGAGCTATTCTTTCATCACTTATATTATTAAGATTATTTTGAATAACATTTAAATCAATAGGATTATCTTGGCCATAAAAAGCAACAGGGACAGCATTCCCAGCATGGGGTAAAGGTGGAGGAGATTGTGAAGGGTCTTGATCAAGAGGAGGAACTGTGGGCAGATGTGCATATACATTAGGTAATCCTTCCCATTCTTTAATACCAAACTGTGGATTTTTAATAACACTATCTAATCTAGCCCATTCCCAAAAACCTTTACATAATAATTCTATTGCCGCACCTCCCTTATCACTTTTACCAAAGTCTTTAATTGGAAAGTCTTTTTTCCCTTGAATAAAATCAGGTAAATTATCTGATGCAATAATAATATGTTTTCCATAGTCTTTGGTATTAGATTTTATATATGGGTGTTCAGCCAGTAATTTTAATATTTTAGCTTGGTATTCATTACTTTCACTTAAAACAGCATCAATATCAATAATAGCAATCTTCTTTGTTTCAACACCAAAATGAGTATATCCGTGAGAATTACCATTATTATAATTATCCCATCTTTTTTTAATTATATGTTTCATTGAATTCCACTCTGCGTCGAGCCAACCCATTTTTGCAGCCCCACCAAAAGAATAATCTTTAAATTTCTTGTGTGTTTCCCCTTGGTCATCAGTCCAAACTTTAAGTTTAATAGGACAAGTTTTAATCCCGTTTTGGTTGCACCATTCTAAATAATCCATCTCTATGATTAAGTAATAAAAAAATATCTTTATATTAATTATATATCTAATATAAAAATAATGTATATATCTAATTTTATTCTGGCCTTTTTCTTCTCATAAGATTAAGACCAAGTGTGAGTTGTTTATGTATTTTCTTACTCATTTTGATGTCGTTATTTTTAAATTTGAAAGAACTTCCGTCAGGAATTCTATTAATTCTCTCCAGTTCGCTAGTTTTAAACTTATAAGACATAGGAACTTTAAGCGAGCGATGTAACCCTCCCTTATTAAATGTAATTTTTTCACCACCGAGTTCTGCTGTAGCTTTTTTCCTTGGAATATAAGGTCTTTTTTTTTTCTTAATATCTTTCCCACCTTGATGAAAATCTTTATCACCCTTTTTAGTTGTATAATTCATATCACCAGGATTAGTTTTTGATTTCGTCCCCTTTTTGGAACTTTTTGTTTTGGTGGTCATACGATAGGACGATGTGCTTGATTTGCTGGTTGTTTTTTTGTTCTTCTTCTTTGGCGGCATTTATATTATACATATAATTTAATTTTTTTTGATGTTCTTCTTCAAGCCAATCTTGATGGAGTTTAGTTCTAAAATGTCGTAAACGATGAGTATATGACCAAGTGCCACCGCATGGGCAATGACGAATATGTTTAATTTTTTCTCTATATTTCCTTTGTCTTTCTCTAGTTTTTTCTAAATCCTCAATGGAACTTTTACTATTTAATGAACCTATAGTGCCAATCCATTTGGCTTCCTCGGTAAACTGATTAATTTCATCAGTATACATAATAGGAATACAAGTCAAATCGTTTTTTTGCATTCCACAATCTCTAAAGTGTTTATAAACGGGTGAGTTATAGCTTTGTCTTTTAGGATTAAAACATTCACTTTGATGTTCTTGTTGTCTTTTGCGTAAAGGACGCGATGTGCTTCCTACATAAATTTTATCATCTTTAGCTTTAATAATATATATTTGAGCCATTTATATATTATTAATTATATTTATTTAAGTCAAAATATCCGCGTAGTTTATTCTGTTGTTATTTTACCATAATAATTTTCAGCGACAGCCTTTGTATGCCCCATTTGCTCTGCTAAATCTAATTTAAATTTAATTTTGGTATCATTTTTAGTTAAATGTGAGTAGTAGATTGTTCTTATTAGAGTAGGAGAAATTTTCTTCTTGATCCATTTACTTGTAATTCGCATGACGGATTGAGATAATCCATTTTTACTTAATCCTTTACCTTTATTTATAGTCTTATGAGTGAGAGTATTATAAAGTAAAGTTCTCATATTAATACTATCTTTAAATTTTTCTTCAGGATTAGCATATTTTAAATATATATTCATAATACTATTAAGCTTGGGTGGTAGTGGGAGTTTATAGGTAGATTGATAAAAGCCATTTCTATCTAAATTTTTGTTTTTTTGAACTTGTTTTCCAAACATAAAATATTTTTTATTTTTTCCAACAACAACCAAGATGTTATGTTTTTCCTGTTCATCGGTGGTTAATTTATTATAATCTTTTCTATTCATAATCATCATACCAGCATAATCAAGTCTTCTAGGTGCGATTTCTGTATACAAAGCCATAATGAGCCAATCTTGAAGAAAAGTTCTTTGTTCTTTTGATATATGACCTTCGGTATATTCTTTTTTATGTTTAACAAAGACTTTCCTCATATTTTTAACAATTGTTTTAAATATTGGGCAAAAAGCACAAAGGATCTGCTGGCTTTTTGGTTTTTTTTGTTCTAACTGATTATCTTCATATTCTTTAGTTAATTGTTTTAATTTTTGTTGATAATCAAGATATATATTTTTCTCTCCATTTAATTGTAAGAGTTTAGATTTAGACCTATCAGGTTCTAACATAATTAAAATAGTAGTATATAATAAACGCCTTTTACTCTGTCCAGTATGGTTGTTATCTATCCACGCAGAAACTCCAGTTACATCTTGAAGAAAATCATTATTGATATATTCATTTTGAGTAAGCCCCTGACTTAACTGGCGGATATTAGTTTCATAAGATTTCCAAGTGCTAGGCTTGGTATTTCTAAATTTAATGACTTGTTCTTTTAAACTTTCCATATATAATATATATTATATATTAGATTATTCTTTTATGTAGTTTATAAATAAATTATATAGTTCTCTTGATCAAGAGAATAAGTGATATAATACATAAAAAAATTTAATATCTTTCAATTTTCTTTTTCAAAATAGTTTTATAAAATAATAAATGGAGAGAAATTTATCTTGTTTCTTGTAAATAATCTTCCATAGTATCTCTTCCCCAATTACCTTGTAAACTCCACATTGCTTTAACTTGTTGTTTTGAATACAAGTCATTACCCATGGATTGAGTGAGGTCATTTACTTGGCCTTCACCAAATGAGTAAATAAACTTTGTGATTTCGTTCCATTCGTTTTCAGTGTAGAGACCCTCTCTGTGAAGTCCAAGCCAAAGTTGGTCATTTAACCAATCTTCATTATAATGTTTCATCATAAAATCATAAGCATCATTCCAAGAAATAGTCATCAGCCTTTCAATACCGAAATAATTGAGAATAAGTTTTTTCATAAATAAACCAAGGTCTAAACGATGAAAGTAATGTTGCGCAAAAGTGCGGCCTTGGGAGCCAAGCCAGTCCTGTTTTTCTTGAAATTTATTATATCTTGATTTTACATAATATTGAAGAGACATATTGTGTCTACTTGACCATATACTAGCCGCAAATCCTTGAAAACCGCATCTTTTATCTTTACAAAATTTTTTACCCATAATCTTGCCTTGAAACATATCAGCCAAAGACCATTTTCTCCCAGCATAGTGGTAATATTTTTTGTGAAATTCATCTCTTCCCTTTTTTTTTGCGCCGTATATCTCTTGGTTAGCTTGTCTTATCATATGCGTTAAACTAGGGCTTGTAAATAGGTAATTTCGGGGTCTACCTTTTAGTTCTTTAAGAACCAAGTTCATTTGTAGTTTGAGTAAAG
>JAAHTG010000866.1_pt1 | contig 23913 bp, 17 predicted proteins | sample 6116081 | NCBI WGS metagenome assembly JAAHTG01 (sample SAMN13939989, study PRJNA603662) | sponge metagenome | isolation source: marine sponge | host: Mycale hentscheli | place: New Zealand | collected 2005 | reverse complement strand
ACGGAGCACCAGGTACTCCAGGTTCATCAGGTACATCAGGTTCATCAGGTACATCCGGTTCATCAGGTACTAGTGGGTCATCAGGTACATCAGGTTCATCAGGCACATCAGGTTCATCAGGTACATCCGGTTCATCAGGTACATCCGGTTCATCAGGTACATCCGGTTCATCAGGCACATCCGGTTCATCAGGCAGCTCAGGTACTAGTGGGTCATCAGGCACATCAGGCTCATCAGGTGATGACGGAGCACCAGGTACTCCAGGTTCATCAGGTACATCAGGTTCATCAGGTACATCTGGGGGCTCAGCAGTAACTGGTAGTACTGTAGATGGAATTATAACACTTAATGAATATGGAAGCCCCCATACCACAGTTGAAAATAATTTATCATTTGATGGATCTACTCTTAGAGTTACAGGTAGTTTAATAACTTCAGGATCTAGTGGGGATATAAATGGAACTACATTTACTTTAGTAAAAGGTACTATTTTCCCAGCTACTATAAGTGCAAATGGGGCTGTAGGAGATATTATTAAATTCCAAACATCTGCAACAACTGCAGGACAACTTTATTATCTTAACACTACATCTGAAACATGGCAATTAGGATCTAATACAAATGGAGCTACTAGCTCTTTGTGCGCTATAGCTGTAGGGACAAATGGGGATACTGATGGTTTGTGCTTTAGAGGAGTGATCCAAACCGGTGTTGATTTTTCAGGAAATTTAGGAGCCCCTATATATCTTTCAGGAACGGGTGGAACTTTAACAGTTACTCGTCCTACAACTTCAGGAACTGCTGTTAGAATAATGGGACATGTTTTAAATGATGACAACGCATATTTTAACCCATCCCCAGATTGGATAACTTTAGTATAAAATGGAGTTTAAAGAAGTCCCTTTAACTTTTACAAATAACGAAATTTACTTTGATAATAACTCAAAATTTGAAGTTATGATGGATTGGGAAGACACTTTAATGTCTGCTTCTGCCGCTTATGCATGTTCTATAGGTGGAGATATACTAGAGATAGGATTTGGTATGGGCATATCTGCAACTTACATACAACAACATAATATACAATCACACACTATTTGTGAAATTCACCCTGTAATAATAGAAAAAGCATTACAATGGGCTAAAGATAAACCTAATGTAACAATTGTAGAAGGGGATTGGTATAAAAATAAGGATAAATTAGGACAATTTGATGGTTTATTTTTTGACACTTATAATGATCCTAGTTTAAAATATTTTAGTTCTTCTTTGCCCCAATTAGTAAAAAAAGGAGGAGTAGCTACATGGTGGAATAGTATGGGAAAAGCTTCTAATGCCTACCGTATAGATAATGTAGAATACCAAGAGTTTAAAGTAAACCCACCTGAAAATAGTTACTTTAATCATAAAACTTATTTTTTACCTAAATGGCAACATTAATAGTAAGTACAACTGGGAGAGGGACAATTAAAGCCATTGGAGCTAGTGGAAGAGGTACTACTTATGATAACGTAAGAGAAAATAGTACCTTTGTTACTTCTACTACTAACAACCCTACCTCAGATGACAGTAGTGCCATACTTTATGGTAAAGCACAAAGTGGTAGGGGGGGTTCCCAATGGAGTTTTAATAGAACTTACGCAGCTTTTAATTTAGTCAGTTTACCAGCGGGTGCTACAGTTACAGGTGTCGAGTTAGCTATAACTTCATCAGGGGCTGATTTTGATGATGGAGTTTATATATTAAGTTCTTCTGCTTTTAGTAATGGTACTTCTACATTAGCTTCTAGTGAATATTATACAAGTATAAATTACACAGTCCCTTATGCTACTAAAATCTCATCATGGCCTACCAGTGGGAATTCTGCTTTATATGCCCTGAATAGTGATGCAATAGATGATGTACAAGATAATAGCAGGCTTATAATGGCATTTGTAGATGGGTATGATTATGATGATACCGATACAGGATTTTTAATTTCTACCTCTAGAGCAGGGTTTAAATTTAGCGAAGGGGCTATTGTTATGCAACTTAAAGTAACATATACCCCAGCTGCTGCAGGAGATATAGCTAGTATTGATGGTGTAAGTTTTACAAATATAAGCAAGTTTGATAATATAGTAAAAGCTTCTATTTCTCAAATAAATGGAATCAATACTTCTTAATATTTATAAACAAACAACATGCCCAACACTCCTATCTGGCCCGGATCTAGCTCATTCTTCCCAGGAGAAACCCCATTTGGTTTCTATGACAACGATATAGATTTCCAAACTGATGCTGATAAAGTATCAGTATTTTGTGCTCGCCGTTTGGGGTATCCTTTAGCAGATGTAGAATTACAAGATATTAATTTTTATGCCGCGTTTGAAGAAGCAGTAACTACGTATGGTAATGAAGTATTTGCATATAAAGCAAGTGAAAATTATCTATCTTTAGAGGGAGCTTCAACAGGATCTAATCTAAATTATAAATTACCCCAACCTAATTTAAGTACTGAAATTCGCATTGCTGAATCTTATGGCACTGAAGCAGGTGTAGGGGGTACTATTGAATACTACACAGGCAGTATTGAAATGACAGAAGGTACCCAAGTATATGATTTACAAGAGTTTGCTAACTCTATAAGTGAAAGTAAAAATAATATAGAAGTTAAAAAAATATTTTATGAAGCCCGTCCTTCAATTGTGCGTTATTTTGACCCCTATGCAGGAGTAGGGACCTCAGATTTTGGCAGTTTTATGGATCAATTTGGGTTTGGTGGTTTCTCCCCAGGCATTAATTTTATGATGATGCCTATAAATTATGATTTACAAAAACTCCAAGCTATTGAATTTAACGATACTATAAGAAAATCTAATTATAGTTTTGAATTAGTAAATAATAAAATTAGAATATTTCCAATCCCATTAAGAGACGAAAAATTATATTTTCATTATATCCTTAAATCAGATAGAAACCAAGCTACAGTACCTGGTAACGTAGGAGTAGGAGTAGTAACAGATGTTTCTACAGTACCTTATGAAAATCCTGTATATGCTTATATTAATTCTATAGGACGCCAATGGGTATTTGAGTATACCTTAGCTATATGTAAAGAAATGTTAGGTTACATTAGAGGTAAATACTCCACTGTACCCATTCCTAATGCTGAAGTTACCTTAAATCATGCTGATCTAATAACAGCAGCCACCTCTGAAAAAACTGCATTATTAGAAAGATTAAGGGCATATCTTGATGAAACTTCTAGAAGTAAATTATTAGAAAAAAAAGCCAATGAAGCTGAGTTTTTACAAAAAGATTTAAATAAAGTACCTTACACAATCTATATTGGCTAATGGCATTATTTGGAAAAGCTAGAGATATAAACTTATTTACTACCATTAACCGTGAGTTAATGGGGGATATAATTACTCAACAATGTTCATTTTACAAGTTAAGATTAGAACAAACCACCTTTAATTTATATGGTGAGGCTGCTGGAGGTAAATTTTACGATGGACCTACACTATTTAACTGTTTGTTAGATAGAGCAGACCAAGAATACCCAGAAAGTGATTTTGGTGTAGATTTTAATTGGTCTATTAGTTTTATTTTCCTTAGAGAAGATTTAGTAGATGCTAATGTAGTACCTGAAGTAGGAGATTTAATTATGTATCAAAATGGTTATTATCAAATAGATGATATTATAGCAAACCAATATCTACTAGGTAAAAATCCTGATTATCCAAATGAACCTAACCCTCTTAATCCTGGATTAGAACAATTTGGTGCTAATTTTTCTATCAAATGTAAAGCTCATTATGAACCTGCTGATAGATTTAATATTACTAAAGAAAGATTCTAATGGCAGAACAAGGCAAAACCCCAATTCCAAAATCCCAAAGAGAAATTTCTGAGGGATTACAACAACCCCTAAGCCAAACTTATGGGGTACCTAATGATTTTACTAAATTTAATAGGTCTATTGCTGATAATAGAACTAATGAGCAAGTGGTTAATCCTGCTAGAGCTAACCAAATATCTGTTAAAGATGATACTTTTAAACCTTTAACAATAGGATTAAAAGATATAGATGAAACTATTAAATATTATTTTGATAATGTAATTCGTCCTACAATATCTCAAAATGGAGCTAGAATGACAGTTCCTGTGATATACGGCTCCCCTGAAAGGTGGAAATCCGTACAAAAAGATGGATATTATAGAGATAGTAAAGGTAAAATAATGGCCCCTCTTATTATGTATAAAAGGACTTCTATTGATAGAAAAAGAGGAATGACCACAAAGGTTGATGCTAATTTTCCCCAAAACTATGCTATTTTTAATCAAAAATATGATAAAAAAAATTTTTATAATCGTTTAAGTGTTTTAAATGGTGCAACTCCTAAAAAAACTTATCAAGCTGTAGTAATCCCCGATTTTGTTACTTTAAATTACTCATGTATGATATACACTTATTATATGGAACATTTAAATAAAATATTAGAGGCTATAAACTATGCTGCTGATACTTACTGGGGGGATCCTGAACGTTTTAAATTCGCAGCAGGGATTGGCTCCTACCAAACCATTACAGAATTAAATGTAGGTCAACAACGCACTGTAAAAGGATCGTTTGAAATAAAAATGCACGGATACCTAGCACCAGATATAATACAAAAAGACCTTAATGCTATTAAAAAATTCTCTACGGATACTCAAATTAATATAACTAATGAGTCTGTACAGAATTTAGACCAAGGCACAACAAATAATTTCATAGAAAATATTAATACCAATTTATAATGGAAAACGTTACAAAACTAGAAGAACAAGAACTAAATCAACTAAAAGAGCTACAACAAAAACAAGAAACTTTAATTTCTAATTTTGGACAAATTGAATATCAAATCCAATCTTTAGAATTAGAAAAAGAAAAGTTTGTAGAACAATTAGAAAAAATTAAACAGAAAGAAAAAACATTAGCTGATAATTTAAGTGCAAAATATGGTAATGGTACTATAAACATTGATGAAGGTACTCTTCTTAAATAATAAATATTTTTGAAAAACTTCGCTATATTTATCAGTAAGACAATTAATTAATTAATCTTTAAATTTAAAAAATAACATGGCGGAATTAATAATCTCCCCGGGGGTGTTCAATAACGAGAACGTCCCTACAGTCCTTGAAGCAGCAGCTGCCCCTGTAGGTGCTGCTATCATAGGTCCTGCTGTAAAAGGACCAGTTGGAGTTCCAACAACAGTCACTACTTATAGTGATTACTTATCTAAATTTGGTGGAAGTATAGTTAGTGGTGGTGCTGAATACTCCTACTTTACAGGCATCTCAGCCCAAAACTATTTTAAACAAGGTGGTTCTAACTTATTAGTTACTAGGATTGCTAACGGTACATTTGGTGTTGCTAGTGGATCTGTAACTAATACTGTAACAGTAACAGGTGGTGAATTTGCCTCTGGATCATTTACCAACGATGGTGCTATTGATGGTACTACTGCTGGTGACCAGTTTAGAATAGTAAATGGAAGTACATCTTTCACATTTACTGCTGCTAATACCCCACTTCCTGCTGATGATGATGCCGGAACTGAACAAACTTACTTCTTTGAATTAGGGGCAACAACAACAGACGCAGCTGCTAATCTTGCAGCTAAAATAAATGGCGCCCTTTCAGGATCTGAAGCCACTAATCCAAACATAGTCCAAGCCACAGGTTCTGCTGCTATAGTAGCAATTTCAGCTTCATTTGTTGGTACAACAGGTAATGGTATAACAGCCGCTACTGGATCCTCAGTTGGATTCTCTACAGTTGCTACTTTAGAAGGAGGTGTTAATGGTATAGGAAATGGAACAGCATTTACTTTAAAAACCATCTCAGAAGGAACAATAATGAATAGCACTGGAGGTGAAAGTGCAGGTAATGCTTTAATTAGTGGTACATCAGATAATTTAAGGTTTGAAGTTCAAAACATAAACTCAGGATCAGGTACATTTAACTTGTTAATTAGACAAGGTAACGATAGATTAGCTGATAAAACTGTACTAGAAACTTATAGAGGTGTTTCTCTTGACCCTAAGAGAGATGATTATATCGCTAAAGTAATTGGTAACCAAGAGTATACAGTAGGATTAGATGGTACTGATGCTTATGTTTCTATAACAGGTGAATATCCAAATAACTCTAAATATGTAATTGTAAGTAATGTGGGGTCACCAACCCCAGACTATTTAGATGGTGCTGGTAATTTTAAGTCAGCATTTACTTCTTCTCTCCCAACTGCCCAAAGTGGTTCATTTGGAGGGGGTACTGGTGATGTGTTTAGCTATGCTAATGGATTAGGAGAACCCGTTAACTTTTATAACGCAGCGGGTGGTACTAATATTCAAGGTGTAAAGTCTGATGATTATACTGCTTCTATTAATCTATTAAGAAATAAAGAACAGTATAACTTTAACGTTGTTAGTGTACCTGGACTAAATTATGCTGATCATAGTACTACCTTAGATACTTTAATTACTAATACTACTACTAGAGGTGATAGTATTTTACCAATTGATGTAGTAGCTTATGGTGCAACAACTTCCGCCGCGACTACCCAAGGTAATAACTTAGACACCAGCTACGCAGCCGCTTACTGGCCTTGGTTACTAGTTAAAGATGAAAATACTGGAGCTAATGTATGGTGCCCCGCATCAACAATTATCCCATCAGTATATGTCTTTAATGATAATAACTCAGAACCATGGTTTGCTCCTGCAGGTTTTACTAGAGGTACTATGCCTAATGTAATTAACCCCGAAAAGACCTTACCAAGAACTCTTAGAGATAATTTGTATGATGCTAAAATTAACCCAATTGCTACTTTCCCAGGAACAGGTGTTGTAGTATATGGTCAAAAGACATTGCAATCAATTTCAAATGCCCTTGATAGAGTTAATGTTAGAAGATTGTTAATTACTCTTAAAGAATACATTAATACTACTTCTCAAAACTTATTATTTGAACCCAATACATTACAAACTAGAAATAGTTTCTTATCAACTGTTGTTCCATTTTTAGAAACAGTTCAACAGAATAATGGTTTGTATGCTTTTAAAGTTATAATGGATGATTCAAATAACGGTCCTGATGTAATTGACAGAAATGAGCTAAGAGGTGCTATTTACCTCCAACCAGTCAAAACTGCAGAATTTATTGTACTTGATTTCAACCTTACTCCAACAGGAGCTGAATTCCCATCATAATAAATTTTTCACTTATAAAAGAAAGGGGCCGGATTTTATTCGGCCTCTTTTTTTTATTCATATTTATAGGAAATAGACCTTACATGGTTTATTAAATTTTAATTACAAACTAGAAAAACTACAATAACATGGCAATTATCGATTCAAGCGAATTATTTTTTACGCCTTTTGAACCCAAACAACAGAATAGATTTATTATGTTGGTTGATGGCGTTCCTTCATATTTTATAAAAAGCGTTGGTGCTATTTCATTAGAGCAAGGTGAGGTTACTCTTAACCACATTAACGTCTATAGAAAAGTAAAAGGTAAAACAACCTGGGGAAGTGTTGAATTAACTCTACATGACCCAATTTCTCCTTCTGGCACTCAAACTATTATGGAATGGGTTAGATTACACCACGAATCAGTAACAGGTAGAGACGGTTACTCTGATTTCTATAAAAAAGATGTAACATTAAATGTTTTAGGTCCTGTTGGTGATGTTGTTTCTGAGTGGGTGTTGAAAGGATGTTTTATTCAAAGTGCTAACTTTGGAGAGTACAACTGGGATACTGAAAACACCGCACAGTCAATTACTATGACCTTAATGCCTGACTACTGCGTATTGAACTATTAATCAATCAAAATCGATTACAAAAAGGAGCGCACGAAAGTGCGCTCTTTTTATTTTTCGCGTATATTTATTAGTATGGAGTTTAAAACTTGTAATAAATGTAAGGTTAAATATTCTTTAGAAAATTTTACTAATACTAATTATGTAAAAAAAGATGGAACTAAAGGTAAATCCAGTACTTGTAAGCATTGTCAAAAAAAATATAGACAAAAAAACAAGGAGTATTGGAATACAATGAACAAAAAACATCAAAAATTAAGAAGAAAAAAAACTCAATGGGAGGTTGCTTTAGAGTTAGGAAATAAAAGTTGCTCTAAGTGTAATGTAATTAAACCTCTTAATGATTTTTATAATTATAAAAATTCTAAAACAGGAAAAACCGGAAGATGTAAATCATGCACTGACCAAACCAGGCGTGATTGGCTAAACACCGAAATTGGAAATAAAAAATATAACAAATATAATGCTCAGTATTTTAAATCCCGCAGAGAATCTTCCCCCGAATTTAAACTAGCTACAAATATTAGATCTACTATTAGTAAGTATGCAAAAAATGGATATTCAGGCAAAAATAATAAAACCTGGAAAATGTTAGATTATACTCCTGAAGAACTTCGTGTTCATTTAGAGGATCAATTTACTAATAAAATGAATTGGGGTAATTATGGGGACTATTGGGAAGTAGAACACGCAACCCCCCAAAGTTGGTTTGATCTTAATAACCCTAAAGAAATAAAAAAATGCTGGGCCTTAAAAAATCTCTACCCAGCTACTGTTGAATTTAATAGATTAAAAGGAAATCGACATAATTTACGAGAAAATCAAATAGAATGATTTTTCTATATATTTATATCAAACATTAAAAAGTTATTAATAATGAGTGATGAACAAACAGTTAATACTACTGAAGAAAAAAAGTATGACTTCCCTACAGAAACTATAGATTTACCTTCAAAAGGCTTACTTTACCCTAAAGACAACCCTCTTTCTTCTGGTAAGATTGAAATGAAATATATGACTGCAAAAGAAGAAGATATTTTAACTAACCAAAATTATATTAAGAAAGGCATTGTTCTTGATAAATTAATGTCTTCATTGATTGTGTCAAAGTGTAACTATGATGACATTGTAGTAGGTGATAAAAACGCTATAATGGTTGCTTCCCGTATCTTGGGTTATGGTAAAGACTATACCTTTGAATATAATGGACAAGAGGTTACACTTGATTTAACTGATATTGAGCCTAAAGAAATTGACGAAGAACATTTAGTAGAACCATATACTAATGAGTTTAATTATACTTTACCCCACTCAAATACTCATATTACTTTTAAAATTTTAACCAATAAAGATGAAAAAGCAATTGAAGCTGAAATTAAAGGTCTAAAAAAGATTAATAAATTAGCTTCCCCTGAGTTATCTACCCGTTTAAAACAGATGGTTTTATCTATAAATGGAGATGATTCGAAAAAAACTATTAGAAACTTTGTTGATAACCATTTCTTAGCTCGTGATTCTAGAGCACTAAGAGAACATATTAAGGAGATACAGCCCGATATGGATCTTACCTTTGACTTCTACCCAGACGATGGGGAGGATGTTCAAGAACAGGTAAGAATCCCTATCGGGGTCACGTTTTTTTGGCCTGACGCCTGAATATAAGGTACACTTATTTAGTGAAATACATGATATAGTGTACCATGGTAATGGTGGGTTTGATTGGCATACTGTGTATAATATGCCTATTTGGTTAAGGAAATTTACATTAAATAAAATAATTAAATTCCTAAATGAAAAAAATGAAGCACAAAAATCAACTTCACCTACAACAGGAGGAAACAAATCTCGCCAAATAGATTTTGCAAAACCACCACCAGACATAAAACCAGGTCAAATGGTATAAGATAAAAGGGGGCAACACAAAAGTGTTGCCCCTTAATATTTATGTCAAAACGCTTGCATGGCCGACAGAGAGGAAGAGCTAAGAAACCAGCAAACTATTAATGATCTCCGGGGGGAAGAACTAGGCTATATCCAAGAATCGTATGAATTCTTATCGGATATAGTACGTGTGCAAGCTGAATTAGCAGATATAGCCAAAATAAACGTAGCTAGAGCTAAAACTAATCGCCAAATAGATAAGGAAATATCTAAAGCAGCCCAAGAAAATGTTAATGCTTTAAGGAATTTAAAAGTTGATTACTCATCTATTAAAAATATACAAAAAGATAGAGAAAAAATAGATAAACAACTTATTAAAAACCAAATTTTAATAGGTGCTAAAAGTAAAGAACTTACTAAAGAACAAATAAAACAAGCTAAACAATATAATAAAAAAGAAAACATTTTTAAAAGTGAACAAAAACTTTTAGAAGAAAGAATTGCAAAAGAAGAGTCTATTTCAGAACTAGCTAAACGCCAAAAAGAAACTTTGGGCAAAGTAGACCCAGCTTTAAGAGCTCAACTAAACAATGCTAAACAAAGTAGGAATCTCCAACAAAGTAAAGTAGCAGGTCTTAATCAAGAGCTTCAATTGGAAAATAAAATGCTTGATCCTATGGCTAAAGCTGTAGCTGCTTTAGAAGCTCAAAATGACCAATTACAAAAAGGCTTAGATTATTTAAAAGAAGAAGAAAATGCTCTTAACAATATACAAAAAGGATTAGTTTTATGGGACATTACTTTAGGAGCAGTAAATAATATTCTTAAAAAAATAGGACTAGAATCTGCAGCAGTTGCTTTAGGATTGGAAGATGGCCAACAAGCAGCTCAATTAATGGCAGAAAAACTTACTAATTATGGTGAAGAATCTTTAGGGTTTATAGGTAAAGTTAGAGTACTAGCTGCAGGTGTATTTGGTACTATTAAATCTTTAATTGGCCAGTTGGGGGACGCTATAATAGCTGCTTTTTCTTTAAGATCATTAGCTAAGATAGCTAGTAAAGTAATAGGATTTTTCTTAAAGCCAATTACATTTGCATTTAAAACTTTAAAAAATTTATATGACGAAACTGTAGGGTATTTTAATAAAGGAATTTCTTTCCTTAAAGAAAAATTCTTCAGTATAAAATCATTTGTTGACTCATTTACAATTGGTGAACAATTATTTTTTGAATTTGAAGCTTCTATATCAAAGATAGCTACTGGATTAGGTGTAGCAACACAGGAATCTAAAGAATTATTTAACCAAGCAAATAAAATAGCAGGTTCTATAGGCATGTTGCCCGAAGATTTACTAACCTCTTCAGTTACTTTACAAGCAACTTATGGAGCTACTATAAAATTTGCAGATGATACGGTAAAAACCTTTGGTCAATTAACTAATTTATATGGTATGACTAATGAAGAAGCAGCTAAATTGCTTCAAATTTCCGATTTACAAGGTAAAAAATCCTCTGATCAAGTCCTAGCATATAAAACTGAAGTCCAAGCTTTAAAACAAAAATTTAATGTTGCAGTTAACGAAAGAGATGTATTAGCAGAAATAGCAAATTCTAGTGCTGCCACTCAACTAACTTTAAGGGGACAAGGTAAATCCCTAGCGGATGCAGCATTCCAAGCTAAAAGATTAGGATTAGAAATGGATAAAGTAAACTCTATGGGAGAAAGTTTACTTGATTTTGAAAATTCTATTACTAAAGAAATGACAGCTGAACTTATGCTTGGGAGAGATTTAAATCTTGAAAGAGCTAGGGAGGCAGCTTTAAGGGGGGATGCAGCTACAGTTGCTAGAGAGTTAGCAACCCAAATGGGATCAGCATCAGAATTCCAGGAATTAAATATTCTTCAACAAAAAGCTTTAGCGGAAGCTGTAGGAATGACTCGTGATGAATTAGCGGATTCTCTTAAAACTCAAGAGCTATTAGCAGATACTGGTTTTAAAGATATGAGCTCTGCTCAAGAATCCTATAATAAAGCTTTAAAAGAAACAGGATCAGAAGAAAAAGCAGCAGCATTAATAAGATCAAAGGGGGCGTCAGAAGCACTAACTGACCAATTAAGACAGGTATCAGCAAAAGAACAGGAAACTTTACGTCAAAGAGAACTTGTTAAGCTCCAAATGGAACAAGCTATGGTTATGAGACCTGTTGCTTTAGCTTTTAGAAGAGTACTAGAACTTGTAGAAAAAATAAGAGTTGTTTTAGTTAAACAAATGGGTCCCTTCTTTGACGCCTTTGCTGGGATGGTTGACAAAACTTCAGGAAAATTACAAGGCCCCGCTTTTAAAGCAGCTGTAAAGTTTGGTAAAGCCCTTAATGATATAGGACTAGCTGCTATTAGGCTTATTGAAAATCACTTAGATGATATCGTAGCTATAGGTACTGCTATGGGTAAAGTATTTACTTCTGTATTTGGTCTATTTGGTAGAATAGCAAATGCTTTATTTAATACTAAACGTGAAGGTGAGGGTGCACTAGACATATTTAGTAGCATAGAAAGAACCTTTTTAAGTATAGCAAATTATATAGATAATATAAATGTTGAAAGTATAGTTGAGGGAGCTTTAAAATTTGCACATGCTCTTCAAAATGCTTTTAATTTTGTTGTAGATGCCTCAACAAAAATTGGTAAATGGTTATACGAACATAAAGGTATGATTTTAGCTATAGCGGGTATAGCGGGTATAGCAGTAGCAGGCGTTAAAATAGCCCAAAATTTTAATAGCCTTAAAGACGCTATTTTAGGTAGAAGAGGGGATAACCCCCGACGTCCTATATATACTCAAGAAGTTAATGGAAGGCAAAGCAGTTCTGATTTAAGTATGGGTCTAATGAAAGGGAACATATTTAAATACCTTGGAAAAGGGGGAGGATTAACACGTACCTTACAAAGAGGAATTTTAAAAACATTTGGTAGAAACCGTATTGGTAGAACTTTATACCAAGGAATAGGTAATATGGGGTCAACTAAATTTGCCACAGCTATAGGCAAACCCCTAGGAAATATCTTATCAAGAGTAATACCAACTTCCCAAGCCAGACTTATGGCTCAGTTTGGTACTAATAATATGGCTAAGATTGCTGGAATGGGGAGTAAAGGAGCAGGTGTAGCTGCTAGATTTGGAGCAACTAAAGCTGCTGGGTTAGGTGCTCAAGGGTTAGTAAGGGGAGCAAGTTCTATGGGTAGATTAGCAGGAGGTCCTATAGGTATATTAGCAGGTTTAGCAGCAGAACTTACAGCGGGTGCTATCCAAAATAGACAATTACAAAAAGCTGATGTTATAGATCAACAACTTTTGGGTCCTATAACTGAATCCCAAGCCAAACAGTTAAAAATTCAACAAGAATCCTTTAAAAACAATTCTGCTATAGCAGGAGTAGCAAAAGAAACTGCTAAATATACTGCTATGGGGGCAGGTATAGGAGTTTTGTTTGGGGGAGTTGGAGCACCTGTTGGTGCTGTTATAGGTGCGGTTGTAGGTGCTGGGGTAGGAGTATACAAAGAATACAGAGACTCAGCAGCAATGGTATCATTGTTTGGTGAAAGAGTAGAAAAAGCTTCTGAAGATAAAATGAAAGCTTTTATGGAAAATGAAAGAAAAATTCTTCGCTCCCAAGCAAGAACTGCTTCTAACTTAACAAAAGCCGAAATTGCTAGAGATTATAAAATAGAACAAGCAACTGCAGCAGTACAAAAAAGATTTTTAGATTTAGGAGGTAAAGATTTAGATTATACTAGCCGAGAATTTAGAGCTTTTGCTGAAGAACTAAAAGTAGCAGGTTATATTACTGAGGATCAATTTAACAAAGCTGTTAAAGGTTCTATAGAACCTTTAGACCTTATGAATGCCGCTGCTTCAGGAGCAGCAACTACTTTAAATACGGCGTTTAATGAAATTGCTACAAAAGCTAATGAAGAACTCCAGAAAAAATTAAATCAACTAAACCTTGACTTTGCTAAAACTACGGGTCAAGGACTAACAGGGGATCAACTATTAGCTAAGGAAAGTGTAATTTTAGAACAATTAAAGGGGGAGGGTATAGCTGGAGTTCTACAACATTTCCAAACATCACTAGAAGGTGCAAGGAGTATGGGAGCAGGGGTTCAAGGACAAGAATTTTTAGCAGTATTAAGAGGGGAAGATAGATTGAATGCTGGTATTAACCAACAAGAAGCTGAAGCCATATACAAAACTTTAAAAGAAGAAACTGCTACACAATTAGGAATAGGTCCAGAAAGTAAAAAAGACATGAAAATCATAGATGAGTTTTTACAAAGCTCACTTGAAAACATGAATCAAAGTATAGGATATTTTGGTAAAGGAGCAGGAGACTTATCAGGGGATGAAGGTATAGAAAACCTTGCTAATAAATTAGGTTCTTTCTTTACAATGGCATTTACCGAAAGCTACAAGCTAAACGCTTTTAAACAGGATAAAGCCGCCGCCACAGAAGCAGCCTCACAAGAGATATACAGTAAAGCGAATGCATTACCAACTGTACAAACTGTAAACGATGCTGCTTCTATTTCAAATAACGGCCCATTTACTATTCAAGATAGTAGGGGCAATTTAGCAGTTACTCATCCTAGCGATAAACTTGTAGTATCACCAAATGTTTCTTATGTAAATGACGGAGTACTCCCAGGTAAAAAACAAAACGTATTCCCAGTAAGTGAAAAGTTTGGTGCTTTAGATGTACAGGTAGGTAAAGGTGGTGTTATGGTACAAAAAGTAAGTGATGCTATGTCAGGGGCTGAAATATTAGATTCTTACCCTGACCCATCCGTTTACGTATGGAATGATGAAAATATTCAATACATTAATAGAAACCAAAGCCTTGCTACTTTAGCTAACAGGTCTAAATTATTTAATGACTTAGACGATGCTGGTATATTAGGACTAACTTCCCACTCAGGATACTCAGGTGGTGCCAGTTTTGCTGGTGGATTTAACCGTTTTAGAAGTTTAATACGATCACATATTAATCAAGCCATACAAGGTGATGAAAAGGCTTTAGATTACATTGTAGACCCTTACCAACCAAATGTTATACGTAATTTAATTAAAAATTATGGTCCTATAGCCCCTGAATCTTACAATAACCCTCTTTTCTATCCTGATGATGTAGCTTCCCCTTCTCAACCTAATAAAGCAGCATATAATAAAGGGTATAGAGGAATAGGTAGAACTATAGTAAGTAATCCTATAATATCTCAAACAGTTGAAGATGCTGTTTCACCCACCGAAATACTAAAGCAATACCCAGCAGACAGCTACGTATGGAATGAGGATAATATTCTTAAAATTAATAAAAGGGGGAGTTTAGCATCCCCTCCTAACACACAACAATTATTTAACCACTTAGACAGTAAAGATATTCTAGGATTAACCTCTACATCAGGATATAGAGGAGGGGGACAATTTGGGGGTCTTACACGTTTTAGAGCGGCTGTAAAACAATACTTAGGAGAAGCTATCCAAGGCGACAGACAATCTTTAGATTATATTATAGACCCTTATAAACCCGAAAGAGCTAGAGCAGCATTATTAAATTTTAACCCCCGTTATCCTTCTACCGCTCCTCTTTTCTACCCAGATGATGTAGCTTCCCCTTCTCAACCTAATAAAGCAGCATATAATAAAGGATACAGAGGATTTGAAGTTGAAAAACTTTCAGATGTACGTAATGTTGAAGATGGAATAATATTTAATTATACAGGATATAACGAACGCCAACAAATCCAGGATAAAATTAAAGGTGTAAAACTTTCATTTAAAAAGAATTTAGAAAAAAATTCTGTAGAAAATCTTATGGATTTCCATGAAAGAATAAGTGGTGAAAAATTAAACAAAAGGAAACTTAAAAAATCTTTCTTAGATAGTGAAACTAAAAAATTAATACCTTTATCTAAAGATTTAAGCTATGACGATAGAGATGATTTTTTAACCGAAGGGTATAATAGAGCCGAAATAGACGCAGTGTTAGAACTTCGTAATAGTTTAAAACACGAATATAACAAAATTCTAAAGAAAGAAGGAAGACAAAAGAAAAAACAAGAAAGAATAAATAAAAGAACTCAAAGGCAAGCGGGTGAATCTTCTTTTACTCCTGAAATAACACAAACTCAACTTTTATCGCTTCCTGAAACAAAATCTGTTATAAATAATGAAATCCTTCAAGAACAAATAGAAACTAAAGCAGAATACACTAGGTCATTGTTGGAAAATGTCCCCCAAATTGAAGAGCTCCCTTTAAGAACGGGTTATACTGCAGCCCCTACTCATAATGAAGTCTATGAAGGTAATAAATTCCTTAGGCTTAAAATGCAAGATGTAGGAAAAAATACTTTAGTACGAGATGTACAAACTACCCTAAAAGATCTTTATAGTTTAGATACTAAATTTGTAGATGGTTTTTATGGAGGAGGTTCACGTACTAAAATGAAAACCTTCCAATCTTCTAAGGGTCTAGCAAGAGATGGAGTTATGGGAGGAAGAACATACAGAGCAATGTTCAAACCTAACGAATTTGAAGAATACTTAAGCACCCACCCCGAAATAAGAAGACAAAAAACTTCTACTACAACACCCACTCCTGCACCAACCCCTGCCTCAACTACTATACCTGATCCTTCTAAAGAAGTACAAGACCTTAATATTAGGATGGACCAATCCCCAGGAAACACTACATACGATTTAGGTATGACTTCTTCTATGCGAGCCCAGACTCAGTTTTTAGATAAAAATCCTGATTTAGGAAAAACTAATGAAAGTAGAAGTAATATAGAGTCTTGGAATGCTTTACTTGAGGAAACAGAAAAAAATAATACTTATGCTTTTGATGGAGTAAATCCACCTATTCCTATAGAAGATGGGTATTTTGGTGATCTTTGGGGAAGTGTCAAAGAAATGGGTAGTAATCTTTATGACCAAACAATTTCCCATTTATTTAACCCTGAGGAATTCCTTAAAAACCTACTTTCAGACTTAGGAGAATCCACTGCTAGTTTTGTAAAAAACCTTTTATTTAGCTCTTCAATTAAAAACCAAACTTTTTCAAGTTTATCTAAAAAAGTTCCCGTTATAGGAAAACTTATAAATGCGGGTTTTGGGGCATACGATGTATATGAAGCTATTAATGAAAAAGATACTTTAACTGAGGATACATTTAGTAAAATAGGCAAAATTGCTTATGAATTATTAGGATCTTTAGGTGGGGGGATGTTAGGGAGTACTATAGGGGTAGCACTTTCAGGGGCATTAGGAGTAGGAACTGGTGGAGCAGGATTCCTTCTTACCCCTGCTATAACATTTTTAGCATCCTATGCTGGAAGTGAAATAGGTGCTGCTTTAGGAGGGATAGTAGCAGATTATGTACCTCCATTTGCTGTAGGGGAAGAAATATACACAGCTCTTGCAAATAATCCTTTATCACAAAGTCTTGAATCTCCCCAACAAGTAGCAGATGGGTCGGCATTTGCTTCAAAAGGTCCATTTACAATCACCGATAAATTTGGGGCGACTGCAGTAACCGCTAAAGGAGATGGAGTTGTTGTATCGCCAAATATTTCATATGTTGAAGATGGCATTACAAATGCTGTAACATCCGGTGTATCACGCAATACTACAGTTATAAACACTGATAATAGCAAGTTAGAGCAAAAAATAGATGAATTTATACAAGTAATGTCAAAGGTAGCAGATCGTGATGTTGTAATAGAAACTAAAGTTGAAATGGACGCACGTGAAATTGCTAACGGTTTAAGTCGTGCTTCTTATAATCGCTAATATTTATAACATATAAATTTATATTAACTTTAATTAACAAATCATGGCAACATCTTTATTACAATCTTTACAACTATCACAATTAGGATTCCAAGGTCAAACACCTCCGGTTACTAATCCTAACCCACTCGGGCCTAATGGAGTAACTACTTTAGTAGGCTCACAATTAGACCTTAATGACGGAGCTACACCAGCTAAGTACTTAGATAATCCTCCTCAGTAATAGCAACCTATGCCAGGTAGAAATAGGACTAGTAAAAAAGGTATTTTAAATATAAAAAGTAATTTAAGGGAGCTAAAATATAGTAGCCCTAAAAGACAACCTTATATTTATACTCCCCTCCCTGGCTATTATGAAAGTGGTCCCAATGTTTACATGGGTCCTGATTTAATGGGTAGAAACGGGCGAAGTTTTGCAGCGCAGCAAGACTTTACCCGAATCTCCCGTTTTTTTTCTGATAAATCCAATGCAGCTGGACTATTTTTTACAGCTAAACAAAATTCATTAGAAAAAACCTCCCCTAAAACCCCTTATGGTCCCGCTAGAATATATAACCCTGCAAGCACTCTAGCCCAAGTAGCTGTCTCAGGCACAGGAATTCATTTTGATAAAAAAGGCTTAACCCCCGATGTATCCGGCCGACAAAAATATGGTAGAAAAACAATTCAAACATTTAATTCTAGTGAAACTAATAGATTAACATTATTATATAAATCTAAAATAGCAGGAGAATCTGTAAAAAAAGGAGGCTTTAACATAGCAAGAAATGAAAACACTTTAATCCGTTATGGAGGTGGACCTAATTCTTTAGGGGGCATAGGATTTACTACCCTTAGAAGATATACTAATACTGTTAGTTGGCATAAAGAGTCAGCTAGCACTGAAGTTGGGCTTTTTACAGATAATAATAAAGCTATAGCTCTTATCCCTGGTCAACTTTTTAAAAAGGAAAGAAGCAAATCTACAGGATTTGGCTCTACAGGAGGTAAAAGTATTTCTAACTTTATGTTAGAACTAAATGGTGAGCCATTTAAAGAAGAAAATAAAAAAAGAATTTTAGGAAGGATTACAAGTTATAATGACTTTAACAGAGCTAAAACTTTTGGAACCGGAGATCAAGGTAATATCTCTCCTGATTTTAATCGTCAAGCCTATTATAAAGATAAACCTAGTAAAACTCAAGGAACAGATGAAATAAATTTACAAAAAATATATACATCTGATTCTAAAAGCACCCCTACAGAGTTACAGGATGATATGATTAAATTTTTCATTGCTGTTATAAATAATGATGATCCGTCCCAAAGAGAATATATTCAATTTAGGGCATATTTAAGTGGACTTGATGATCGATACAGTGCAGATTGGAATAGTTTTAAATATTTAGGTAGAGGGGAAAATTTTTACAAATATTCTGGATTTGATAGAACTATAGGCTTGAACTTTTCAGTTCAAATAGGATCTAGAATAGAATTATTTAATGTCCATAAAAAATTAAACTACCTTGCTTCTTTAGTAGCTCCTGATTATTCTTCAACAGGATTTATGAGAGGAAATATAGTTGAACTCACAATAGGGGATTACCTAAATAAAGTACCAGGAGTAATAACAGGGTTTACTCTAGATATTCCAGATGATTCAGTATGGGAAATTGCTAGAAAGGATGATGGAAGTGTAGATAAAGAAAATGCTGGTGAATTGCCCACATTAATAAATGTAACAGGATTCCAATTTAAACCTATACATAATTTTGTCCCACAAAAAGTTAAAAACTTTGATGACCCTACATCCAAATTTATTTCTTTAGGAGCAGATGCAAAAGGATATAAATTTAATTCTAATGAAACAACAACATAATTTTGAGACGTTATAAAGACATATCAATATCTGTTAATTCTCCTATAAAACCTGGAGCAAGAGTTTACACCACTGTAAAATACCCTGAAATCCCCCTTTCAATAAGTGATATATATGCTATTACCCAAAAAGGAGATAGGTTTGATTTATTAGCTAATCAATATTATAATGATAAATCACTTTGGTGGATTATTTCTATAGCTAATACTAATTTAATCCAAAATTCCCTTATACCCCCTATAGGTATTCAAATTAGAATTCCTGTTGATATAAGATTAATCTTAAACAGTTATAAAAAATTAAATCAAAATGGCTAATATTGTAGGAGGACCTTTACTTAGTTTTGTTCAAAAACAAATAAAAGTTCGTCAAGAAACCATAGGAGGAAAAATTATAGAAGGTAACTCTTTACCTTCACCTAATATTCTTCATAATAATCGTAATGCTTGGGTAAGATTAGCTTCTTCTGTTAACATACTTGATGATAACAATGGAGATGGAGCCCGCAGAATAAATGATGCCAATGGAGGAGATAACGAATTTGGTAATAATTTAGCTAAAAAATATACTCTTTTTGGAGGTGTAAATTTTAATCCTTTATCTACTAAAGGGGGAATCTTCAATGAAAATACTCCTAGAACCACCACTTCAGCTCAACCTTATTCTTATGGTATAGGAGACGCAGACCAAGGATACCAACCCCTCCCAGGCATAGAAAATGTAAGTATAAGACATATTGATGATGGGGCTATTAGAAAAGTAGATATAAGATTAAAGGCTCATAATAAACAGCAATTTTCTATTATGGATTCTTTATATATGAGATTAGGTTATACTATGTTACTAGAATGGGGCCATACTAACTACATTAGCAATGAAAGAACATTTGAACCTTCACTTAACATAGATGAGGTGTATAACCCCTTTATAGAGGGAGAAAATAAATTTAATGAACTCCATACTCGTATAACCCAAAAAAGGAAAGAATTAGATGGAAATTATGATGGGGCTTTATTTTTAGTAACTAATTTTAATTGGGTTTTTAATGAAGATGGTAGTTATTCTATAACTTTAAACGGCTTGTCAAAAGGAGCTCTCTTAGATAGTCTTATACTAAACTTCCCAGGGGACGTTGGAACTACTACTTCTCCCAAAAGAAAAAAAATTACTTCAAATGAAGAAAAAAAAAGGGTTTTAAACAAACTTGGAGTTGGTAGCAACGTACCTGAAGATAGCAATCTAAATAAACATTACAATTCCACAATTTCACGATTTTTTATTCAACAAAAAATAGCTGAATTAAAAAATGCAGGAGTCTTAGTTGAAGAACAGGATAGTAGTGAAGAAGCTAATTTCAGTTTTGATGGGGAGTTTACAGGAAATGATGTAACTATACTAGACCAAGTAAAAAGTACATTAAACGAAAAATTATTTCAGGATATATTAAAAATAAAAAAATCAAATCAAAAAAGATCCTCTAAAGAAAAAATCTTATTTAGACAATACAAGGATGGAGAAAATATACTAGGGGTATGTCTTAAATTTACTGGAACTCCCGTTGCTGAAAAAGATAAATACTATGAGTCTTACTATATAACTTTAGGAAGATTACTTGATCATATAAAAGAGATTCTTCCCGAGGGGGATAATGCTAGTATAGATATTGATAATAATCCTGATAGTAACTTTATGTTTACTCATTTTTTCCAACATTCTGCTGACCCTGGAGTATGTCTAATTCCTTTTACATACTATAATGGGAATAAGGAAGCTCAAAAACTTCTTTATGAAATTTTAGGAAATGGATTTAGAAAAAAAGCTGATGAGGGGGAAGAAAAGGAATATCAAGGAAGATTAATGGATATTTTTGTAAATATAGAATTTATATCTAAAGTTTTAAGGCAAAAAACTAATAAAAATACTGGTATTATACCATTATATACTACATTAGATGAAATAGTAAGGAGTATTAATAGAGCTTTAGGAAGTATAAATAATTTACACGTTACTTATACAGACAAAACTACCCTCGAAGACGATGGCTCAGCAGGTGATTCTCCAGTAGGGGAATCACTAAAAATACAAGATGATACAATAATACCTGGGATTGGAGAAACAGACGAAGAGGAGGACCTAAAACTTAAATTATATGGAGTAGGACCTGAATCACAAGGAAGCTTTGTAAAAAATATAAGCTCAGGAACTCAAATAGATTCTAATTTATTAAATTTAATATCAATTGGATCTACTGCTAGTAGCATAAACCAAAGTAATGCTTTATTAAACAGGTGGAATGCAGGATTAGAAGACAGAATAAGACTAAAAGATTTAACAGCATCTCAGGACCAAAGTACCTCAGATGGAACCAAAAAGTTAAAAAAAAGATTAAATAAAACATACATTAAATATATAAAAGATTTTGTAAAACAAACTTATGAAGGGAAGGGTCAGTTACCCACAGATCCCGAAACTTATCAAAATAGACTAAAACAAATTTTAGAATATGATTTAGCTATACAAACTTTAAATGGTAAAATAGCAGGTAAATCTTTTATTCCTTTAGGAGTAACGTTAGAAATAGATGGTTTATCTGGTTTTTTACTCCACCAACGTTTGGCAGTTACAGATGAAATCTTACCTGCATCTTATGTAAATAATGTTAATTTTTTAATTAGGGCCATAGATCATACTATTTCTCGAAATGAATGGACTACTACTCTTAGTACAATTACTACACCAAAGAGAGTAGAAAGAGGAAATCAAAAAAGAGGAACAGGAGGATTTAATTTAAAAGAACCACCCCAAAGTGTAGAATAATGCTTTATTATCCTAAAAGCCAAGTTCAAGATAATTTATATACTAAAGGAGGCGAATTACAATTTGTTTCTTCGGGAAAAGAATATATAGGATATTACTGGAAAACTTCTAAAAACCAGTATTTTACAGGAAGGAATCCTAGTAGTGAGGGAACTTTAGAACTAGAGTTAATTCCTGTAATCCCTGTTTCTACTATAAGTACTATAACTATAAATAAAGGAAATGAAATTTATAATGCTGCAAAAAACATAGATATAAACAAAGTTTTAATCCTTCCCTCATACCAAAAACCTTTTCCTACTAAAGAAGATTATGAAATAGGAAATTTTGTAAGATATTTTGCTAAAAAATATAACCAAAATTTATATATAGAAATAAATAAAGATACTTATACTAAATTAAAAAATAAAAATAAAAGCTATGATTATAATAGTTATTTAATATTTACCCTCACTTGGCAAATCAGTGGAGATAAAGAAAAAATAACAAATACTAATAAAAAAGTTATAGCAACTCTTGAAAAAGGATATCGTATAAAAGGATTAAGTTCTTATTTAAACTTTAATTATTTAGAATTTTACAATGGATCCCTTTAATATTTATCAGGAGAGTTAATCCTACCCCTATATGGCACAACGATTTTTAATAGATAAAGTATCACCATCAACCGATGGGGGAGGAGGAGGGGGAGGATTTTGTATTCCTTATAGAATTACTTCTATCAATAATGATACACCAAATGTTGGTACTTTTACTTTTATTATTCCCAATAATCTTACTAACGATGCAGCTTTAGTTGAATCTATCTATGTAAATGCTATTGATGCTAATTATAATAGTATAGCCCCCTATTTAGTTAGTAGTTCAAAAGGTAATATTACAATCCATAGTAAAAATGACCCTGATAGATATGCTATATTTCCTTATTATGGAACTACTTTTAATAGTAAGGGAAATAATAATTTAAATAACATAAAATTCCAGGTAGCAACGGGGAGCGTTACAGGTTCCTCAGCTTACTCAAGAAACATCCAATTCTCCCCAGGGGAAGACCTTTGCTTAGTTTTAGATTACAATGATGGAAGTGGAGGAGGAAGTGGTACTAGTGGTACTAGTGGGGAAAGCGCTTTTTGTATAGAATATAGATTCCAAACAACAAGCCAAACCCCTTCTACAGGACAATTTACTTTTAGAGGAACCGCTGCCGGTTCTAACCCTACTAGTAGTGTTAGTAATACTGACCAAATTATTATCAATAAATTGGCTGGGGGAAATAATTATTACAACTACTTAAGACAATACGACGCCGCCCAAATAATATTTTCTTCTGCTTCTGAATTTGTAATTTTTGACTATGCAACAGGAGGAAATGTGTTGGATAGTAATGTTTATTTTAATAGTTTAACGTTATTAGCATCTTCTTCTGATGCCCCTTTCATTGGGGGGGATAGTGATGTTTGCGTAGAAATATTCCCTAATGGGGAATCTGGCACCTCAGGTACTAGTGGATCATCAGGTACATCAGGCAGCTCAGGTACTTCAGGCTCATCAGGTACATCAGGTACTTCAGGCAGCTCAGGTACATCAGGTACTAGTGGTTCCTCGGGTACAAGTGGTACATCAGGTTCTTCAGGTACATCAGGTAC
>JAAHTG010000863.1_pt1 | contig 23944 bp, 46 predicted proteins | sample 6116081 | NCBI WGS metagenome assembly JAAHTG01 (sample SAMN13939989, study PRJNA603662) | sponge metagenome | isolation source: marine sponge | host: Mycale hentscheli | place: New Zealand | collected 2005 | reverse complement strand
ATCACCTACTCTAAATGATAATTTAGCATCATATGCAAGTTCTGATTTTCTAATAGAAACTGCATTTTTAATTGAATTAAATTCTTGTAAATCTGAATTTTTAATGAATTCTAACACTTCGTTTAAATTTAACATAACCTTTATTTATTTTAATTAATTTATTAATATACCCTAAATATACGAACTCTATCTTGGGTAGCCAAGCTTCCTGTGCATTACTTTTAAGAAATAGTTAACTGAACTTCACCTGTAGCTCTTAATATTGAAGAACTAACAGCAATATTAGTAGTAGGATTAAATTGAAATGAACCTCCTCCTGAAGGTATTATTACTGATGCTATATAAGATGAAGTGACTAATGAATCAGCATTTATATCAGTAAAAGAACCATAAGTACCTATAGCATTTTTAGGTGAAGAAGAATCATAAGAACCAGTTGCATCAGCTACAGTTTCTATAGAAAAGTAACAGGTACCCTTATTAGCATTAGAAAAAATAAATGTTTTATTACCAGTTATTGCTTCTACTGGTGTTCCTTGTCTTAGTTGAGATGTTTTGTAAGATGCCATGTTTAAAATTTATTATCCCATTGGTTTCTAATTGCACCATAAAACGCGCTTTGAGGGCCTGCTTCATCTAAATGTGGCATTCCTATATCTAAACCAGCAAACATATCATTTAATCCAGAGACATTTAAATTTAAATTAACATCACCATCAACAACATCACCTTCCACCATTGGAAAAACATCTTCTTTTCTTATATATTTTAAATTATAAGTATCTCTATAATCTGTAAGTACTTGGTGAGAGTTAATGATTTTATTTTTATGTGACTGATTAAAGTGACTAGAATCATACTCATAGCAATTTTCTCTATTCCATTTCTTCCACCAATAATTTTCATTTTCAGTTTGTGCCATAGATGAACAATACAATTTCCAATTCATCTCAATATTATCAGTCATTAAACAGAATACTCTATTAAATTTACTTCTTAACCCATTTAAAAAACTAGTATGATTTAACTCTCTAGGATTTCTAGAATGCCATGCTACATTTTGAACTACTAAGGTATTATCTGCTACTGCATCACCATAATTATATTCTCTATCTTTTACAATTTCATTACCAGCATGATCAATATAAACTCTAGGTCTAATTTCAAAAGGATCATAAATAAAGTCGTAACCGCAGTCATCGGCGATACTTTGTCCTAATTCCATTCCACCACAGTAAGGGTAAGTTAATAATAGTACTTTCATCTAAATTTATTTTTATTATAAATATGTAGAATTTACTTTTAACTCAATAGAATTGCCCAACTACTATCTTGAAAAACCATCTCCGGTTCTTTTTTGAAAAAATCATTAACGGCTTGTATAACTTCGGGATGAGGATCACTATAATCATGACCACAAATTATACCTCCTGGTTTTATTTTAGGAAGATATAGTTTTAAATCATTTGTTACATCATCATAACCGTGATTTCCATCAATATAAACAACATCTACACTTTCATTTTCAAAATTTCCATGTATGTTGTAACTATAGTCTTGAAATAATCTAATATTATCCCAATGTCTAGTATTAGTCCAAAATTCTCTTCTAACTTCATCCCAAGTTCTATTTGACATTTCATTAAACAATTCTTTCCCACTTAAAGGATCAATACAAATAATTTCTTTAAAAAGAAGTTGTGAAGCAAAAATAAAAGTAGACTCCCCCATATAAGAACCAATTTCAATCATTTTCATATCTTCCCTACCTTGAAGTGCATAATTCATATATTTACACATTTCATATAATCCTAAGAAATATCTATTTCCCATTATTTGCCTATTCCATTCAGGGTTAGGATTGAACCTTAAGCTATACTTTTTTTCCATAATCTTTATTTATACTTATACATATTTGCGGAGCTAAACTCTTTCTCTCTTTAACAACAACGCATCAGTAAATACGTATATATTACATAACATAAGATATGAAAGATAGTTTGGCATTCCAAATAATTGTTATTATATTGACGTCATGAATAATGTGATAATATTAAAGGAAGATGACCTAGGCAAGTATATGGAAGAAGACAAACTAATTGTTTTCTACAAAAGGGACAGTTGTCCAGCTTGTATGAGGTTACTCCCGGATTTATATTATATACCTAAAGAATATGTTGTAGTTGTAGTTGATGAAACAATGATGAAATCGTGTACATACTTCCCAGGTGGAATAAAATATTTCCCAACTATTGCATATTATGAAAAAGGTTATTACTTAGATGAGTTTAAAATAGCAGAATTAGAAGAATACAAACAAAAATACAGTTAACTATGGAATTATTTTTATTTATTTTATCATTTATATCTGGCGGAGTCGTTCTCGCCGCTATATACACCGCCAAACTTGCCTTTCAAGCTAATGAGAAGTACGATAGGATGGAAGAGTATATTGATGGTTTTCAAAATGATGTTAAAAAGGCAACTAATCGCTGGAATAGTGATTTAAGGGTTGTAAGTGACAACCATCAAAAAATTAAGGTTAAATTAGAAGAGGATCACTATAAAGATTTGAGCGATGTTAATAAAAAATTAAATCTTTTATCTATTGATATTGAAACATTAGGTAAAAACTTGAACAGCGACAGGGAAATCAATGAAGGGGAGATAAAGAAGCTATATAATAATATTCAGCAGACGGTGAATATGATTAATGCGGTGAGGGAAGATCAAAAATTAAACCAAAACTACTAGATGAAGCCGCTCTTGTGTTTAGTATGTGTGGGTGTATATGGATATAGGTCTAATAACTCAATATCTAAGTATATACCTATCGATAAACAAAACGAGTTAGAGGAGATATTTGATATATGTGTGCTAACTGATGATGAATCCATTAAAACAAGAAACCTACTCTCCAATAGTGGGTTTTTCGATGTAGAAATTTATACTTCGAAGATTTTTTCATATTTTGCAAAGTTAACATTTACTATTAGAATGGCAATTAAGCACCAACGTGGGGCTTATTACTGTGATATAGATAAATTACATGAATTAGCTAATCTGGATGTTACCGACAAATATAAATTTTCCTATATAAGAGAATGGCCTAAACTCACCTATTTCAAACAAATGGAAGATGAGGTATATTGGGAAAAATTAGTTACATACTGGAGGTCTAAAGGTTATGATTATAGTTTAACTAAAACTATCGAAGAACACGCATTCTATATGCCTTTTCATTTTAAAAGTAAAAATTTATTACACCTTATTGAAGAAATCAAACCTGTTTTTGAATATATATCTATAACTGAGGAAAATGCTCATTCCCATAAAGGAATTGGTAAGGGAGAAGGATTAGCTCTGAGTTATGCTTTAGATGTTTGTAATATGAATAAATAACTATACGGATATACCTCTCTTATTTAATTCTTTTTTTATAACATTCTTTTTCTTACTATACGAAGGTGAAGAAAACAACTTAACTAATTCTGCTGTAGATGTACTGGCAATAGTATAATGCTTAATGAACCATCTGTTGGTCATTCGATTATTCTTATCACGGATATACTCTTTACTTGAAGGTTTTAGTTTTGGTGCCATGACGATACATATATAACAATATTTTAAAATACACAAATATAAGTATATACAATCGATGGTGTAGGATCGAGTTCGAGTCATAAATGGCTCCCAACCTTTGTCTCACGTATCCACGCATATATGGACATCAGCGCGTATGGGATATTATTGTATGTATGCGTACGGTATGCCGCCGGTGAGGATATATAAGGTAATAATAATATATAATTCAGTATGTTTACAGTGGTATGTGTAGAAGATATAGGTGCCAAATATTTATAGTCACGGGTATTAGGAATAACATAATAAGATATAGATAGATAACAAGTCATTACCGCGGGATAGGTTCCCACCGTTATAGTCTGCCCCACATTCCCCATCGCCATCGCTGAGTTTCCTACCTACCATTGCATGGCCTTAACTTTCTTATACGTAAATATACGAACATTCACTACGGTATCCAAATTTTTCATGCATTGTTTTAACTGAATTGTATTATCTTCAATGTCACCAATGTGTCTTTGCATTATCCCCAATGTTCACCTAATGTTCACGTGTGTGGAATGCATTGTTCACAATTGTTCATATATACTTTAAGGTAAGTCGAGAATTGGTTGGGCGATGCATAAAGGGGTTAACACCCACTCGCCTTTACTTCATATAACACACGTTCAACTTGTCATACATAAGCATATTTTTATATTCACCGCTATTTATTTTTGGATATTGGGACAGACGTATATTTAAAGATACATACGTGCAAACATTCATTTAACATTGTCCACTTACATTCGATTTAACACGTGAATCACGTTGTGTATTGCGTTTCTTTAGCCAAGTAATCGCCCACCATTAATTAATTATTCCAGGGCTACAACCGCGGGTTTTATCGCTCGTTAAACATTTGTAACCATTGATGTGCTCGAACATCCCACGTTTGAGTCATCGCCCAAACATAGGCTTTATCCATCTTACTATTCATCTTCACCGCGACTGTCTTATCATTTACCTCACCAACCAAAGTATCTATTATCGTAGCTGGATTATTATCTATCATCGTGCCTCTATCTCCTCCACCTATAATGTTCTTTAAGTTACCTGCTCCATTAGTAATGATCTTAACTTTACCTAACATCATTTCAACAGCACTTATACAATAAGTCTCCAAATAATCACTTTGATATATCCAATATTCCGCCTCGCATATTTGAGTCTTCAAATCCCAAGGACATAGGCTACCAATGTAATTAATTCCATCCTGATCCAAATTAGGCCTGCCCCAATCACTAGCGTATGAAGGACAACACACATTTAATTCCGCATTTGGCCTAACCTCTCTAATTGCATCCCAATTATCACATAATGTTTTTAATCCCCTATCCGGTGAGCTTGTCCATAATATTCTATCCCTTATTGTATTGGATTTATAATTTTTCCAATCGTTAGGGTCAATTGCATTGTCTATGTTTCGTATATACGTATTAGATTCTGATGTTGTGTAGCCAAAAGCTTCAAGTGCTTTTTCCTTCATTATATCACTATGTAACCTACTTACACATACGATTCCATTCATTTTATCATGCGTAAAATAATTTTTACCTCCATTATGCAAGTGTCTACCTTTATACCAATCATAGAAATGATCATTATGTAACCAAAAATATGATTTATCAAATGATACACCTTGGTCTTTTAATACTCGAATGTAATGAATATAATTCGTTGCTATAACTAAATTATAATGTTGGAACGCCCTTGGTTTATCTTTAATTATTTTATTTGTTGGCCCTTGTCTTTCACCTAAAGTAGTATAATGAATATAATCAACTCCATTTGCTTTTTCCATTTTAATATCACCCGAAACAGTAACATAATGTCCTAGTCTAGCAAATGCCTCGGCTAATTTAATTACACAAAACTCTGTTCCACCTAAGCCTTCGGTATTCCAAGTGTTATGATTCCAATGTGGATTAGAGTAACCCGTGTATAATAATATCTTTAATTTATTCATTTATAAACTGTTATTTTTGTACATATAAATGTCATCAATAATATAATCTATCTTATGCATTGCCTGTTTTAAATCAACGTTTAATACATCATTCTTTACGTCCTTTAATCTATCAATTATTTCGTTTCCGTCCATTATAATAAAATATATTCACTACCTCCATCCCAATTTAATATTGGAAATTGATATCTAACACCACTGAAATTTTTAAAGTATGCTTCATTATCTATACCTTCAAATTCACGTTGATATGCTATTAAGCAATTAGTTGGTTGTAAATTATCTAATACTTGATCTCTCCATTTAATAGGACATTCTGATATTCCCCATGTTGATATAAATAATACTTTTTTACCTTCCGATTTTACAGGTGCAGATGAAAATGTAATATTAAAACCATTCAAGTTATATTTTTGTATTTCTAATACTGCTGGTAAGTCAATTATAGTATACTTATTTTTATAACCCATTTGTCTAATAAATTTAGCCATATCACCACAACCACCTCCTAATTCAACTATTTGATCAAAATCTCTAATGTCTTGTTTAGCTAAATAATTGTAGTGGAAGTAATGATGATTACATTTCATTTGACTAGCTGAAGTAAATATATCATTTAATTGGTAACCATCTCTAAAATATATTTCACTTTGATTAGCATAACCATGAGACGAATGAGCCATAGCTAATTTCCATTCATTAATGTTTAATCTACTATGTCTATTATATATTTGGTGAGCATAATCTTTATAAAATGGATGATCATGTACTTCATACAACGGTATTTTTCTCACTGTATGATCACCTCTAAAACTAGCCATATTGACTGATTTCAAATTCCTTTGAAAACCAGACCAGGTATTATTTAACTCCATATTTATTCTATTGTCATTCCACCTTCAGCAACTGCAACTGGTGGTTCAGACCACAAATTAATTGCTATAGCATATCTTGTTCCTTTTGTAACTGGTGTTACTGTATGAACATATTCTCCTGCTTCAAATATAATTAATCTATTGTATTTAGCTTGAATACGTTCTGGTTCATGATCAGTTCCGTTACTATAAATTTCTAAAAATCCACCTTCAATATCCATTTCTTTAGGATAATAAACAGTACCCATTAATGGTTTAACTATTTCACCTGTACGTTTATAGTGTAATTCATCTTTATCATAATGGTTACCTAGATTTTTATTTGGTTTATCTGGTCCATAAACACCAGTCCAATATTCTACTCCACTTAAATATAAAGGGTTGTATCTAGGAAAATCCCAAGGTGAATTCCATCTCCATATTTCCTCAATCAATTGTTTTTTTAGTGTGTTTGCTTCTGGACTACCATGAATATCACTATCCTTCTTATCTCTAAACCAACCTCCCCACCAATGAAAATCTCCATTTGGTCCGAAAAAGTGTTCATCGTTACTAATATCTTTTAGTAATTGTTCGTTTTTAACAAAATCGTCTATTATAATCATAATTCTAAGTATGGCTTCCGCCTTTAATAAAAGAAACTACTACATATCTAGTACCTGAAGTAACAGCTCTAGCACCATGCTTATGAGTTATATTACCAGGGTGTAAAGTCATTACACCATATTCTTTAGGGTTAACATTGCATTTATATTTAGGAAAATATGTTCCTCCACCTTCAAATTCACCTGGGTTCAGATTAACTAACGTTGTTATATTACTGTGATCGTGGTGTAAACTTAAATGTGCTTGTTGGTCATGTGGATACTTAATAATAAACGATTCATCTCTTAAATGGTTCCATGTGTCACCTTCTAATTGATATCTATCTATTGCAAGTGGTCTAACGTGTTCATTAATTAATTTATTGTATATTTCATCCATACCTAATACTTCAAGTAAGTTGTCAGTTGTAGGATAAAACTTATGTCTATCAGTAGTCCATTTAAACTGCTCACCTAATTCAATTAATTCTTTACAAAATGTTTTAGTAAAAAACGGAAATACATAGATATTAGGTCCTGGTTCATCAATAATTAAGTCATATTCTTTGTTTAATATAGCTGGATTAATATATCTTTTAAGCCAAGCATCCCAATCATTTATATCTAGTATACCATTATTTGGTTTCATTACTGATACAAATTTACTTTTATCTTCAACTGGTTTGTCTTCTTTTTTTGCTTTAAATGATTTACCTGTTGTTTTAATCCAAGGTGGTTTATTGTCTATAACTTCATCCTTCGGTTTTACCTTACGTTGTGCTTGGAATTCATCTAACCAATCTGGTTTTTTATTTTCATTTAAATCATTTACAGGTTCAAATTCTGTTAATGAATTAGTTTTTGGGTTGGATGTTTGATTAAAATATTGTTTTCTAAATGAATATGCTTTAAATTTATTATTATGAAATATTTTTTGAGCATCAGGTCTATCTGTTGTACCATGTAAAGCAGGGTAAAATTCATCAGTTGGAATTAAATTATTTAACCAACCTGAATCCAATACTTCTTTCATACCCTTTCTAGATAACATATAAGCATGATTATTATAAGAATAACCTACTCTAACTAAATGATCACCCATTTTCTTTTCCCTTTCAGATTCCCAATTAGCATGTCTACCTAAATATAACATAGACCAATCACTAGGCAATTCCTTAAACATATCTGATGTTGGAAAATCAATTGGTACAAAATCCTCTTCTAATATAAGTACATTTTGTTTGTCATTGTCATAAGCTATTTTAACAGCATCATAATGTGATAAAGCACATCCAACTTCACCTGGTGTTATTTCTCTATTATAAAATCTATAATCAGCATCTTCTAACTTCCACCAATCTGCCTTTTTAAACTTATATTTAGGTGTAATTTTACCCTTTGCTATGTCCCAACCATTTATAGATTCAAGTACATTATAATTAGTACTGGGTATGTTTGGAATACTCGATAGTCTAGGTGTTATCGAATCGTAAGGAGTATTAATGTTTATTATTAGTATGTGTTCTAATTTCATAACTTTATTTTATTGCTTTTATATCCATTTTAATTATTTGTCTGTTTCGACTAAATTGATCTATTGACCAAGTTATATCATTTGTTTCAAGAATATGTTCACTTATTCTTTCCTTATTATTTATTAGCTCTGTGTAGATTAATTTATATTTTATCATTTTAAGTCTTCTATATTTATTTCAAAATCATCATCGAACCTATTATCATAATATTTATTCCATAATTTTTGGTCTTCGATTAGACAATCTTTACATATTGTTTTTCTACTAACTGATATTAATAATTCATCATAGGTAAGTAATTCCGCCTCCATTTGCTCAGTTAATTTAACTCTGTCCCAATCCGCTTCTACTCCCCATAAGTCTTTTTTATCTATATTATTACTATTACAAAATACCTCAATTTTTTTCTCAAACCATTCTAATATAGGTGAATCAGCAGCAAACACCTCAGGTAAATTAGTTGGTTTATGACACCAAGCACACGTTTTTAATTTACTTCTTCCCATTCTGGTTCTTCAACGGTTTTACAAATCAATATTCTATTATCTTTTCTAACCACTCTATCACATCCTAAATATTCAACCCACAACCCAATTAATTTTTGGTTCATTTGGTTTGAATTTGGATCTGTTACAAAATAATCAGGATTAAAATCTCTAATTACTTCAAGTAACACATCATTAACTTTAACGAGCCAAAATCTCATCATCACTTATATACATTACACCTACATTATGTGGTGGAATATAATGAGAAAACTTGTGAGGGCCAAGTATTTCTTCAATTATTCTTTTTTGTAATACAGGTGATTTACCTGTAATAACTTCAATTTCACCGTACTTACATAGTTGATTCATTATCAACATTTCCTCTACCTTCAATATGGCTTTATCATGAGTTAAGCCATGTAAATCTACTTTAACCATTACTTAATTGTTGTTGCAACTTTTGTATTTTCATCTTAATTTCTTGTGTTTGAGGTTTTAGTAATTTTAATCTTACTATTTCCTCATGAATTTCTGTTATAGTCATCTTCTATTCTTATTATATCGTCTTCACCAAAATAGGTGCCCGTTTGTACTTCTATAAATACTACTTCTTCATCAGTTTCATTCCAAGCTCTATGTCTATCGCCTTGCGGTATTCTAACTGATTGTCCTTTACCTCTAAATAATTTATCGTCTTCTAAAATAATCGTAAGTATACCACTTACAACTGTCCATACTTCAGCTCGTTTTTCATGATATTGATATGATAATCTTTGACCTGGATTAACAGTAATACGTTTTACTTTAACATCAGGCGCATCAAGTAATACTTCATATTTACCCCAAGGTCGCTCATCTACTTCTTTTAGGCTGTTAGCTATTAACGCTTTATATTTAGTTGTTGACCAACCATGATCTCTATTTAAATAATGAATTGGTATTTTTAAATCATCACCTGTGAACGGTTTATTAATATAATCATCACCTAAAAATCTAATATCAAATTCACCCATTTTAAGTAAATCGTATAATGATTCTTCATATGTGTATCTAATTACATCATCAACGTATCTAATACTTAATAATAATTCTTTACGTTCATCTGATGATAGTATAGGTTTTAATTTATGAGGTCGTTCAATTGAAGGATCAGTATGAAGCAATACAACAAGGCAATCACATTTACCTTTTGCTTCTTTTAACATTTCAACATAACCTGGGTGGTATGTATCAAAATTGCCTGCTATAACTCCTTTTATCATTTAAATCTACCTTTTTCTAAATCTAACCTCATTTTTTTAATATAATCGTGATGTTTACTCCATGTGTCTCTATCTTCTTCATAAAATGATTGCTCACAACCACGTTTACATTCGTTTTCTACTACTTTTAATATTGCTGTTAATTGATCTTTTATCATTTTTATTTTATCCTGCTGTTCCGTTTACTAAATGTAATGTCCAAGCTACCATTCCGTTAATCTGTAATAATACTAAATTCCATTGTCTACGAGTTGCAGTTTGAATCATTACACAAATAAATCCAAATATAAATAGCCAGGGATTTAATGTCCATTGTCCAGCTACTAAGAACCCAGCACCCATATAACCAATCCTACTAGCCATTCTTTCAATTGGTTTAAGTTTGCGTTCTCGAACCATAGCTTTCAATACTGTTCGTCTCCACTGTCTATTAAGTAATGTTTTTTTCATTAGGTTGTTTTTACTTTCCATAATACTTGGATACATATTAATATTAATGATAAAGCTAAACTAACCCAAGTCTTAGCATTAATTCCTTCATTAAAATGATAATTAACCATTACAGCATAAATAATCATTCCAACTCCAAACCCAATAAAACGAGCTGGCCATAACAAACCACCCATTCCTTGCACTGCATATTTAGTTCCCCAAATATAAAAATAGGATAATATAATCCCAAATGCAGCTACCCAAAAAGTATTATTTCTAAACCAATCAGTTGTTTTTAAAAATTGACCATTTAATTGGTAAAACGTTAACACATGGGCTACAAAAAATGCTGCTACACCCATTAATAAATCTTTTACTATAATCATTGATTGTTGTATATTTCTTTAGTATCATCTCCATAACCATAATCATAAATTATAGTAATAAAAAGTGTTCTAAACACTATACTTTCCCAAGGTAAATCCTCAGTTTCTTCATAGTGATCTAAACTAAAACCTAATACAAATCCATCATGAGGCCATTTAAAGTTTACTTTAACCCCAAACCATTTTGAATATTCCATATTATAACATTAAATTTTTATTTTCTAAATGCATCCAAAAACGTTCCAGCCATAATTCTACTCTAACGTCTTCAATTAAATCTTTTGCTCCATAACCTTCATTAATTTTCTTTCCAGCTACATAAGCAATACCCATATCAGCATAGTCTCGTGATTTATCTTTATCACCTAACTTAAAATGCTCTTTTGCTTTAACTAAACAATGGTGTAATACTTGTTTTTTACCTTTCATATTTAAAATTTAGTCATTATTATTATTGTAACAAAAGTTATTATTAACCCAATTACACTTATATAAGCAGCCATTTCGTTGCTTCCTTGCTGGTGGGGTGATCTACCTTGATTTGACCTATATTGTCTTTCTTTCTTTTTCATTAATATACTGTTGCATTTAAATTTTCTTTAGCCTCATTCCAGTATGTTTGAGCCCAATTGTATTTAGCATTTGTTACACTATGATCTTGCTCAGCAATAGCTGTAATTAGTCCATCAAAATCTAAAATAGTTTGTAAAAATTCATTTGAATCCTGATTTCTTTGTTCTGATAACCACTTCTTTATATAAGTGAAGTTTTGTTTTAGTTCGCTTTTATTAGCTAACTCAAGGTATTCATGGACAAAATGATTCCAAGTACTAGATTTGTTTTTATAAGCAATAAACCTATTTGCTTGCTTAATAACCAAATCAATTTCTCTACCAATGTTGATTTCTTTATTCATAATTTATTTATTTAATTTATTAATTAATTTATTAATATTTTCTCTTGATTGCCACCCTAGTGGATCATCATTCATATTACCATCTTTATCAAATATAGCAACTTCAAATGAAGTACAATCTTCAGGTTTATCAACTGGTCCTCTAACACCAGTTCTACCTGAACTGTACATTCCTTCGCCTGCTACAATAGATAACTCAATGCCATTATTTAGCATAAGTAATCCTTGAATGTTACCCTTACCTATTCGGTGTTGTTTAAATACAACGTCTTTAAATGTTTTCATGACCTTTATTATTATATACGTGAATATACGAAAAAAAAACGCGGTAACCAAATAGTTCCGCGCTTTTCTTCGTTTGAAATGTGCACCACGTGTTACATAAATCTGTTAAAGTGTTCTTGTAATGATTTATCAGCAACATAATTCATAAAATCTTCTACATAATCATCTACTTCATCAAATTTATCACCTGCTTTTTTTAATGATTTCATGTAAACTTCAATTTCATAATCTTGGGCATTAGCTGCTTTTAATGCTTTGATAATATCTTTTTCTGATATTTCTGCTTCGTTAATTTCTTCAGCATAATCCTCAACATCACCATTTTCATCAATTCCTCCCATATTAGCTAATCTATCACCTGCTCCTAAAAAACTGTCATAGTAAGCACCTAATTCATTTGCTAAATGAGTTATAATATCATCTATTTGAAATGGGTCTTCTTCAAGTATATCTTGTATCAAATCCATCCCTGTGTCCATGAATTTCTTTTTCATTGGAATGTTAAGCATACCTTCAATACGATCAGATGTTTCTTTATCTAAATAACCTAAAGCTTTATTTTCAGCCATTGCTGATTTAGCGTTAGCTTCTATTTCATCTTTTTCTTTTGATTTCATTTTTTCTATTTTACCTTTTAAGTCGTCAATATCAATACCTAATTTTTTAGCTAATGATGTTAAGTTCATATCTTCGTACATTGGTTTTGTTGTTTGGGTTATATCTGATTGTTCTTTATCGTCTTCACTACGCTCAGATCCTATAGCTGCGCTATAGTCACTTGCTTTTGCTTTTGGACTTGCTACTCTATCAATGTTATCAACATTATCTTCAGTACCATCATCTGATTTTACACCTAATACTTCAGCAAATTCACCCGCTGCTTCATCTTCAATGTTACCGTCTTTGTCTACAGATGCAGCATCAGGATCAATTTTTTTATTTTTTTCCTTAGCCATTAAAGCCATTATAGCTTTTATTTTATCACGTTCAGGATGATTTTCAAGTCTATCTTTCTCTTGAGCATCTCTAAACTCATCGTTAGTCATTTCTAACAGTAAACTTTGAAGGTTATATTTACTCATATTATCTTTTTTTACGGCCTTGTCTTTTTTTACCTTTAACAGCAGCTCCTACGTCTCCCATTTGGTTACCTAATTCTTTAGCTGCGCCAACAACGTCTTTTAATTCTTTTTTTACGTTTTTAGCTCTACGCTTAACTTCTTTAGCTACAACTTTAACGTCCTCTACTGCATCTTCTATTTCATCAGGAATATAATCTTTGTCTCTGTCATTGATTTTTCCTTGTTTGTAGTACCAGGCATAAGCACCAAATGCTACTAAAATAACTGCAATAATAATCCAAAATGTGATCATAATATTAATTTTTAAATGTTTATCATAAATATATAAAGGCTAAGCTAAATTATATTTTTGTTTATATTTGTCAATAAATGAAGTACCAACTCCAACTTCAAGCCATTCAGCTACTTCAGGTATACCTGGTATTTTTTTAGCTGATAGAACATAATCAATATTTTTATTAATTATTTTCATTTTAGTTTTAGCATTTGAACGATTAGATGTTTTAAATACTACTACTACAGGTGAATTTTTACCATACATTCGTTGATCAATTTTTGGTTTAGGGTATTTAGTAGTATCATTGTTGACTACTTTCCAACAACCATTTTCACTTTTTTTTCTATCATAATAATAAACAGTATCACCAGTATCTAATGTCCATTTATCTAGTTTAACTACGCTTTCACTTGGTCTACCTCTGTTTTCTGCCATTATATTTACCTCGTTTAGTTTTATATTCAGTTATTATTTCTTTATTTTGTTTAGATTGTTTACCTTGTTTTTCAGCCATTATTTGTCTAAAAATTGGACTATCCCATTCACAACCTCTATGTTTACCCATTTAAAATAAAACTTATAGTTGGACGATAACTTCTATCATTGTCAAATTCAACTTCATAATCAGAAACACCTTTACATTTAAATCCTTTGGTTAGTAACGTTTCTCTAATTAATTTTTTTTCTTTAGTAGTGAAATTATCTCTAGTTTTTTTAGTAAAATACCACCCTTGTATTCCATTATAAATGCCTGACCCTAATCTAGGTTGGTCTGTGTATTTAATTCCACTACCAACTGATTCAGCCCAATTAATTTGATAATCTATTTCAATACCTACTTTAGATAATATTTTACCTAATGTTTTAAATTTATTTTTATTTAGCGTCTTATTCATATTAAAATGGTAATGGTTCGTCTTTTTGTTTATTTACAGGTTTTGAAATATCATCTAATTTTCTATTACCCATAGTACCAAATGGTTGTTCTACAATATCTGTTACTTCAGAATCTTGAACATTCATTATTGCGTTAATTGAATCATTAACTGCATGTGATTTTTTTCTAGCCATATAATCATTATCAGCATAAACATATGCTTCAAATGTAACAACATATCTATTTTCCTTCTTGCTCATTTCTTAATTTTTTAATGTGTTTACAATTATTATTACTCATCCAAGTACCAGGGCAAGTACAACTATAATTACCTGTATCTGGGTAGAAACGTGTTTTATACATTTTATCACCCTTTGAACTTGGTGTTTCTACTACTACAGTTTCTGCTGTTTTCTTAACTTTGGGTTTTATCCAATTGATATCTTCTAATCGTGTTTCTGGTAGTACTTCTTCCCAGCTTGGTACTATATATGTTTTACCACCTAATTTTAATATTCCAGGTGGTATATGTCCTTCATAGTCATATTTAAATAATCTATAACTAACAAATGGACCAAACCCTTTTGGGTTGAATGATAAATTGGATTTTTCTCTCCAAAATCTACGGGTTCTTATATTTCCGTATTTGTTTAAATTTGAAAATTCTACTATGGGCATAACCTTTATTTTTATTTACGTTGTAAATATACGACTCCTCCTTCAGGCATCCAAATCTTTATGTGGGTGTTTTTCTTTTCTTGTGTATTTTTTTCTATTTTTATACACATTAGGTCTTGTAGCCGCCATACGTTCTTGTAAAGTTACTTGTATAGTTTGTAATTTAGGCTTCGAATCTTTCATCGTATTTTTTTTGTTGTAAATCAAGTGATAAAGCAGTACAAAATTCATTTAACTTACCTGCTTCATGTATGTACTGAAAATCTTCATCAGTCATATTATTAAAAAGTTGAACTGTACTTATATTCATGTTACTTAAATTTCTCATTATAATATCCTTTATCAAAATTACCTATTGGATGTGTTGAATAAACACAAGCATATAGTGCTCTTATTTTATCTGATTTATTTTCTGTTGATGCATGTAACGTATTACCGTCGATTATAACTATGTCCCCTGCTTTTGCAGGTAATAAATCATATTGTTGTGTTTGTTGATTTAAACAACTTAATGGACCGGTTTCCTCAGGCATATTAGTTAATATTTGACAACAATTTATAGTTTTAAATTTACCTTTTAATGCTCCTTCAACATCAGGTCCAAATTGATTATCAAAATGAGGTTCAAAATGAAATTTATCACCTGGGAGTTTTACTACTACTTGGTCATTAAACAAATAAGGTTCTTTTACTTCTAAATATGTTTTAGCAATGTTAAACATATCTTTATGAGTATATGACTCAAGCAATAAAGGTTGTAATGTTGATGCCATTTCTAAACCTTTCCAAAATACACCTGACCCATTTTCTCTAGATTGACCTTCAAATGGTCTATATTGTTTAGCTAAACTAATAGCTAAATAACGAGTATGAGCTAATAATGATTCTGGTATAACACTTTTTAAATGTATATAACCTTGTTTTTGAAATGTTCTTAAATTATCCATTACACATTTAAATCATAACCACCAAATTGTTCCATGTATGAAGTCATTTTAGTACCATAACCATCTTTAAATTCATATCCATTTCTAAAAAATCTACGTACATTTCCTTGCCCTGCTAAATGAGCTGCTGCTAATATACCTGATTCAGTAATTAATACTCCATGTACTACTTGCCCTTCATATTTGTTAATAAAACGTTTAAGTTTCTTTTTATTATGTTTTAACAATTCATACATTGCTTTTTCTTGCAACGCAGGGCTATTTAAAAATTCCTCTTGAGTTACTTTAAACCCTAACCCTTTTAGTGTTTTTTTACCAAACTGGTATTTACCCATGTAACCAAAACTATTTACAATATCATATCTATTACCTGATTCTCTAAAACCAATAGCATCTAAAAATTGATCGTGTGATGTTGCTTTAATTTCAAATTCAACTACCGTTAACGATTCAACTGGTAGTAAATTTACACTTTTAATGGGTAATTCCATTATTGGATTTACAATTTTATTTCTATATTCTTTAAAAGCAGTTAAAAATAATACTGCCAATAAACATATAGATAAATTTCGTAATGATCTCATATATTAAAAGTTAGTTAAAAAATCGCCCTTCATTTGTTTGGTTTTTAGTTGTTGGGCCTTCTCATCGTTTTTAAGCATTTTATCAGTTAATTTTTCTAAATGCTTACTTTTTTGTTTATCATAATCTTTTATAATCTTATGATGTTTTTTATTTATTGATTTTACTTTTTTCATATTCTAGAAATATATTGGTTTACGTCATCTTCATCATCATCTAACCCTAATTCCTTTAAACGTTGTAAATGATAATCATCTACTTCCCATTCTATTTTTTCTGTAGTTTTGTATTGTTCTTGTTTAGATTCAATTTGTTTAACATCTTGTTTATTAAATATGTCTCCAACTTGTAAAAAATAATGATTATAACACAGTAATTCTATATTGTCTAAACTGTAGTTATTGCTGTTATTATCCTTAAAATGTAGTAATAATGGAGATTTATAATCTAATACTCGTCTTTCTTTAAATTTACATACAGCACATTCGTCTAATAAATATCCTTGTTCTATAAGAGCATACTTAAGTTTTGCAGGATCAAATGAAGAAGCAGCTATTCTACCCTCAATAATTTCCATCATATGAGGCATTTTTTTAGGGCCTCTTAAATATTTAGGTATACCTTTACCAGCTTGATTTTTATGTTGTTCAAATAAGTTATACATTTTAGCGTATTTCTTATAATGCTGATATGAAACATGAAGGTACCTAGCTGCAGCCATATTAGATAACGTTTTACCTTGAGCTGCAACTATTTGTTCCTTACTTAAGAATTTCTTCTTATTTGCCATTCTCGTCTTTAATTGTCATAGGCCCTATTAAATTTCTTTCTTCCTTATCCATATTTAGCATTTCTGCTTTATTTGTTTTAGGGAGATCTTTTAATGCCTTTTCATTACGTTGATAAGATTCATATTGGGCATCATCCATTATAACAGTTTCAATCCAAGTATGGTCACCTTCACCCATCATAACAGGAATCCCGTGTTTTTTACCTTGACCTTTACCATTTTCAGAGCAAGTAACACAAAAATCATACCCATATTGGGTTAATCTTAGTTCAGGCATTGGTTCCCCACAACTTTTACAAGTAATCATTTTATATTTCATATTTGGTTTTTTAATAGTCTGTAGCATAAATATTAATTTAGTTTAAAATTTGATATTTTTTTAATAGTTTTGTATTATTAGACATTGGCTCAGATCTAAGCTTGTATGTTCCATCATCTAATAAGTTACGTTTTGTTTTTTGAAATGTTTTATCTTCATCGTAATCTGCATACCATCTAAATGATAATGTTTTACCTTCACCATAAAAACTTCCTTCATTAAAAAACACGTCATGTGGAATACAAAATCTATGAAAATTAACTTTATCAATAATTATTATTTCATGACATTTAGTTCTTTTATCTTCAAGTCCACCTACTTTCATATAACAAGTATTATGTTTTCTTGTTGATTTAGTAGTTACTACTGTTGAAGTTGTTTTAATTTCAGCTTTCTTTAATAAACCATCTTTATACCTTAATACATCATATCCAGGTGTATTTTGATTTCCTAATTGGTTTGTGTTAGTACCTTCTTTTTGTTCAATAATTTTTTCAATCCATCTACCTGCAACATCACCCATGTCATATAACATCAAAGCGTTTTCAGGAACTGCTATCCATTTTAAAAAAGCATCTGGTCCTATTTGTTCTTTTACTGATTTGTTTACCTTTATTGTCATTTTTTTAAATTTGGCTAAATGTACGACCCCTATTTGGAGTATACACGTTCTTGCATGGTTATTTTAAACTTCTCGTTTATCTCCATGTACTATCTTTACAGTTGGGAATCTTAAACTAATCCCACCTTTATCATTTTTAGTTTCTTCAAAATATTGTACTGTAATAATTTTACCTACAATTGAACCATCCATATATTGTAAACGTTGATCCTGAGTCCAACCACTACCAACTTTTACTTTATATCCTTTATGTTCAATCCATACTTGAGATAACATTTTAATTGTTTCTGATTTGCCATCTCTAACTACTTCATGATTATCAACATCAAAATCAATTACTTTATATTCAGCATCGTAGAATTTTTTTACTTTAAGTAAATTTTTAGTACGTTTACCTTCATAAGTAACATCTTTACGTACCATAAATCCTTCCCATTTATTATCAGTTGCTATTTGACCCCATTTATCAAAGTGTCTACCATCTGTTATTTGGAATTGATCTGTATAACGTAAAATATTATTTGTAATGTATCTACCTGTTAAAAATCCTCTTAATGCCCCTAATCTTTGACTTAAGATAGGACCACCTTTTTGAGCATCAAAATTCGGTTTATGAATCATATCAAATATCATATAAGCTGGGTTTTCAATTTGATGATCTTTACGTCTTAATTGTTTCATTATACCTTGAAAATCTTCATCTCCATTCTCATCAATTAAACAAATCTCACCATCAAATACAGTATTAATAATACCTGTTGCTTCAATAGCTTCTTTTACTTTATTTAATGTAGTCAATTCTTTACCCATTCTAGAATAAAGTGTACACTCACCTTCATAGTTAACTACAGCTAAACATCTAACACCATCTAATTTTCTTGAAGCGTACCAATTATCATTTTGCCAATCACATTTACCATCATATTCTTTAGCTAATACAACTGAAAATGTTGGTATTAAATTAGGAACTGCTTTATTAATTACTTTATCTCCAGCTCTAATACCTAAATCTTTATCAATTATCTTGTAAATTAAAGAATCCTGACCATTAACTAATTTAATAGCATCATGACCAGTAAATTCTCTATTTGTTAATTTATCCAAGGTGTCGAACATACCGCTTGAATTGGTGGTTATGCCTTTATCCTTATTTTTGATACAAGTCTTACTAGTCACGTAATACTGTTTAAAAGGATTGTAGGTATACTCTAAACACCTATGGATAAATGGACTTGCGTCCTTAATTATTTCTACTTTTTGCGTGCTACTACTTGTAGCACGCATTTTATCTATAAATTCTTGTAATTCTTTCATATAATTTTATTTAAAATGAGTTATTAATTGGCTCAGTAAATAACCATCCAACATGGTTTGACTGATCTAAACTAAAATGTAATTTATTCATCTCACCTCCACGTCTATTCTTACTAAACCAAATAGCTCTACTACCTTCAGGAGTAAATTTAATATGAGCCATTGCAGTAATCATGTGTTTAAACCTGTTACTACCAGCAAATTCACCACCTTTAGTAACTTGTTGAATAATCATAAAGTTGGTATTTCTTTTTTCTCTATTTTCACCTTTATTATGCTTTTCAAACAAATTTAATAATTTAGTTTCAGCATTTTTCATAGTACCACCATGGAAATCTACCACAGCAACTGCTAATTCAGCAAATGAATCTACTAATACAGAATCAAAACCTTCACTTAAAATAGCTTTTAAAATTACTAATGGATCATTTTCAATAAAATCACCCATAAATAAAATAGGTAATTGACCGAATTTAGGAAAACGTTTTACCATACCAACCATATCAATTTGATTCATCTCACCTGATATGAATAATGTTTTATGACCATTCTTTTTCATATTAGCAAGCATATCTAATAATACAGTAGTTTTACCTACTCCAGGATCACCAACGAATGCTACGTTAGTACCTTTCATCATTCCACCTTCACTTGAAAGTAAATCATCGATTTTAGTTCCAGTTTTCATTGGAATAAATAATTGTGGATCGAATTTAAAATCGTCCATTAACATAGTTGAGGGTTTAAACCTTGTAGCAATTCCACTACCAACTTGTTTTCTACCTTTTTTGAATTTTACTTGACTTGACATAACCTTTATTATTTTTCTTATTTACCCTGTAAATATACGACCCCTTCCTCGGGTAACCAAATATTTATGCGGGAATCTTAAAAAAACGCCCGCGGGGCTAAGTTGTTAAGCAGTAGATTGAAACCACATACAATTAAGATTAGTGGATGGTATTTTATACTTCATGGGATCTTTTACCTGGACTGCTCCCTACCAGCTTTGACCTTAACTAACTTGGTGTGAATATACGACCTTTATCTGTGGTATCCTAGTTTTTCCGTGGGAGTCTTTAAATAATTGCTCGGCCTTTCATGTTTTCCCAATCACGGTTTTTGCGTACTTGGTTATTTTTAGCATCAGTAGATAATAATATTTCAGGGAATATACTTAGCTCTTCACATAATGATATAAGTGCTTTAACGTCTTTAGGAAAACAATGTCCACCATAACCAAAATCACCATCTGGACCTGGTACTGCCCAATGTGAATCTCCTAAACGTTCATCATAACGAGCGTACTCAATTACTTTATCGTAATCAATATCTAATCCCTCACATATTTGATACATTTCATTTGCAAATGATACTTTAGTTGCTAAAAAAGCATTAGTAACATATTTAACCATTTCAGCATATGTTGAATCGGTTTTAATAATAGATGCTTTAGGAAATACTTTAGCAAATAATGGTTTTAATTTAGTAGTTGTTTTTCTAGGGCCACCTAAAATAATTCTAGTTTGGTTTTCATAATCACTAACAGCATTTGCTTCAGTTAAAAATTCAGGATTAAATATAATATTTAATTTTTCGAATTGATCATTCCATTTTTGAGTTGTACCTGGGGGAATAGTTGATTTAATAATAACTGTTTTGTTTGCAACATTAGATTTAGCTGATTCAAATTTACATTTTTCATTCATATCTCTTAATTCAGCTTCTACTATATTAAGATGACAACTACCATGAATGTTCATTGGTGTAGGTAAACAAACAAATATAGTATTACATTTATAAAATACTTCATCATAAGTAGAATTACATAACCGTGCTTGTAAATCATAAGTTAAAACGTTATAATAATTTTTAAATTTTTGGTAAACAGCATTACCAACAAAACCTTGTCCTATAATTCCTATATTCATAAACCTAATTCCTTTAATTTGTTATCTCTTATTGTATGTCCTATGCTTAGTAATATTCTATCTTTATTACCTTTTACTTCTGTTACCCTATGATAATATTCTGATGCTAAACAAATCCAGACTTGATTTTGTTTAATGTTTATTTCGTCCTCATGAATTACAGGTAAACCTCCACTAGTTGGTTTTTGAATCATTAAATTAAATCTAACCATACTTGATTTAGGTGATGGTTTAGGGTCTTTATGATTTTTTACTTTACATCCTTTTTTACTTAAACAAATCCAATAACCATCATCTTTATTAATTGGTAATGATTTAATATTTAATTCTTTTAAGATATAATCATCTACTTCTTTTATCCATTGTTTTACTGGAAGTTCTGTCCAATCTAAATGTCTATAACCAATAAGATCACCTTCATGATCAGCTGGTATTGATGTTAAGTTTATATCATCAATATTTTCTTTGGCCCATTTTAAAATGGGGTCCGTAAGTTTGTTTGGTATAATTATATTAGTTATCATTTTTCCAAAAGCTATATATTCCTTTATCTAATTCATAACTTGGCCATACAAATCTATCTCTCATAGGTTGTTGTTTAGCCCATTCCCACATTTCAGTTAAACCTTCTTCTAAATTGGTTTTATGTTCAAAACCTAATATATCAACTGATTTTTGAAATGTTGGTATTGAATGTTTTACTTCGTGTCTACCTTCTAAATATTCAATTTTACCACCACCAATTATATTCTGCAACATTAATGATGCTTTATTTATAGATACTTCTTCAATTCCTCCTAAGTTAATTATTTCTTTACTTGCTTCAGGTCTAACAGCAGCGTTCCATAATGGTTCTAATGAATCATCTATATAGCTAAATGCTCTTGTTTGTTCACCATCTCCAAATATAGTCATAGGCATACCATTTAAATGTTGGAACATCCAAATACCAAGTACATTTCTGTATTTATCCCAAATGTTTTGTTTAATACCATAAACGTTATGAGGTCTAATTATACAATAATCTAATCCGTGTTGTTCACCTGCTATTTGAATATCCATTTCACAAGCATATTTTGCAACCCCATAAGGATCTATTGGTGCTTGTTGTTGTTTTTCATCAAAAATACCTCCATCTCCATGACCATATACAGCTAATGTAGACGTAAATACCAATCTTTTAACGTCGTGCTTTATACATTCATTGACTATGCGTGCCGTTGCTTTTAAATTGTTATCATAGTTGTATCCACGTATAAAAGGCGATAATCCTTCAGCAGCATAAGCAGCAAAATGATATACGTAATCAATTTTATGTGCTTCAAATATGTTTTCAATTGGATGATTTACTAAATCCATTTGCCAAAATTTGACTTTAGAATTAACGTTTTCTTTAAAACCACCACTTAAATCATCAACACCTATTACATTATATTCTGGTTTGTTTTCTATAATCCAGTCAGCTAATCTACTACCTAATAAACCTGCTACTCCTGTTATTAATATATTTTTTTTCATATTTTACTCCAATCTGTTAAAGGTGATAACCAAGCTGTCTCTCCATGTGTAGCATAACCTGGTATCGGTGTTATTAATAATTCATTATGTTCTCTTAATTCTAAAAACATTTGAAAATCATTTGGGTGAGTTTCTGATGTATGTTTTCTAAGTATTGATTCATATTTTTTTAATGTACTAACTTTAGATGCAAATGTCATTGTTGTACTATTTGTTATTTTCCAATGTACGGAATCGGTTTTGTATACCCTAGTATCTTCTGCACCTCCTTCACAATATGGATTACCGCCTTTATCTGGTGATAAGTATTTATCTGGATGATCATATAATGAAATAAATGAAGCACCCAATGTAAATCCTTCTTCTAAAATTGTATCTGAACCTGGTCGGTGTAAATAATCATTTTCTAGGAAATATACTATTTCATCATCATCACATTTTAATGCTCCATCTAAAGCTATATTAAATGTACCAGCTCCATGTCCTACATCTACATAATATATTGAACTTTTAGGAACATATTTTTGAATCATATCATCAGTTTCACTAGAAACATTATCAGCAATTATATCCCAATATGCTTTTGGAAATTTATCAATAGCATTAGCTAAACATGCCTCATTATTAATATAATCAGGTTTTACTTTATTG
>JAAHTG010000858.1_pt1 | contig 24052 bp, 20 predicted proteins | sample 6116081 | NCBI WGS metagenome assembly JAAHTG01 (sample SAMN13939989, study PRJNA603662) | sponge metagenome | isolation source: marine sponge | host: Mycale hentscheli | place: New Zealand | collected 2005 | reverse complement strand
ACAAAGTAGAATAAGTAATACTGAAATGAATTTCTTTGCAACAGCAAGTGATTCATTACCTTCATTTATAGAAGGATCTGGAAGTCAAGTTAGTGCAGGTTCAAGTGTATTAATGTTATCTGAAATATCAAATAACTTAATGACAATAGCAGGTGCTGCTGATGTAGGTGGTGGTGGACAAGGTTTAGCCTTAGCTGCTTATCAAGCTGCAGTATCATCAGTATTTAGTACATTTACATCTGGTTCAGGTGGTTCTGATTTTCCATATACAGGATCAGCTCAAATAACAGGAAGTTTAGGTGTAACAGGTAGTAGTGAAACACTATTAAATACTAATGAAAACTTCTTAATTAAAAATGCACAAACACCAACACAAAGTTTATTTCAAGTAGATGAAGAAGGTGTTGCTCAATTTAGAGCTAGAGAAGGTTCAGATGGTATCCCAACACCAATAGTTGGAGGACTATATTATACTACATCATCAGCATTTATTGGTGTAGATTAACTAAAAAATATTAAAAAAATAGAATTTAAATATTCAAGTTGCATACGTATAAACAATAATAATAATAATTAACTTAAAAACAATTAATCAATGGCAACTTGGAAAAAAGTAATCGTATCCGGATCATCAGCTGACTTATCAGCTTTAGCATTAGATACAGCCTTACCCGTAGCCTCGGGTGGTACAGGTGCATCAACCCTCACAGATGGTGGTGTACTTTTAGGTAGTGGAACTGGAGCAATTACTGCACTAGGTCAAGCTACAAACGGTCAATTAATAATCGGTAGAGTAGGAGCAGATCCTATATTAGGAACGATTACTGGTGGTGCAAATATTTCAGTAACAAACGGTTCAGGATCAATTAGTATTGCTGCAACTGGATTAGGTTCAGGTACAGTACAAACTGTATCAGCAACTGGTAATGAAAATGGTATTACATTAGTATCAGATGGAGATACTGTTAACCCAACTCTTACATTAGGTGGTGCTTTAGCAAACGTTACAAATGGACAATTATCTAACAGTAGTGTAACACTAGGATCAACTTCCGTAGCATTAGGTGCTACAGCCTCTTCAATAGCAGGTTTAACATTAACAGGTGTAAGTGCAAGTGGTTCATTTAGTGGTTCATTTGTTGGAGATGGTTCAGGATTAACTGGATTACCAGATGGTACTACTCCAAACGCTTTATCTCAAGGAAATGGTATTGCAACTTTCTCATTTGATGGTTCAGCAGCTCAAACCGTAGCAGTAAGTGCAGATGGTTCTACATTATCTGTAGGAGCAGGTGGAGTAAAAGTAGCAGATGCAGGAATTACAGAAACTCAATTAGCAACTTCAATTGCAGGTGCAGGTTTAGCAGGTGGTGCTGGTACAGCATTATCAGTAAATGTAGATGATTCTTCAATTGAAATCGCTACAGATACTCTAAGAGTAAAAGCAGGTGGAATTAGTGGAGCAATGATTGCAGCAGGAGCAGTAACAACTTCTTCAATGGCATCAGGTCAAGGTATTGTTTCAGGTTCAGCTCAAATAAACTTAGGAGATGCTACAGGAAATGTAGCATTAGGAGCTCAAACAACAGGTGCTTATGTAGGTGCTTTAGGTAGTGGAACTGGTGTAACAATTGGATCCAATACTGGTGAAGGTTCTTCTCCAACAATTGCAGTAAATTATGGTTCAACTGCTAACACGGCAGTACAAGGTAATGCAACTGCAACATTCGCAGGTACAGCAAATGAAATTGAAGTTTCAGATTCTTCCGCTCAAGCAATTGGTGGAAACGTTGCTTTAACAATTGGTTTACCAAGTGATGTAACAATTACACAAGACGCAAGTATTGGAAGAGATTTAGTAGTAGCTAGAAATTTAACAGTACAAGGAACTGCTTCTTTTGCCTCAACAACGGATTTAGATGTTGCGGATAGATTCATTAGAATGGCTTCTGGATCGATAGCTACAGGAGATGGTGGTATTGTTGTTCAACAAACAGGACCAACAGATGGTGAAGCTTTTGCATACGACTCAGCTAGAACAAGATGGGGAGTTACAGGATCTTATGATCCAGCAACCAACTCAATTACTCCAGACGCATTTATGTCAGCAGTAGTAGAAGGTGGTGCAGGTGTAAATACACCAGCAGCAGTAATAGCTAAGTATGCACAAAAAGGTAATATATTCGTTGGTGCGAATCAAGATGTATACATTTACTCATAATAAATGGGTTAAATGAGTTTTAGAAGTGGTGAAATATTAATAAAAGGTAAAAAAACTACCTCTATAAATAAAGATGAAAGGGCAGACTCTGAAAAGAGTTTGCCTTCTTTATCAAAAGAGGAGATAATGTTTTTACTTAAAGTTATACAAAAACATGAATTCGTAGGAAAAGATATTGAAATGATTTACAACACTACGTTGAGACTGCAAGAAATGTACATACATTTAGCTAACAAATAATCTATAATATGGAAGAAGAGTTATACACATTAGAAAATTTAACATTAAGGGAAGTTAAAGCCTTACGCAAAGGTCTAGAATATATTCAAATCAGTGGTATTGATGCTATGTTCATGGGAATGTTACAATCAAAAATGACTGATCAAATAAATCAAATAGAATTACATATAGTAAAACAAACGCAAGAGCAAGAATAACCCTCATATTTATAACCATATAACTTACAATGGCAAACTGGAGAGAAATAATCATTAGTGGATCTGATGCTCACTTAAATTCACTAAACACAGAAACATCACTTACAGCAAGTGGTCTTATATACCCTAACGCAGACGGAACAAATGAACAAGTAATCCAAACAGATGGATCTGGTAATTTAAGTTTTGCTGATAAAGATTCTGGTGCACAAGGTGCAGTTGGAGCACAAGGTATAACAGGTATTCAAGGTACAGATGGTGCTCAAGGTACAAATGGTTTAAAAGGTGAAGATGGTGCCCAAGGCACATCAGGAGATAAAGGGCAAAAAGGAGAATTAGGAGCACAAGGTGTAGATGGTGATTTAGGTAGTAAAGGTGAAAAAGGGGAATTAGGAGCACAAGGTGTAGATGGTACTCAAGGTACTGATGGTGTTGTAGGTGCTCAAGGTACTACAGGTGGAGCAGGTCCAGTTGGTGGTAAAGGTGAAAAAGGAGAATTAGGTGCTCAAGGTGTTACAGGAATACAAGGAGCAGATGGAGCACAAGGTTTAACAGGTATTCAAGGAACAGATGGTTCATTTGGTGGAGCAACATTTGATTATACATTTAGTGACTCTACACTAGAAGATGATCCAGGTCAAGGTTTAATAAGATTAAATTCTTCAACACAAAATACATCAGATGAATTATATATTGACGCTACAGACGATGCTGGTACAAGTATAAATTCATTTTTAACAACTATAGATGCGGCAACATCCGCGATAAAAGGTCATGTTCGTATATCCAATAGAACTGATGCTACCCAATTTTTACTGTTTCAAATAACAGACTTAACCGTTCAAAACACGGATCAATGGTGGGTAATTGACATAACAAATCAAGCATCTTCTGCAAATTCCCCATTTACAGATACAGAAGATATTATTGTATCTTTCTTAGTAACTGGTGATGCTGGTCAAAAAGGTGAACCAGGACCTACTGGTATTCAAGGTGCTCAGGGGATAAATGGTCCTCAAGGTACAGACGGTGAAAAAGGTAATACTGGAGAAAAAGGAGATAATGGAGCCCAAGGTACAGATGGTGCTCAAGGTACTGATGGAACAGTTGGTGCTCAAGGTACAATTGGTTCACAAGGTACAGTAGGACCTCAGGGTGAAAAAGGAAATATAGGTGCTCAAGGTACAAATGGTTTAAAAGGTGAAGATGGTGCTCAAGGTACATCAGGAGATAAAGGCCAAAAAGGTGAAATAGGTGCTCAAGGTACAGATGGTGCCCAAGGTACAGATGGTGAAAAAGGTGGTACTGGAGAAAAAGGAGATTTAGGTGCCCAAGGAGCAGATGGAGCTCAAGGAACAGATGGTGCTCAAGGAATAACCGGAATACAAGGAACAGATGGTGCTCAAGGTACTATTGGAACACAAGGAACAGATGGAGCACAAGGAACAGATGGTGAAATAGGTGCTCAAGGTACTCAAGGTGAAAAAGGTGATTTAGGTGCTCAAGGAGCAATTGGAGCACAAGGTATTCAAGGTATAACAGGTATTCAGGGTACAGATGGTGCTCAAGGTACTATAGGTGCTCAAGGTGTAGATGGTGCCCAAGGAACAGATGGTACAAAGGGTGAAAAAGGAGATACTGGAGAAAAAGGAGATATTGGAGCACAAGGTGCAAATGGTGTAAAAGGAGACAATGGTGAAAAAGGAGATTTAGGTGCCCAAGGAGCAGATGGAGCTCAAGGAACAGATGGTGCACAAGGAACAGATGGTGTAAAAGGTGATACTGGAGAAAAAGGTGGAATAGGAGAAAAAGGAATTGATGGAGCTCAAGGTACAGACGGTGTTCAAGGTACAGATGGAGCTCAAGGAACTAATGGTGCACAAGGAACAGATGGTGCTCAAGGAACTGATGGAGTTCAAGGTACAGATGGTGTAAAAGGTGATACTGGAGAAAAAGGTGCTCAAGGTGCAGATGGTCAAAAGGGTGAACGTGGTGAAAAAGGAGATACTGGAGAAAAAGGTGCTCAAGGAACAGATGGTGTTCAGGGTACAGATGGTGCTCAAGGAACAGATGGTGTAAAAGGTGATACTGGAGAAAAAGGTGAAGGTGGTGAAAAAGGAGATATTGGAGCTCAAGGTGCTATAGGTGCTAAAGGTGACAATAAAGGATCACAAGGTACAACAGGAGATAAAGGAGAAAAAGGTGCTCAAGGTACTGTAGGAGCTAAAGGTGATAATAAAGGATCAACTGGTGTTCAAGGTACAGATGGTGCCCAAGGAGCAGATGGAGCACAAGGTACAGACGGTGTAAAAGGTGATACTGGAGAAAAAGGAGATAATGGAGCCCAAGGTACAGATGGTAACTTTGGTGGTTCTTCATTTGAATATCAATTTCTTACTGCTATAACAGGAAATCCACCTATAGGAAATGTTAGATTAAATAATGCTACTCAAACATCAGCAACTCAAGTTGTTATAAATCAAACAGATTTTGATGGTGGTAGTATTGAATCCTTTATGGAAACAATTGATAGTGTTACTTCAGCAATTAAAGGTCACGTAAGATTAGCAGAAAAATTTGATACAGGTGATTTTGTATTATTTGCAATTACCGAACTAACAGATGACGGAAGTTATTGGACATTAGATGTTACAAATGAAGCCTCAGGTGGAAGTGCTTTAGTAAATAATTCACAAGCAATTGTATCATTTGTAAGTACAGGTGATAGAGGAGATAAAGGAGCACCAGGTGCTCAAGGAGCAGATGGTCCTCAAGGAGATGAAGGTGCCCAAGGAACAGACGGATTAAAAGGACAAAAGGGAGAAAAAGGTGAAACTGGTGCTCAAGGTCCTATAGGTGTTAAAGGTGATAATAAAGGATCACAAGGTACAGTAGGAGAAAAAGGTGAACAAGGGGAAAAAGGAGAAACAGGACAAAAAGGTGATAATAAAGGATCAACTGGTGTACAAGGTACAGATGGAACACAAGGTGGTGTTGGTCTTCAAGGAACAGATGGTACAAAAGGTGCTCAAGGAGCAGATGGTCCTCAAGGAACAGATGGTGTAAAAGGTGATGTAGGTCCTAAAGGTGACAATAAAGGATCACAAGGTGCTCAAGGTGAAAAAGGAACAAAAGGAGAAAAAGGAGAAATAGGACAAAAAGGTGACAATAAAGGGTCACAAGGAGCAAATGGAGCAAAAGGTGCTCAAGGTGCTCAAGGTGAAAAAGGTGAAACATCAACAGTATCTGGAAATAATAATGAAATATTAACATCAGATGGTTCTGGTGGTATTAATGCTGAAGGAAATTTAACATTTAGTACTAGTAATCTTGCTATAAAAGGTGCAAGTGGAGCTAATGGTCAATTAAATATTACTAGAGATGGTGGTTATGGTGTTAAAATACAAGGTAATGGTGCTGATAACACAGATATAGTATTCAAGGGAGATACAGGAACGAATTTTGGTAAATTCAAAATGATATCTTCAACCCCAGGTGGTACAGAAACAGAAGTAATAAAATACGATGCTACTAATATTACTATGCATAAAGATGTTGTAATGGATCAAGATTTACAAATGTCTGATGGTAAAATAACTATTGACCAACAAACATTAAGTAATGCAACATCTACTATTACATTTAACCCATCAGCAGGCTCAAATGCTAAAGTTACCTTAAATGGTGATAAAACAACGACTATGTCAGGTTGGGTAACAGGTGATACAGGTGTATTATTAGTTGAACAAGGATCAGGAACAACACATAATTTAACACTTCCTGCTAGCTCAATTGTTATAGGTGGTAATTCATATACTACAACTACAACAAGTGGTGGTGTAGATGTACTAGGTGTTTATTATGATGGTACTAATTATTTCTGGTCAATTCCAGGAGGAGCAGTAGGCCCTAAAGGTAGTAAAGGAGCACCAGGTGAAAAAGGAGCAGGAGCACAAGGTCCAGCAGGTTCAGGTGATTTACAAGGAAATGTAGATAATAATATTGTAACCATGACAGGTACAAATGCAATATCAGGTTCTTCTAAATTTACATTTGATACAAATGCAGATCCATTTACTGGAGGTATGAAGGTCCATTTAGAAGGTAAATTACAAATCGATCAACAAATTTTAAATAACACTGGTCTTACTACAGTATGGACAGCTTCATACGGTTCAAATGCTACATTATTACTTGGATCTAATATGACATTACAAATGGCAAATTGGGATGCAGGTGATACAGGTGTATTAATTGTTTCACAATCTGGAGGAAGTAATACATTAGATATTGATTTAACTGGGGATACTGTTTATTTAGGTAATACCTCATATACAGCATCATTAGCTGATGGAGCTAGAGATGTATTAGGTTGGTATTACGATGGTTCAAAATATTACGTTTCAATAGGTTATGGTGATGCCGCAACAACAGGAGCTAAAGGTGCTCCAGGTGCTCAAGGTGTAACAGGAGCAAAAGGTTTAACAGGACCAGTTGGTAATCAAGGACCAATTGGAGACAAAGGCCCAATTGGAGACAAAGGACCAGTAGGAGATGACGGTGGAATTGGACCAATCGGAAATCAAGGACCAATAGGTGATAAAGGACCAATTGGAGACAAAGGACCTATAGGAGACAAAGGACCAGTAGGAGATGATGGTGGAATTGGACCTATAGGAAATGTAGGACCAATAGGTTTGGACGGACCAATAGGTGGTCAAGGGCCAATAGGTGATAAAGGACCAATTGGAGACGATGGTGGTATAGGACCTATAGGAAATATAGGACCAATAGGAAATGTGGGACCAATAGGAAATCAAGGACCAATTGGTGATAAAGGACCTATTGGTGATAAAGGACCAATTGGTGATAAAGGACCTATTGGAGATGATGGTTTAATAGGACCAGTAGGTAATCAAGGACCTATTGGAGATAAAGGACCAGTAGGTGATAAAGGACCAATTGGAGATATAGGACCAATAGGTAACGTAGGACCAACAGGTGGAACAGGTGCTGCATTTTCAGTAACAGGTACTACAGCAAATGGTATCACAACATTTAATACTACAAATGCTTTAACTACTGAAGCGAATATGACATTCGATGGTACTACAGCATATATTAATGGTGCTTTAGGTGTAGGGACAAATACTCCAACAACTGTAGGTTTAATACGAGCAACAAATGATATTATTGCATTCTATTCATCAGATGAAAGATTAAAAGAAAATATAAAACCTATTCCATGGGCATTAGATAAAGTAATGAAATTAAATGGAGTAACATTTGATTGGATACCATTAACAGAAGAACAAGAAATTCATATCCATGGAAATAAAGGAACAGATGTTGGTATTATAGCTCAGCAAATAGAGAAAGTATTACCTGAAGTTGTTATTACAAGAGATAATGGATATAAAGCTGTTAATTATGAAAAAATTGTTGCTCTGTTAATTGAAGCTATAAAAGAACAACAGTCGGAAATAGATCAATTAAAAGATAAGATTAATGAGTAATCTAAATTTTTTTAGGATATTACAAAATAGTGGTGGTGAATCTAATACCCCATTTTCAGACCAAGATCAAGATACTTTTAGAATCACCTACACTTGGGAACAAGGAGATGGAGGACGAGATTTAGATACACTTACAGGGTTTGCTCCTTCAACTGGAACTAGTTATGATGGAACGTTAAATAAAGCTTCTACTAACTTTGTCGGATATAAAACAAATACATATGGTGGTAGACTATTTTCAGTAGGACCTGGTAATTTTGCTTCAGGTAACTATTTTTTAGCATGGGCTGGAGATAATACTTCTGGAGCGGGTGTTGAAGATGTATTAGTTAATCAAGATTATATAATTTCCCAAAACAATACACTTACTAACTTTGAAATTCAATTATATTCTAGGTGGTTCAGTCAAATAGGTACAGGTGGAATAGATATAGCTGTAGAATTATGGAAAGGTGGTACTTGGAGTGATGGAGGAACTGTATGGGCTAATAGTGGTGGTAGTCTTGTAGATACTATAAGTTTTAGTTTAAGTTGTTTAAAAGGCACAGGATATGGAAATGGATTAGATTTTAGTTCCACACCTTCTACTACATACAAATACATGGGTAAATTAGTTTTTGAATCAGATGGTAGTGGGTATATATCTTTTAATTTAACTCAATAAATAAATAGTAGATGGGTAATATGAATTTCTTTAGAATAATGGTAGGTATAGCCACTCCATACCTACAACCTACTTCTAGATCTATTTGTCGTAGATATGATCAAACAGTTGGTAAACCTGTTCTTGAATGTGAAACTTCAAGAATAATAAATGTTTTAACTTATCATGATGGTAGTAATATTCTACCAGGAATTAATGATACAGTTTTTACTACTGCTACAGGAAATAATTATTTGGGTAATGGAAATTGGGCCTTATCTTTTAATCAAAGAACAGGAACACCCACAAGTATAATAACTATTTCAGGTGGTTCAGGAGTTGTTTCAGCAGCACAACTTTGTATATTCTAAAAAATTAATTATGAAAATACCAGATAATAATATACAGGATTACATGGGAACTAATTTTTTAGTTTATAAGAGAGAAGATGGAGGAACTGTTATTAAATATAAAGCATCCGGTGATATTATAGAAAACAGTGAAATGTATTCTAAGGTAATGCTAGGTAAATGTGAGACTTGTAACCCTTTCTTTAAAAACTCATTCGATGGGTTTACATATGATAAGGTATTAGTAGTAGGTTTAGGACTAGGTTTAATTGCTCAAGAACTATCTGAGGTAAATAATTGTAGTACAATAGACGTTTTAGAGATTGACCAAGAAATAATAGATTATACTATATCATCGGGACATTTAAATAGTGATATCAATCTTATTCAAGGAGATATTTATAATTATACAACTGAAGAAACATATGATTTAATTATTCTAGATATTATATGGTATGAACATGAAATGTCTAATGAAGATTATGAATTATTAAAAAGTAGATTATTACCTAATATAAATACAGGAGGGGCATTATATGTACCTATTTTAAAGAAGTTTTCCTATAAATAACTTGATATCCTTTTATTTTTTCCATACATTAATCATATGTATGACTATATTATAGGCCATAACGGAAGTGGGCTCGATGAGTAACCAACCATAATTAAAAAAGAATTAAAATGCCAAATTGGAAAAAAGTAATAGTTTCAGGAAGTGATGCCACCTTAAGTTCTATAACAGCATCAGCAGATATTTCAGCATCAGGTGTAATAGTAGGTGATAAAGTAGTTACTAATAAATTAGATGCTTCTACATATTATGTACTCCCAACAGGTTCAGGTTCAGTCCCAGCAAAATCTTACCAAATTCCATTCGTTGATACAGCATCAGGAGACAATTTTGGCGGCCTATTTAAAGATAATCAATCAAAATTAGAATGGACACCAGCAGGTGAATTAACTGTAATAGGAAATATTGTTGCTGGTGGAACAGGTTTTATAACTGGTAGTAATGTTAACGCATCAACAAATGTAACAGTAGGTGGTGAAACTAATACTGCTAATTTAAGAATTAACTCAATTCCAACAGGTTCAGATCAAACAAAAATTGTTGTTGTTGGAGATGATGGTAGTACATTTTTTAGAACAAATTTATCATTAACAGGTGCTCAAGGAGCAACTGGACAACAAGGTTTAACAGGTGCAATAGGACCACAAGGTAACCAAGGTGTTCAAGGTACAAATGGAGAAAAAGGTGCAACAGGACCATTAGGACCTCAAGGAAACCAAGGTAATCAAGGTATTCAAGGTACAACTGGACCATTAGGACCTCAAGGTAATCAAGGTAATGTTGGACCACAGGGTGATGTAGGTGCTACTGGAGAAAAAGGAGAAAGAGGAGGAGAAGGAGCACAAGGTACAACTGGTACACAGGGTACTACTGGACCTCTAGGACCTCAAGGTAACGTAGGACCAACAGGTGCTCAGGGTACAACAGGACCATTAGGACCTCAAGGTAATCAAGGTAACACAGGACCACAAGGTAATCAAGGTATTCAAGGTACAACAGGACAAAAAGGTACATTTGGAGAAAAAGGAGAAATAGGACCTTTAGGACCACAAGGTGGTAAAGGAGATATAGGACCAATAGGACCACAGGGTAATGTTGGACCAACAGGAGCACAAGGTGCAGTTGGTGCACAAGGAGATACAGGACCAACAGGAGCTGTAGGACCACAAGGAGAAAAAGGTAATACGGGTGCACAAGGAAATCAAGGAAATCAAGGTAATCAAGGTACTCAAGGTACAAATGGAGAAAAAGGTGCAACAGGACCTCTTGGACCACAAGGTAACGTAGGTCCTCAAGGAGCAAAAGGTGCAACCGGACCATTAGGACCACAAGGTAACCAAGGTAATGTTGGTGCTCAAGGTGCAATAGGACCTCAGGGTAATCAAGGTAACCAAGGTAATCAAGGTAACCAAGGTGTACAAGGTACCACAGGACCAACAGGATTAAAAGGACAAAAAGGAGAAGTAGGAGCAAAAGGTATAACAGGACCTCAGGGTAGTAAAGGTTCAACAGGACCATTAGGACCTCAAGGTAACCAAGGTACTCAAGGTACTACAGGACAAAAAGGACAAACAGGACCATTAGGACCTCAAGGTAATGCAGGTAATGATGGAGATAAAGGTGCAATAGGACCAACAGGTGCTCAAGGAAACCAAGGAAATCAAGGTATTCAAGGTACAACTGGACAAAAAGGTGTAACGGGACCATTAGGACCTCAAGGTAATCAAGGTAACCAAGGTGTTCAAGGTACAACAGGTGCAACAGGACCTCTTGGGCCACAAGGTAATCAAGGAAATACAGGACCAACAGGTGCTCAAGGAACAACAGGTGCATTAGGACCAATTGGACCTCAAGGTAACGTTGGACCAACAGGACCACAAGGTAATGCAGGTAATGATGGAGAAAAAGGATTAAAAGGTGCAACAGGACCTCAAGGTAATAAAGGTGCAACAGGACCTTTAGGACCACAAGGTAATCAAGGTAATGTAGGACCACAAGGAGAAAAAGGTGCCACAGGACCACAAGGTAATACTGGTGCTCAGGGTAACCAAGGTAATCAAGGTAATCAAGGTATTCAGGGTACTACTGGACCACTAGGACCACAAGGTAATGTTGGACCAACTGGTGCTAAAGGTGATAAAGGTGCAACAGGACCTCAAGGTAACCAAGGTAATACAGGACAAAAAGGTCAAACAGGTACACAGGGTACAGATGGTAACTTTGGTGGTAACTCATTTGATTACACATTTGATAGTGCTACAGGAAACTCAGATCCAGGTACTGGAAAAATAAGATTAAATAGTACAACACAAAATATAGCATCCGTATCTTATGTAGATGTTACTGATGATAATGGAAATAATATAGAAAATACATTAGAAACATTAGATAGTGTTACTTCAGCTATTAAAGGTCACATTAGAATTTCAAATAGAACTGATGCAACACAATTCTTAATATTTGCAATAACTGATTTAACAGATTTAGGATCATATTGGTCGATGAATATCACCAATGAAGCAGCATCAGCTGTAGCACCATTTACAAATAACGAAGATATTATAATATCATTTGTTGCAGTAGGTGATAGAGGAGATAAAGGACAAAAAGGTGAAGTAGGTGCTCAAGGTACAACAGGACAAAAAGGTCAAACTGGAGCAGTGGGACCAACAGGTGCTCAAGGTACAACAGGACAAAAAGGTCAAACTGGTGCACAAGGTAACCAAGGTAATATTGGTGTACAAGGTGCAACAGGACCACTAGGACCACAAGGTAATACTGGTGCTCAAGGTAACCAAGGTGCTAAAGGTGTAACAGGACCTCTAGGACCACAAGGTAATGTAGGACCACAAGGAGATAAAGGTGCAATAGGACCAACAGGTGCTCAAGGAAATAAAGGACAAAAAGGTCAAACAGGACCATTAGGACCACTTGGACCACTTGGACCACAAGGTAACGTAGGACCAACAGGTGCTAAAGGTGCTCAAGGTGTAACAGGTGCAACAGGACCTCTTGGACCACAAGGTAATGTTGGACCAACTGGTGCAAAAGGATCAACAGGTGCTCAAGGTAATATTGGTGTACAAGGAACAACAGGTGCAACAGGACCACAAGGTAATCAGGGTGCTAAAGGTGCAACAGGACCATTAGGACCACAAGGAAATGTAGGACCAACAGGTGCTCAAGGTGTAACAGGATCACAAGGACAAAAAGGTGTAACAGGACCATTAGGACCACAAGGTAACCAAGGTAATAAAGGTGCAACAGGACCACTTGGACCACAAGGTAATATTGGTGTACAAGGAACAACAGGTGCAACAGGACCTTTAGGACCACAAGGAAATATAGGTAATACAGGACCTCAAGGTGCTAAAGGACAGAAAGGACAAACTGGTGCTCAAGGTAACGTAGGACCAACAGGTGCTAAAGGTGCTCAAGGTGTAACAGGTGCAACAGGACCACTAGGACCAATAGGTAACGTAGGACCAACAGGACCACAAGGTGCTAAAGGACAAAAAGGTCAAACAGGTGCTCAAGGTAACATAGGACCAATAGGTAATACAGGACCACAAGGTGCTAAGGGTGCAACAGGTGCTCAAGGTAACGTAGGACCAACAGGACCATTAGGACCTCAAGGTGCTAAAGGACAAAAAGGTCAAACAGGTGCTCAAGGTAACGTAGGACCATTAGGACCATTAGGACCTCAAGGTAATGTAGGACCAACAGGACCACAAGGTGCTAAAGGACAAAAAGGTGCAACAGGTGCTCAAGGTAATGTAGGACCACTTGGACCACTTGGACCACAAGGTCTTAAAGGTGCAACAGGACCTCTTGGACCACAAGGAAATATAGGTAACACAGGTGCAACAGGACCTCAAGGTGCAAAGGGTGCAACAGGACCATTAGGACCTCAAGGTAATATAGGTAATACAGGTGCAACAGGACCACAGGGTGCAAAAGGTGCAACAGGACCTCAAGGACCACAAGGAAATAAAGGACAGAAAGGTCAAACAGGATCTACAGGTAATGTAGGACCAATTGGAAACGTAGGACCAACAGGACCACAGGGTGCAAAAGGTGCAACAGGACCTCAAGGTAACGTAGGACCCCAAGGTAACGTAGGACCAACAGGACCACAAGGTAATGCAGGAGGATTTACTACAAACTCAAATGCTCAAGTAAATAGTTTAGGTGTTGGAGTTTCAGCCTCAGGTACAGCAGGTACAATTAGAGCTACCAATGATATTATTGCTTACTATTCCTCAGATAATAGATTAAAAGATGTAAAAGGTTTAGTTGAAAATGCATTAGAAAAAGTAATACAATTAAATGGTGTACAATTCGATTGGATAGCTAAAGAAGGTATACATGAGAATACAGGACATGATATAGGAATTATAGCACAAGAAATTGAAGCATTCTTCCCAGAAATTGTAACAACAAGAATTAATGGATTTAAAGCCGTTAAATATGAAAAATTAGTAGCAGTACTTATTGAAGCAATAAAAGACTTAAACGAAAAAGTAGAACAATTAAAAAAATAAAAAATGGGTTTATTAATTACAGGATCAGTAACAAATTTTAAAGATGATGCATATGATCATTTTTATGTTAGAATAGATCATTATCAATTACAGAAGTCCTTAGGTCATGTATGTACTACTTTAGGTTATTATGAATCTAAAGAAGGTGCATCAACAGCATTTCCTATATATCAAGAAGATTATCTACAATCAGATAATTCATCAATAGTTGATAGTATTAAAAAAGATGGTTCATTTTTAGAGGGATTTTTAGAATTTCCTCTTACATCAAGTGAGCAAGTAACAGTAACAACATTTTCAAGTTCATTTGAAGATAGGTTAGTAGATTATATTGATTACGATGACGATGGAAATGAAGTAACTAAACAAAGAACTCAAGCAATTGAAGTAATATCAACAGGAAGTGAAGAAGTAACTAAATCTAGAATTAGAATGGACTTAATTACAGGAAGTCTTGGTGAATATGCTTATGGGAGAGTAAAAAATCATTTTATTGAAATATTTGGTAGTGCTAATGTAAACGATTTATAAGAATGGTATATTTTGCAAATTATTTAGGATGTAATTTTTGTGTAAGGGGAACTACATCTTTATTATGTGGTCCTGAAGCTCAAGGATTTTACAATGCTAATTTTGTTTCTTGTTTTGGATGGCCTTATTGGACAACTACAGCAAGAAATGACGGTAAAAGTAGTTGGGCAGCATATCTATACCAATGTAATATTCCTAATATTAATACAACATGCACAACAAATTCAAATTTAAAGGCTGATGGTCTAGTAAGATGGCAAGGTAGACCATTTGGTCTAAATCTTGATAGTGGTATGGGTGTTGAATATGTTAAGTTTACTGGTAGTAATCCACCTCAATTTGACCAATCTACATATATGGCAGGTTATAAAAGAGTTGGATTAACAAGTAGAGGAAATTCTGTTGGAATTTCAGGAGCAGCAGCTTATAGTTTTTCTTGGGGAGGTTGGAGATTAGAAAGTTCATCAGGAACAGTAATAACTAATCTTGCATCAACTACTTTGTATTTTAATAGTACATATGGGAGCAAGAATTTTAAAGATATTAAAACCTTCTTTGGCTACGCTACTTAAAATAAAATTTAAAATGTTATATGAAGGCAATTTGGGTAATCGAAAATGTCAAAAAGGATAATTCCTTTTATGATGAATTTACTTTAGTTATGTTATTTGCTTCCGTTACTCTATGGAAGCGATATCACCCCAATCATAATACAATATTATATTGTGACAAACAAACTTTAGATGTTTTATCTAATTTAGATATTTTATCTTTATGGGATCAAATTAAGGATTTATCTTATCCTGAAAAAATTAATCGTGAAATATTTTGGTCAAGTTGTAAAACTAAGATTATTAGTGAGGCAACTGAACCTATAATTGTTATAGATCATGATTTTTTAATTTCAACTAATATAGATGAGTATTTAAAAGACGAAGTATTATATACTCATGAAGAACAAGCCTATCCTTGGTATCCAGCTAAAAATGATGGTCATTGTGCTAAATTGCCTTATCCATCCCCATACGAAGTAGATTTAGCTGCTAATGTATCTTTATTTTATTTACCTGATCCTAAGTTCGCTCAAGAATATGGAAAAAAAGTGTTAAAAAACCATGAAGCATTTACTGAAATGGATTTTCCTAACATGACACCTAATTATATGATATATTCTGAACAATTAATGTTAAAACAATTATTAGTAAAAGATAATATTCCACATAATACATTAACAATTGAAGTATTTGACAACCAAAAAAAGATGTTTAATGAAAATTCAATTAATATGTATGGTATTTGGAGGAGCAAAGAATCTTCATTATATTACCGGCACTATGGTATGGATAAAAGGAAACTAATTAAAGAAGGTTTAGATGATGAAATTAGTTACTTATATAGATGCATTAACTCTAGTAAAAAAGTAAATATAAAGTTATTAAAAAGTAAAATTAATGAAAGCCATCCACGTAAATTGGACAAAACCGTTCTTTGAGAAACATAGGTTAAGAGGTCATGGTTTTGAAACATTAAAAAATCTACATTCTAAAACTTACAATCAATTAGATTCACAGTTATTATATACCATGGTATCAGCTGCTAATTGGAAACTACATAACGGTCCTATTAAATTATACACTGATTCAATTGGAGCTTCATTTTATCAAAGATTTGGATTATTAGATTTGTATGATGAAGTAGATATTAATTTTTTAAATGGTTATTCTAAATCAAATATTGATGCTGCTTATTTTTGGACAAGTGGTAAAATAAAATGTTTAGCACATCAAACAGAACCTTTTGTATTTTTAGACCAAGATATGATAATCAGGGATAAATTACCACAATGGGTTCGTACAAATGATTTAACAGTAGCACATTGGGAAATAGGTAGAGGTTACTATTACTTTGATAAAGAAAAATTTGAAAGTGAAATAACACATATTCCATGGATCAAAAATTATAATACTGATGATTGGTCTCCAAATACATCTTTTTTATGTTTTAATAACATGGATTTATTACAAGAGTATCATGAGTGGCATAAAAAATTAGTTACTACAAATGGTGAAAACATACCAGAATGGTTTTGGTTATTAACAGATCAAGGTATTTTAGGACATATTATTAGAGAAAATAACTATCACGTAAATACACTAACACAAAACATATCATTATCTCATCATAACAATGTAGATGGAACTAATAGATATAAAGGTAAAGCAGAAAAGTGGTACACTCCACTTGACCCATCTAATAATGAATTACCATTTGAGCATGTATGGTTAGATAAAATTAATACACAAAATCTCCAAACTAATAAATGGTTTAAAGAATTAGTAGATCAATTAAATATGAGCCATTACCTTACTGATACAAGATGGAGTAAATATTGGGAAGTATATCATGGAAACAAATAATATAAAAATAATACGTTCTTGGTGGGGAAACTTCGCAGATAAGTTTAAAGAAATACCCAAATTTCCATTATATCCTGGACAGGAAATAGTATATGTTTGGGGTAAAGATAATTTTAAACTTTTATCTCAACGTGGTTATATTTGTTATTTAATGGAAGATGACGATTATGGTTTAGATAACATATATGGAAAAAAATTAATAGTATTAGATAGAGCATTACAAGATTGGGGTGAAGTATTAATGTTAGATTGGGATTGTTATATATTAAAACCCTTAGATAAACATTTTTATAATAGTTTACAATCAAAACCTATACAAATACCATTATATGCTCACCATAAAGATTCTAAAAGATCATTAGTAGAAACCATACCAACAGACCATCCCTTAAATAATATAAAAGAATATAGTGAACATATATATACTACAATAGATAATTTAGACAAAGAACTACCTAAATATAGTTGGGAATGGAATGATGGATTAATTATTCCTAATTTTGGATGTGTATACTCCAGAGATATAAATTTTGGAAAAGAACTAATTAAAATATCTAAAGAATATAATGTAAAAGGATTAGTTGAAGAATTTGCTACTTGGATATACACAAATTGTAGTATGGAAGAATACATAGAAAATTTCCTGCCTACTTATGTATTAGGTGTATCCGAAATGAAAACAGTAAATCAACAATTTGATATAGAAATAATACAACAAGAATTTAATAACTATATTAAGTCAGAAATTAATTATAAACCATATCTAGAGCATGTATAATAAACCATTTATTAAAACAGAAAAGGAAAATATATTCCATCTAGCCCCTATTCCATTATATAAAAGGGTATACAAAGATTGCCCTATTACTGAGAATATATATCATATAGGTAAAAGATTACTTACCCCAAAACAAAAGTTAATGGGTCAAGAATTACCAGGTACTTATGATAAAGATAGACAAACAAATTATGAAGTAAATTATAAAAGAAAAGAAGAATGGACTGAAAACCATGAATTACAACCTATAGGAAGTAGATTTCATGTTGAACCTAATGACTTTTTAAAAACAACCAAAACAAATAAAAATAACAATTCAGGATTAAAAGATGCTGATATAATTGTTAAAAGAATTAAAATGGGGTTTAAAGAATTATTATGGTCACAAGGTCATAAATTAAAAATTGATCCTATTATTACTGAAAGTTGGTTACAATATTACCAACCTGAAGATGGTAGAGGACATAATGCACATAATCATAATAGATGGCAATATAATGAAGAAAAACCACATATGTACTCTGGGGGTTATTATTTACATGATGGTGTTCCTTTAAAGGACCATCCTTATAGTGGTGTGTTTGCTTTTCACGTTAGAGGTAGTAAACATTTTATTAGACCAAAAGCAGGAATGTTGTTAATATGGCCTCACGATATAGTACATTCTGTAGAACCATTTTATGGTATGACAGAAAGAGCAGTAATTAATTTTAATATACAAGCATGAATATAATATTTGAATCTTATGGAGGAATAGGCAAAATAATAATGTCTACAGTTATAGTTAAAAAACTAAAGCAAAAATTTCCTGAAAGTAACATTATGGTAGTTACAACTCAACCATCAGTATGGTCGAATAACCCAAATGTAAAACATATCTATACACCTGATCAAAAACCAGCTTTAAATGGTTTATATATTAATGGTAATAGAGATGTTGAAATACTAATGAGAGAACCTTATGCCGAAAGTAATTTTTTATTAAATAAAAAACACCTTTTAGAAACTTGGTCTGATTTATATGAATTAGATTATAATAATGAACTCCCAGAATTTTATTTAGATTCAACAGAAATAGAAAGGTATAAAAAATCTTATGATACATCAAAACCTATAATGGTAATACATCCTAATGGAGGATATGTTGTTGAATTCGGATATAATTGGGCACGTGATTTACCTACTGAAGTAACTCAACAAATAATAAATGATAATAAAGATAAATATACTATATACCATATAAAAGGAAAAGATCAAAAGTTAAAATATGATAATGTAATTGAAGAAACTGGTAATATAAGAAAAGTAGCAGTACTACTAACATTAGCTGAAAAAATATTATCAATAGATACGTTTACACAACATTTAGCAGTAGCATTAAGAAAAAAAGCTACAGTATGTTGGGTAACAACTAAACCTAAAGTATTTGGATATAATTTTCATAGTAACATAGTATCAAATAAACCCGAATTTTATACCCCATCAAATCAATATTTTGGATACAATCTTATAGAACCTATAGAAAACTTGCCTTATCAAAATACTGGTCGTATATTTGATGTCGAAAAAATAATTAATTCACTAAACGAATAATATGTTTCAAAGTTATAATTTTGATCAACAGGAAGTTGACATGCAACAGTATTACTTTTTTAAAGAAGGTTTTACTAAAGAAGAATTAAATAAAATATCCCAAGGTGTAGCAAAATTACCTTTTAAAAAAGCATCAACTGCTGGAGGTAATGATAAAAAAGTTAGATCATCATCAGTAAAATGGGTACCTCAAAATAATGAATGGTATTGGTTATATGAAAAACTATCTGATTATGCTGTACAAGCTAATTTTGCTTTATGGAATTTTGATATAACGCAAATCCCAGAACAAATACAATATACTGAATATTATGCCTCAGAACAAGGGCATTATGATTGGCATGCTGATATAGGACCAGGTTTATTATCTAAAAGAAAAATATCCATTACAGTTCAATTATCAGATCCGGATGAATATGAAGGTGGTGATTTAGAGGTTTTTAAAGGAGGGAGTATGAATGGCCCTTTTGATAAAGCACATAGAAAAGCAGGATGTGTTTTTATTTTTCCATCATTTTTGATGCATAGAGTAGCACCAGTTACTAAAGGTACAAGAAAGTCATTTGTATTATGGTTAGGTGGATCTCATTACAAATAGTATGGTAAACAATTTAGCTAAATTAGTTATAAACAATGGTGGAACCATTACACCCTTAATCTTATCTAAAGAAGAAGGACGTGGGATGGGATTATGTAATGTATCTATTTTTTTAGATGACAATGGTGAATTATTAGCTAATATTAGAAATGTACATTATATATTATACCATGATGAATTTGAACAAAACTTCCAGTGTAAATGGGGTGTTTTATCTTATTTAAATCCTGAAGACGATATTAAATTAAGAACTTATAATTATTTTTGTAAATTAAATCCTGATACTTTAGAAATACTATCATCAGATGAAATAGATACATCAAAAAATGATATTGAACCGGTCTGGGAATTTATTGGTTTAGAAGATGTAAGATTATTTAGATGGGAAGGACAACTATATGCTTCAGGTGTAAGGAGAGATGTAAAAGAAAATGGAGAAGGTAGAATAGAATTATGTAAACTAGATGTAACACCAGATGGGGTTATAGAAGCAACTAGAGATAGAGTCGAAGTAGATCCACATACACATTTAGAAAAAAATTGGATGCCTATTTTAGATATGCCTTTTCATTTTGTTAGATGGTGTAATCCATTAGAAATTATTAAAGTAAACCCTAATAACAAAAGCAAACAAAAAGCACTTAAAGGTGAAATTGATATAATAGATAGTGAAGTAGTATTTAAATCAAATAAACCTTTAGATTTACCCTTAGGTTTAAGAGGTAGTTCACAAGTAATACCATTTGGAGACAATGGAGATAGAATATGTGTAACCCATGAAACACATTTCTTTTGGCATCAAAATAAGAAAAAAGATGCCCAATATTACCATAGATTTATTATATGGGATAAAGATTGGAACGTAAAAAAAGTATCCGAACAATTTAAGTTTATGGATGCTATGATTGAATTTGCTTGTGGTTTAATAATCAAAGATAATAACTTTATTATTACATATGGTTATCAAGATAATGCTGCATATGCTTTAAAAATGCCTATTCAATTATTAGATGAATTAAAATGGGATATCGATGAGTAATTTACAAAAATATTTACATGAATATATTAACGACCCTTTAGATTTTGAAATTAATGCTAAGTTAGGGGAGGAATATGAAAAACAAGGTCAGGGTGCTGCGGCATTATCTTATTTTTTAAGAGCAGCTGAGTTATCAAATAAAATAGATAATACATTTTCTTATTGTTGTTTATTAAAAACTTGGAAACAAGTAAATAGTATAGGTAGAAGAAAAAAATGGGAAAAAAGTCAATTAGAATTAGCAATTACCCATTTACCAAATAGACCAGAAGCATATTTATTTTTAAGTGAATGGTATAGTAAAAATAAAGAAGACCATACGGCGTACTTATATGCATGTTTAGGATTGAAATATATAAAATCAGAACCATTAAGATATGATGTGGGTTATCCTGGTGATTTTTTATTGTATTTCTTAAAAGCATACCATGGATGGCACATATCTAAACGTAAAGAATCTAAACAAATTTGGAAAATATTAGGTGAAATGCCTAATATACCCCGTAAATATAAAGAAATAATTGACCATAATAATAAAAATTTTGGGAATAAACCAAAATCACCACAAAGTATTGAGTTTACTGTAGAAACGAGCTCACAAGCAAATCACACAAAATATTTTATTAATAAATAAACTAATATGTATTGCCATGTTGCAATAATGTTTAATTAAAGCAAATAATTATGAGTTGGATCTATAACGGTGAAACGATTAATGACGTAACAGAATTCCCACCAAATACTTATGGTTTTGTTTACACGGTAAAACATATACCATCAAACAAAACTTACATAGGTAAAAAAATCTTATTTTTTACTAGAAAAGTAAAACTTGGAAAAAAGGAAATAGCAGCTTTAGGAGCAGTAGTAGGACGTAAACCATCTTATAAACTAGCGGTTAAAGAATCTGATTGGAAGTCATACTACGGATCACAAAAAGAAATTAAAGAATTAATTAAAGAAAGCAAAACAAAAGATTGGGAACGTACAATTATTAAATGTGTTCCTAGTAAAAAATTGCTTACATATTTTGAAGTTAAATATCAAATGCTGTATCAAGTATTAGAAAAACCAGATGAATTTTTTAATGATAATATTTTAGGTAAATTTTATACTAAGGATTTTAATGAAATAAAGAAGTATGAAAATCCAAAAGAAATAGTAGAACATTAATATGGTTAAAAAAAGGTTATCAATAATAGGTCGTGGAACTGTAGGTTGTTTAAATGCTTTAAAATTTTCAAATTTAGGGTATGATGTCGATTGGTACCATGATCCTAAAAAACCAGCATTGGCTGTAGGTGAAGGTACAGATTTAGTACTGCCTAAATTTCTTTCTAAAGAAATAGATTTAAATTATGATGATTTATTTAAATTAGATGCTCACTATAAGCAAGGTATAGAAAAAATTAATTGGGGTAGTAAACCTTTTACACATTGGTTTGGGATTGGCCATATGGCTTTACATATAAATGCTAATAAACTACAAGATTATATTTGTGAGCATATAAAAGATAAAGTTAATATTATTGAAAAAAAAGTTAACAATAAGTTAAATACATTTACAATCGATTGTTCAGGTACGCCTCTATTATTAGAAGATCAATTTGAAATCCCTCCAATACCAGTTAATAAAGCTTATGTAGTCCAATGTCCATGGGATAAACCAGCATTTAATAAAACTATTTGTATAGCTAAAAGTTATGGGTGGGTATTTTTAATTCCACTCCAAAATAGATGTTCAGTAGGTTATATTTACAATTCTCAATATGCTGAATTTGATAAACTTCAAAAAGAATTATCTTCTATTTTAAAAGATTATAATTTAATGGCTAAAGAAGGTAATATAATGCCTTTTGAAAATTTTTATAGAAAAAATAACTTTAATGATAATTTAGTTTATAACGGAAATGCATCATTTTTCTTAGAACCTCTAGAAGCTACATCTTTAAATACATCTATAAGCATTATAAATCAAACACATAAAATGTTATGTGATTCAACCCCAGAAGTTGAAAATAAAAGATATGAAAACCTTTTAAAAGAAACAGTTGATATAATAATGTTACATTATTTAATAGACCCTCCAACAAAGAATGCATTTTGGGAATATGCTAATACCAAGGCAAATGCATGGTTTAAATTAAGATATAAAGAGTATCCGAAAATTCATTTGATTACCAAAGAAAGTTCATTATATTACGCGACGTGGTTTGAAGACAGTTTTAAACAAAATTTGTCAGGTATGAATCTGTACGAGAAATTAAATAGTTTTAAATGATTAACCAATTATTAGTTACATTAGTAAATTCAGTACTTGGCACGGGCAAACAAACTGCTCGTGGTAATATGGCTTATAATTGTCCTAGTTGTAACCACCATAAACCTAAGTTAGAAGTTAATTTTACTGAAAATAAACAAGGACATAATCCTTGGCATTGTTGGGTATGTGGTAAAAAAGGTAAATCAATTAGTTTATTACTAAGAATAGCAGGTGCTAGTCAAGATAAAATTAGTGAAGCAAAATCATTATCTAAAAATGTAGATGATAATTATATACCTAAATCCGCAGACACTATAGCGTTACCTGATGAATATATAAGCCTAAATGACGTTGATAACAGCGATATAATGGGAAGACACGCTATAGCGTACTTAAAACGAAGACACGTGAGTAAACACGATATACTCAAGTACAATATAGGTTTTTGTAAAAAGGGTTTATATAAAAATATGATTATATTACCAACATATGATGTAGATGGTAGATTAAATTACTTTACTGCTCGTTCATTTGAAAAAGAACCATATGTT
>JAAHTG010000855.1_pt1 | contig 24085 bp, 22 predicted proteins | sample 6116081 | NCBI WGS metagenome assembly JAAHTG01 (sample SAMN13939989, study PRJNA603662) | sponge metagenome | isolation source: marine sponge | host: Mycale hentscheli | place: New Zealand | collected 2005 | reverse complement strand
CCCCCCCCCCCCCCCCCCCCCCCCCGCCCCCCCCCCCCCCCCCCCCCCCCCCGCCAACACGCAATCTTGCCGGGAAGCGCGGTCCAATGCGCCCTCATCATCGGCGGACAGGCCAGTGGTGCCGACCAATAATTTGGTTTTCTTCTCCGCTGCCAGGCGGGCATGGACTGCCGTGTTGCCCGGTGGGGTGAAATCAATCACCAAATCAGCGGCGTCGAACACGACAGTGGTTTGGTCGGTAATTGGGGTGTCAAATTCAATTGCGGTTTTGCCAATGAGCGCATGGCCCGCACGCTCAGAGCCGATCACAAGCGCCAAATCAGGTGCCTGAGATACCGCCGCAGATAAAGCCTGCCCCATGCGGCCCATACAACCGAGAATTCCAATTTTAACCATCAACCCCGCCCCTTGTATGCAAAATAGCGCTGGCTGATCTCTACCATGGCTGTGCCGTCGTTGAAAAGGCCGGTTATTTCAATTGGTTGATCCAGTCTCGGATCAAGGTCAGCCCTTCCTTGTCAACCATGGTTCGCCCGACCTCAGGCATCATGATACCGGGATCAGTTGACGCCATCCTGAAATGCACAATCGATGCATCGGCGTCGCCCGGTGCAATATCATATGCCAGACCGCCGGAGCCACGCCCCGCCGCTACAGGGCGTTTCAAGTATCCCCATGCGGTTTTGTTAGCCTCGCCGTAGGTCAGGAACAAACCCGAGGTAGAGCCTGGCCCCTCAAGACGATGACAGTGGGCACAGTTGATATCCAGATAAGCACGAGCACGCCGGTCAATGGGCGCGCCAACGTCGTCCATAGATGGTGTTGTCGGTAATTTGTCATCTGCGGGCACACCCGTCAGTACAGCGCGGTCACGCCAATAGGCGATTTGATTGGCCTTACCGCCCGCATAGGCAAAACCTTTGTTCAGATACCGGGCTTTGGGTCCAATCGGCGTAATCGCCCTGTTAAAACTATGACACCCTTTGCATTGGTTTTTGTTGGGCACGATGTAATTAATCGACTGCGCCTCGCCCTGATTGTCAATAAAGGCCACAGGAAGAACTTTGCCCGCCACTTTCAATGTAGCTTCAGTTTGCTCATCGTTCCAAACGTAAGCCCACGCGGCCCAACCGCCGCCCTGGTGGATCAAAAGCCTGGTCTCGATAAGCCGGATGCTAGTATCAGGTGCACGAAAGTCAGCCGGATAGGCAAAAGTTTTCACCAGAACCGAACCCACCGGAAAATCAAAAACCTCAGTATCATCATATGTTGCCGCGCCGCCGGAGGGCACATAGACAAAACGATATTTTTTGGCATAGTCAGTAAACAACGGCACCTGTAGACCATAAGGCACTACACCGTCACTGGGTTGCTGGCTACTAGGATCAGAAAACAAGCCATAGGCCGACAGTTGGCGTGCTGGACGTTTGGCCATCAACGCTTCATCGTTGACGCCGTCCGCTAACAGCGGCGGTGAACACAGGCAAACCACAATTACCGCAACCAAACTACGCAGGCTTAAGGGGGGAGGCAGACGCACTTATTCTGCGCTTTCCGCTTTGGTGCTTTCCTGGGCCAAGCGAACCTTCGCTAGCGGCGGTCGTTTACCTGCATGGTCAGTGATGTCGGTGGCCGGGTCTGCACCCCACGGCAAAATAAGGTCTTTGACAAATTGCAGGTTGGCAAATGTTGTACCTTCCGCTTCATTAATCACTATCCTGTCACCTTCGTCGGGGCCAAAAAAGGCTGACCAAAAACCATCAACCGCGCCGTCCCAAACAATATCCGGTATAGGCAGGCCGGTAGCCGGCGCGATCAATTTTTTAACGTCCTTATCAGGGTCCCAACCGGCCCGGCCATATGTGTTGTCATAAACATAAATGCCGCGAGGCAACGGATTATAGCTGTCATCATTGTATTCGCGCGGGTAGGCCGCCAACAACACATTAGCCGACGCATTTTCAGCGAATTCGTTGCCGAACACTTCAACATTGTTATTTGCCATGATCAAAAGGCCCGTGCCCTTCGGTACAGTGGCAACGATGTTACCTTCTGGTGCAAAGTTAGCAGTGTCATTGTTAACAGATCTGTTGTTGAAAACCCGAACACTGTGCCCACCCATTTGCGGAAGGTTCGGCAAATCAAAAACCAAAATGCCACCCGTATTGTGCATAGCAACATTATTGAAAACATCCGCGAAATAGCTATTTTCGATCTCGATACCTGCAACGTTATATTCCGCGCGGCTGTTGCGAACGATAATATGCTGGCTTTGGCCTACATAGATACCTGCGTCCGATGCGCCTTTGACCAGCGCACCGTCGATCAGCACATTGGTGCTTTCCACCGGATAAAGTCCGTAAGCGCCGTTGGTTGCGTCCGGGCCGTTAGTCCACTCAACCCGGATGTCCTTGAAAGATATACGGTCAACGCCCTTGGCTTTAATGCCGTCGCCCGGCGTGTCCTCAACCGCGAAACCTTCAAGCCAAACCCCGTCTGAGGTCACGAGAAGCCCTTCAGAACCAGCAACCTGACCCGCGAAAGAAAGCACCGTAGCATCCATGCCAGCACCGCGCAGCGTGATATCAGGTACATCAAGCGACAGAGCAGTCAGCAGGTTAAACTTGCCCGCTGGCAACTGAATGGTACTACCAGGCTCCGCCAAAATCAGAGCTTCCTGAAGGTTTTCCTGGAAATCTCCATCAGCGGAAACATCGACAACCGTCTGTGCTACCGCCGCAAGAGACAAGCCCCACACAACAGCAATCGACATAATCATTTTTGTGAAAACACGCATGAATTTCCCCTCTTATAAAACTACGCCTTACTATTGCTGCCGACAGTGCCGCAGGAATATGTCTTGAGTCAATAAAAATGAAACTGTTTCACTTTTCTGAAAAGACCGCTAAAATGACCGAATGACAACTGCTGTAGCCAGACCAGAACCAAAACCGGAGCCCACACAGGCCAGAGCTCGTGCGCGCAAACAGGCCATTTTGGAGGCTGCGAACAGTTTTGTCCTAACCGGGAATATCGAAATGGTAACCACAACTTCAGTTGCTCGCCGGGCTCAGGTTCCCGTTGGTTCCATATACCGGTATTTCGACGGCAGAGTTGATATCCTCGATCAGTTATACCGTGCGGCATACGATGACATCGAATCCAGTATGACTAGCATTCAAAAGTCAATGCCAGCAAACGTGCCAATACCAGAAACCATTCGCCATCTACTAAACATATTCGTTAAGACAGCGCGGTCTCACCCGAACTTTCGCACGCTGACAAAATGGGCAAACAAGCACTATTCCATGTGGGATGTTACACCCGGTGACGGCAGCAATTTGGCGGCGTTCATAGAAAAAATTCTCTCGGACGGGGGTGTTGCGTTTGCCCCTGAAAGACACACTGCAGCAACGAAAACAATTGTTGCGATTGTCTCAATTCTGGTGGACCAGTCCCTTGAGGAAGAAGACGCCAAAAAGGCCCAGGCCCTAATTGATGAACTCGTAATTTTGCTGGAAAGATATTTGACGTAGTCAGCCTTGTGTCACTCCTGACATAAACTGTCAGACTGAACTGATACAATGGGCGTTAGTCACCGTAGCCATCATATGGCCAGCAAGAGGAGGGGTTTATGGTATCTATTGTTCGCTCACAAGCTATTGAGTGGGAAGAGTTTTCAGGGCCGGGAGGTTTTGATGTTAACCGGAAACCGCTCGGAGCTGAGGCAGACCGCTGTAACCTTGGGTGTAGCCTGTACCGGCTTGAACCTGGTAAAACAGCGTTTCCTCTTCACCACCATTCGGCCAACGATGAAGCCCTTTATGTGATTGCAGGCGAACTGAGCCTACTGGTTGGAAACGAAACCTTCCTGATGAAAAAAGGAGACTACAGTACTTTACCAGCGTGCACTGGTATTGGTCATCAGGTCAGCAACCAGTCTGACACACTTGTTGAGTTTCTGTGCTTTTCAACCATGGAAAAAACCGATGTGGTTTTCTATCCAAATTCTGGCAAGATCGCTATCAATGCTGGTATCGCACCGGGCGGCACAAGCGATGGTTGGCACGAACAGCATGTTATTGACCCAAAGCCTGTCGATTATTGGGACGGCGAAAATACATAAAGTTCTGGTTAGTTTACCGCTGCCTTCAGCGCCTGAATAACTGCATCGGTTTCAGCACCGCCCACACCTGGCGCACCGCCAGATGCGTCTGGCCATGAAGAAAACACCGCAACCACTGTGCCGGTAGACGGTGACACATCAATAATCTGACCATGTACACCGCGCGCCTGCACCGTGCCTTTGCCGTCGCCGACGCCCCAAACAAATGATCGGTAATAGGGCGCTGTTCCCTCAGGCCTCAGCGACGACCAACTTGGGTCACCCGGCTGATTGAAAATATCATCAAGCCAGTTCGCTGGCACAATCTGCTGATCACCCACTTTGCCGCGGTCCAGCATTAGCTGGCCAACCCGTGCCAGGTCCCTGAGGGTTGCAACCATGCCGCCACTGGCGAGCGTAAAGCCCGAGACATCAACGGTAATTGCAGCACTGCGTTCGGCGCCCATGGGTTTCCAAATGCGTTCAGATACCAGGTCAGCAAAGCGTTTACCGGTTGCGGCCTCGAGAACCCATGCGATCACATCTGTTGTGCCTGATTTATAAATAAAGGTATCGAAACGGCTTTCGTCCCGGCCTACCGCCGGAAGAAACTTGTAATTACCGATCACCTTCGTATCCAGACACATTTCGCCGGTCAGTAAACCGTCCGCGCAGTCCTGCCGTCGCACAGTACTGTCCGGCGCGCTGTAATCTTCATTCCAATTGGAGGTGTCGCGCATATCCAACAAAGCACGCAGTTTATCTTTACCCCAGCCACTTTCAGCGAGCGCGGGCACATAGTCACCAACAGTTTTTTCAAGGTCGATCAAACCGTCTGCCGCTACGCTGGCCGCTGTTAAACCGGTGACTGTTTTGCTGATGGACCACAGGAGGTGCGTGCGCTGCGGCGTCAGTGTTCCGGCATAACGCTCAACAACAACCTGGCCATTTTTTATCACCAGAATGCCATCGATGTAATTCTGGTCCATCGCGGCGGAGAGTTGCACCTGCCTACCCTCAAGCGCGATATCCAGGTTACCCGCTGCGCTCGACAAACCTTTCAAGGGCCGAACCATGCGGTAATCATTGGGAATATCTTTTGTTGGCAGAATTTCCCGAATATGGGTGTAGGCCCAGCGGTTAAGCGGGCCAAACTGCCAGGTGGCACCGGTAACTCCGTCAGGCCGCGGGTCTTGCGCGGAAGCAGAAAAGGCAATCATTACCATCAGCCCAAATGTAACCAAATTTTTCACGCGTCGCCTCCTACTAACGATTAAAGGGCAGCATTTGCGGCGATGGGGCAAGAGTCAAGTATTACCATCAACTAGCCCAAAGTGACCGCCATAACGCACAGGCATACCCACCAAACACACTGAGCATGTTTGATGGATATCTTTTAAAACTTCGATCGAAATGTAGCGATCTTATTGCTGATCTGCCAGCTACCAGCCAACTTAAGCATCAGTATATAGTCCGTGTAGACACGGTCATTTAAAGCCATAAAAATCTCGACTTTAGCGGTAGCGGCATTGCCGGTCACATCAATACTAACCAAACGGCCTTTACGCTGTGTCTGGCGTCCTTGTGTAAAGCGGGTGAGATACTCTGGGAACGGAAGACGGCCAAGCGTACCGTCTTCCAGAACATACTGTATTTCCGCAGTCGGCAGAAAAGCTTCGGACAAGAGTTCTAGTTTGCCCTGCTCTGTACCATCAAAATATTTCTGAATCGTCGACTTTATTTCGGCAAAGTCGTCTGCGTTTACTGCAAGGGGAGCCGCTGTCGTGATAACCACTAGTACCACCAGCCTAATAATATTTTTCATTGCTATCTTCCTCTAAACTCGAAAGTTGGATTTAATCGGGCTGCTCAAATGAAGAAGAGCCCATCAGTCATCTATTAGAAAAGAGTGCTTCAAGGGTTCAGGGCTTGAAACTCACTCAAACTCGAATAAGCTTGAACTGTCAGCAATCAATAGTTGAGGTGAATTATCGCGTCGTGCAAAGCGGGTGATATTTTGTGATGTTTTATGATTATCAAACAATTTCAAATGGATAGAGGGTAAAAAATATCTAGATGCTGTGGCAATTAGATAAGTTTAGGTTTGACCCGGCAACAAATGTGCTGCTGGAAGATAAAGGGGAAACCCTTTTGGAACCAAAAACATCTGCGCTACTCAAGTTTTTCCTCGAAAATCCCTCAAGAAACATCACCCGTGACGAGCTCTTGGAAATGGTTTGGGACGGTAACATTGTATCTGATGGGGCCATCAACCGGGTAGTGGTGCAGTTACGTAGAGCGCTGGGCGACGATGAAAAGATAAAACGCTTCATCGTTACCGTGCCCAAGGTCGGTTATCGCTTTGTCATGAAGGCACAGAAAGCTGAGCTTTCAATAAGCCAAAAACCAAGAAACATCGGTATGCGCGTTGCTGTTATTCTAATAGTCATATCGACCGGTGTATTTTCGTACCTTCTCATGAACAGCAATACCACCTTATTGGTGGCACAATCCGAACCAGCCATATCACCGCTTCTTCGTTTGAGTGAAGAACAATTCGACCCTGCAATGGCCGGTGATGCATCTCAACTAGTCTATGCGCAAAAAACCGACACCGGCGCCAATCTGTTTTGGACAAAATCAGCTAAAAGTACGCCTGTTATCATTGGCGCAAAAGGCGGCAATGTTTCAAGTCCAACCTGGGCTCCGGGTAGCCGAGCACTCGCATACCAATATATACAAGGTTCGGTTTGTGCATTTCATTATATTGAGTTTTCAGATGAACAGCCAACAGCACAGCAAACAGTATATATTTGTCCCGCAAACAGTCGGTCAATTCTCGCCTTCAACAGTGATGGCAGCAAGCTGTATTTTACCGAACAAGCTGATGAGTATGAACCATCCCAGGTTTTTTCCTTGGATCTAAAAAGTGGCACCAAAAGCCGGATATCCCAACCACTAGCTGAGGGGCGCGGAAACCACTATATTGATATCAACCCGAGAACTGGTGCTCTTCTGCTTCTAAGTGATCAAACTCCCGGTCAAACCACGGCCTTTGCGATTGAGCCAAAAGACAATAGTTTCCAACGGCTGCACAATTGGTCGTTCCGGGTTGATAGTGCCGTGTGGGGTCACCCGGCAAACAGCATTATTCATCCAGATCAACATCCATCATACCAGTTGATAGAGACTGACTATTCAACCGGTAAATCTCGTGTCCTGGTTTCGGACTCTCGGCGCATTAAAACACCAAAACGCATCGCGAACGATCAAGATTATCTTTTCACATCATACCTTTACAACAGAGACATATGGGTCGACGGGCAACCAGAGCTATCAGTAAACTCCTCAGTTATGGACTATCTACCAACCCTGTCACGTAACGGTTCTAAAATGGCGTTTATTTCAAAGCGCACTGGTAAAAGCGAGCTTTGGCTAAAAGACTTTCAGTCTAGTGAACTCAAGACAATTGATATCAAAAGAACCGGCCTCGTTATAGTTGGTTTAGATTGGTCATTCGATGATCGCTCGATCGTTGCAACAACCAGCGCTGGACTGTTTGTCGTGAATTTCACCACACCAAACACAGTGAAACATTTCACTTCTAAATTACCGGCTTATGCAGCCAGATGGACCAAAAACAATACGATTATTTACAGTGTGCGCGAGAACAGCAGATGGATACTTTATGAAATTGATCTGCAAACAGGCAATACCCAACAGGTCCATGAGAATTGGGCCCTTTTTCTCGCAGGCGATCAATTTTCAGTATCTGCCAATCAAAGCGGTGTGCCATTTATGAACGCCTCCGAACCATTGGGGCTCGACTGCGCGCCTCCGCTTTTTGGTCCTCACTTAGCGTTTCTCGTCAGGGGTAATGCTTTCTATTGTGTCAGCAATCAAAACAGACACAACGTGCTACAATATTCGCCCGGCAAACCTGTTGAAACAATTCAAAACATGGTGCCAGAAGTTAAGCAATTCAGTATTTCTGCAGACCATACTGCTCATACTGTATTGGTTAGTAGCGAAAGCGATATTATGAGAACCGGTAAATCGCCTTGACCACCCCGGTCGCCTCGGCAGAAAATTCCGCCGAATTTGCAACCTTATAGCAATCTACCTGCGTTCAGAACTAATCTGTCAGGTCTTCCCAAAGCTCTTTAACTTTAGTGAAAAACCCGTCGGACTGCGGTGATACACTTTCCCCGCCTTCAGATGCAAACTCGCCCATCAATTCACGTTGACGCTTGGTCAGGTTCACCGGTGTTTCAACCATGGTTTCAATGATCATGTCACCGACAAATCCACCGTTCAATTCGGGCATGCCTTTGCCTTTAAGACGGAACTGGCGGCCACTTTGGGTGCCCGCAGGCACTTTTATCCGCGCGCGCTTGCCTTCAATGGTTGGCACTTCGATGTTGCCGCCCAGCGTCGCTGTGGTCATCGGAATTGGCACCCGACAAAAGAGCATGTCACTATCGCGCTTGAATAAAGGGTGCGGTTTAATTGACAGGAAAATATATAAATCGCCAGCGGGTGCGCCACGACCACCGGCTTCACCTTCACCGGATAAGCGGATGCGTGTGCCTTCCTCAACCCCTTTGGGGATTTTAACCTGGAGAGTTTTCTCTTTTTGAACCTTGCCAGCACCGCGGCAAGATTTACACGGGCTGGAAATAGTTTGGCCTGCACCCTGGCATTTGGGGCAAGTGCGCTCAACCATGAAAAAGCCCTGGCTTGCTCGCACTTTACCGGCACCGCCGCAAGTGCCGCACACTTCAGGACTTGAACCAGGCTCAGCACCCGAACCACTACAGGGTTCACACGCAACCGCCGTGGGAATGGTTATTTGATCCGTTTTCCCATTGAAAGCGTCTTCAAGTGATATTTCCATATTAAAGCGCAGGTCAGAACCGCGTGCCGGGCCGCCCCTGCGACCTCCGCGCCGGCCACCACCGCCCATGAAGTCGCCGAAAAACTCTTCAAACACATCAGAAAAATCAAAGCCGCCAGCGCCTGCGCCGCCACCCGGGCCGCCCATTCCGCCCTCGAAGGCTGCATGGCCGTATCGATCATAGGCCGCACGTTTTTCCGGATCTTTCAGTACATCATAAGCTTCACCGAATTCCTTGAATTTCTTCTCGGCTTCCGGGTTGTCTGGGTTTCTGTCAGGGTGAAACTCCATAGCTTTTTTGCGGAACGCTTTTTTTAGCACCCCAGCGTCAGCGTCTTTTCCGACGCCTAAAAGCTCGTAATAGTCTCTTTTTTCCATTGATTTATTCCCGAAACTCTAACGATAAGCATTTGGGTTAATAACCGCTTTGCTAAAATGCCGCCTCAACATGTTGAGACGGCATATTTTTTAGCGTGTCGGTCAAATCACCTGATTACTTTTTGTCGTCTTCGTCGACTTCTTCAAAGTCAACATCAACCACATCGTCATCAGCCTCTTCGCCAGCTTCGGCCTGCTTGGCCGCTGCGTCAGCCGCTGCTGCGTCGGGGTCACCGCCAGCAGCTTCCTGGCTTTCCTTATAAATCTGCTCACCCAGTTTCATAGATGCCTGGGCAAGCGCTTCGGTTTTCGCCTTGATCGCTTCAACGTCTTCGCCTTCAAGTGCTGAACGCAAGTCCGTTACAGCTGCTTCAATGGCAGTTTTATCCTCGTCGCCTACTTTGTCTTTGTGCTCATCAAGGTTTTTCTCAGACGAATGGATCAACGCTTCGGCCTGGTTTTTGGCTTCAACCAGTTCCTTGCGGACCTTATCAGCGTCGGCGTTGGCTTCAGCGTCCTTAACCATCTGATCAATGTCGTCATCTGACAGACCACCAGACGCCTGAATACGAATCTGCTGCTCTTTGCCGGTGCCTTTGTCTTTGGCTGACACATTAACAATGCCGTTGGCATCAATGTCGAAGGTCACCTCAATTTGAGGAATACCTCGCGGTGCAGAGGGAATGCCAACCAGATCAAATTGACCAAGTAGCTTGTTGTCTGCAGCCATTTCACGCTCGCCCTGGAAAACCCGAATTGTCACAGCACCCTGATTATCTTCAGCGGTTGAGAAAACCTGAGATTTCTTGGTCGGGATTGTTGTATTGCGCTCGATCAAACGAGTGAACACACCGCCAAGCGTTTCGATACCAAGTGATAACGGCGTTACGTCCAGAAGAAGAACGTCTTTCACATCACCTTGCAAAACACCTGCCTGAATAGCTGCGCCCATGGCAACAACTTCGTCTGGGTTCACGCCCTTGTGGGGCTCGCGGCCAAAGAATTCTTTTACAATTTCCTGAATTTTCGGCATGCGGGTCTGGCCACCGACCAAAACAACATCGTCGATCTCGCCAGCGGCAAGGCCTGCATCCTTAAGGGCTTTTTTGCATGGCTCAAGGGTACGCTTGACCAAATCCTCAACCAGGCTTTCCAGCTTGGAGCGAGTAAGCTTGATCTGCAGGTGCTTGGGACCAGAAGCGTCAGCCGTGATGAACGGCAGGTTCACTTCGGTTTGCTGCGACGATGAAAGTTCAATTTTTGCTTTCTCAGCAGCTTCCTTCAAGCGTTGCAGTGCCATTTTATCTTCGCGCAGGTCTACGGTGTTTTCTTTTTTGAACTCGTCAGCCAGATAATCCACCAGACGCATGTCAAAATCTTCACCACCAAGGAACGTGTCGCCGTTGGTAGACTTCACCTCAAATACACCGTCGCCGATTTCTAGAACCGATACGTCAAATGTACCACCACCCAAATCGAACACAGCGATTGTGTGGCCTTCTTCTTTATCAAGACCATACGCAAGTGCAGCGGCCGTTGGCTCGTTGATGATCCGGAGAACCTCGAGGCCAGCAATTTTACCAGCGTCTTTTGTCGCCTGACGTTGAGCGTCGTTGAAGTATGCAGGAACAGTGATAACCGCCTGGTCAACATCTTCGCCCAGGTAGCTTTCAGCGGTTTCCTTCATTTTTTGCAGAATCATTGCTGAAACCTGGCTTGGTGAATATTTTTCACCCTTGGCTTCAACCCACGCATCGCCACCTTCGGCTTTGACAATTTCGTATGGAACCATTTTTTTATCTTTTTGTGTGGTTGGGTCGTCAAATGTACGACCTATAAGACGCTTGATAGCGAACAATGTGTCGCTGGGGTTAGTTACCGCCTGACGTTTTGCCGCCATACCGACCAACCGCTCGCCTTCGTCGGTGAAACCAACGACTGACGGCGTGGTGCGCGCGCCTTCTGAATTTTCAATTACTTTGGGTTTTGACCCGTCCATGATGGATACGCAGGAGTTTGTCGTACCCAAATCGATACCGATTACTTTAGCCATTTTTATACCTCATCCCTTAACAGCCGATTGCTTGGGCCCTCATTTGGCACCCGGAAGCAACCTCTTGGGTGTTGATTTTCCGTAAGATAGCAGGCCCGAACACATCCCGAAGCCCACCGGTTTCAGCGCCTATATAAGGATCAAGCAAGCGCTTCGCAAGGGTTTGGCGCAATTAAATTTTTTTTCTAATTTCCACACCAGCCCTTGGCAAACAGGCTTCTTTTACCCATTCTTTACTGTATGACCTGTAGAGTTCTAAAATGCAGGAAGCTGTACCAAACAAAAATCAAAGATTGCAATGCAGGCAGGCACCAGTAAAATCGCGAAAAATACAATAGCCCAACAATGCCGATATCGGCCAGCCTAACAGGCCTCGAAACACAACCAATACGCTTTAATAAAACAGCGATTACAAAGGCCTTCATGTGACAGTGGAAAACACCAAAGACAAAAAGCCTCGGGGTATCGATAAGCCCGCGACAGAGAGCGCCAAATCTTCCAGCGATAATCAATCGTTGGTCAAAGACATCGTCGTTATCTTCGTTTTCTATATTATTTTCAGTATCTTCGGCTGGACCAGCTTTCATATTCCAAGTGGCAGCATGGAACCGACACTGGAGGTGGGCGATCGCATATTTGTCTCCAAATTATCGTACGGTTACAACCGCTACAGTGTCTTTTTCGACCCATCCTTCATCCCCGAAGAACGATTGTTTGCAGACACGCCAAAGCGCGGTGATGTGGCCGTATTCACCCTACCCAAACGCGGTTATGAGGATTTCATCAAACGGGTGATTGGCCTGCCGGGCGACCGTATTCAAATGATTGATGGTCGGCTTTACATCAATAATGTGTTGGTTGAGCGTACGCTGGTGCGCGAAGTTCCCTACACCGATTATCGCGGCGGCGAACAACGGGTTAAGGAATATGACGAAACTCTGCCAAACGGTGTTGTACACAGAATTTATGAGCGATCAGACAATACGCGTTGGGACACGGCAGGGCCTTATGTCGTGCCGCCAGGCCACTATTTCATGATGGGCGATAACCGCGATGGATCATCGGACAGCCGCGACCTTAGCGATATCGGTTATGTGCCCGAGGCTTATTTTGTCGGCCAGGCCGATATCACAACCTTCAGCCTGTATAACTGTGATCAGGGCAAAGATATATTCTGCCCGCTGGGTGTTCCACTGGGCCGGTTTTTCAACAGCATCGAGTAAGATTTAGTTCAGCCAAACCGGGTTTTTAAGTGTTTTGACAAAGTCGCGGTGTGCGCTCAATTCGCCGTCGCTTACCGGGAAACTGCGCCGCTCGCGTTGTTTTTTCGGCCCGGACGCAAAAGCGGCCTTCTCAACCGCCAGGTCGAGGCCTGCCTGCCTGCCACCCAGTAATTCGATATATACATCAGCCAGAATTTCAGCGTCCATTAAGGCGCCATGCAAGGTGCGGCGAGTGTTGTTAACGCCGAAACGCTTGCATAGTGCGTCCAGGCTGTTGGCGGCACCAGGGAATTTGGTGCGTGCAATTGCCAGCGTATCGATGAAACGTTTGCTATGGATAATCGGCCGTCCGGCGTTTTCCAGTTCCCAGTTGATAAAGCGCATATCAAAGTCGGCATTGTGGGCCACAAGCACGCTATCCTCGCCCACATAGTCAATAAATTCATCCATTACTTCGGAGAAAACCGGTTTGTCTTTCAAGAAGTCGCTGGACAGGCCGTGAACTTTAAAAGCGCTGTCGGGCACGTCGCGCTCAGGGTTCACATATTTATGGAACGTTGATCCAGTGAGAGATTTTTCAACCATTTCAACCAAACCAATTTCGATCAACCTGTCACCGGACATGGGGTCAAACCCCGTGGTCTCGGTATCAAAAATCAGCTCTCTCATGGTCGGTATTGCCCCTTTAGTTCAGTGATAATTTTTGCGACTGCGGCCCGCGCATGATCGAGCCCTTTGTCGGTTTCAATAATATAATCAGCGCCCGCGCGTTTGTCAGCATCCGGTGTCTGTTTGCTCAATATTTGCTCAAACTTTTGTGCTGTCATACCGGGACGAGCCAACACCCGCGCGCGCTGAACCTCCGCCGGGGCAGAGACAACCACGACTTTGTCGCAAGCGGTGTTGCCGCCGGTTTCAAACAACAGCGGCACATCCAAAACAACAAAGTCTGCACCATCTTTTTCGGCTTCTGCAAAAAAGATGGCTCGTTCCTCGCCGACCATAGGGTGAATAATTGTCTCAAGCTTTCTTTTTGCCGCTGCATCAGCAAAGACAATCGCCCCCAAACTCTGGCGGTCCAAAAGACCAGCCTCGACAACACCGGGGAATACAGCGTCAATCGCTGGCAACGCCCGCCCGCCTTTCGCTTGCAATCGGTGAACGGTCGCATCCGCGTCAAAAACCGGTACACCGAGGTCGCGAAACATCATTGCTGTTTCAGACTTACCCATACCGATAGAGCCTGTAAGGCCGATGACTTTCATGTGTTCACCTCACCAAGTGCTGTCATCAGTTTCGCGCGCAGGGTATCATCATACGAGACGTCCATATCAAACCAGACTTTAAAAGCGGCCGCGCCTTGGTGTACCAGCATACCGAGACCGTCCACCGTTTGCAGGCCGCGATTTTTTGCCGCCTGCAACAAGTCAGTATTCAGGGGTTTATAGACGATATCGTATACAACGGTGTCTGCCGCCGCACCGGCCAGGTCCAGCGACAATTGTGGCTGGCCCACCATACCAAGCACCGTCGTGTTGACCACGAGGCCAGCGCCGGTCACGGCATGGTTTCGCTCGGACCAATCAACCACTGTAATGCGGCCGCGACCAAGATTATCCGCCAGCACCTGTGCTTTTTCCCGGGTGCGGTTGCAAACCATGATCATCGGAACGCCGTCATTTAACAAGGCTGTTGCCGCTGCCCGGGCGGCACCGCCTGCGCCCAGCAAAAGAGCCGGTTTGTCTCTCGGCCAACCACGCGCTTGTTCTTTGAGGTTTTTGATAAAACCGACACCGTCAGTGTTGAACCCGATTAGTTTTCCATCGCTGCCTATTTTCACGGTATTGACCGCGCCAACTTGGCGCGCGGACGGCGCTAATTTGTCCAGAAATGGCATGATGGCGGTTTTGTGCGGTACAGTGATGTTGAACCCTGTAAACCCTGTTTGCTGGAAAGTGCGAACCTGATTTTCCAAATCAGCGGAGGCAACTTCGACCGCACTGTAGCTACCATCCAGCCCAGACGCCTCAAACCAATGGCCGTGCATCATCGGCGACAGCGATTGTCTGATCGGCATACCGATTACGGCTGCTTTTAACCTTTGCTGGTTAAGCTGTATGGTCATGTCGCCACCATGCCCTGTCTGCGCAGAAAATCAAGAACAGCCAGCAAGGGCAAGCCCAAAACTGTGTAATAATCACCGTCTATTTTATCGAAAAGCTGAGCGCCCAAGCCCTCGAGCTGGTAACAGCCAACACTCCAGAAGGCGTCGTCACCCAGCGCCTCTAGATACTGATTGATAAAACCATCTGACAGGTCGCGCACCGACATAGTAGCTGAGGTGACCCCCCGCCATACCGGCCGGCCTTCACCGTAAATTACCGCTGCAGAAATAAGCTGATGCGACTTGCCCGATAGAGCCCCTAAGGTCGCCGCTGCTGTTTTTCGGTTTGTGGCTTTAGAGAAAATTTCAGCGTCTTGTTCTAATATCTGGTCCGCGCCCAAAACCAAACGGTCAGGGTACATAAGACTAACACTGCGGGCTTTAGCGTCAGCCAAACTGTCCGCAATATCGCGCGGCTGTACGGTCTCAGCCAGCAAACTTTCCTTGATTGCCTCTTCATCCACAGCCGCGGGCACAACTTCAACTTTTACCCCGGCGTTGATCAGCATTTTTTTTCGAGTTGCGCTTGCAGACGCCAAAATCAGGGGCTGATCGGCAATGTTGGGCATTACTCTGCAATCGATGGTTTTTTAATGCCACGCGCATCCAGCCACTGGTAGTAGCGATTGAGGATCGCAGCGGCGCTTTCTTCTATGGAACGGCGCGTGACATCAATGGTCTGCCAGCCTCGGTCGGTGCAATAACGCCGACATTGTTTTATCTCGTCCTGAATAAGCTGCAGATCCGTATAGCTGCCGTCTTCGTCTTCGTTAATGGAGCGAAGCCGGTTCGTTCGTATTTGCGACAAGCGTTCCGGGCTAGTGGTCAGGCCAATGACAAATTTATCACGCAACACATCCAACAGCCTCGGCATTGGCACATGGGGCACAAAGGGCACATTCATGGTTTTATAACCCTTATTAGCCAGATAGATACTGGTTGGAGTTTTCGACGAGCGCGACACACCGATAAGCACAATGTCTGCCTGCGGTAGATCTTCGATCAATTGGCCGTCATCGTGGGCCATGGAAAACTGCAGCGCGTCAATACGTTCAAAATAATCAGCATCCAGCGTGTGCTGCCTGCCGGGTTTGTGTGACGCCTGCACGCCGAAATAGGACCCAAGAAGATTAATAACCGGGTCCAGAATAGGTAGCACCGGCAGATTGGCACTACGACACTCGCTGTCCAATACTTCGCGTATTTCCTGATTAACCAGCGTGTACATGATCAGGCCCGGGTGCTCCTTGATATCCTGCATCAAACGGCTCATTTGAGTGGCTGTTCGCACCAACGGCCAATAATGTTTATGAACCTCAACCCCCTCGAACTGTACCAGGGCTGCTGAAACAATAGCTTCCAGGGTTTCGCCCGTTGAATCCGAGACAAGGTGGAGATGATATTCGCCGTTTCGAATAGTTTCCATATGGTCAAATTTCATGCAATTAGAACCTTTTTATATACAGCAAACGGCTTTTATCAGTAATCATGCCCGGCTATTTTAGACGGGAGGTATTTGGGTCCAGCTGGTTTGGCTCCGAGTCGTTTTAAACTTATAAGACAGCTCTGTATAACCATGTGGATAATCCACCTGATAACTGCCTGCATAAACAGGGTATGGTTTTTATGCCCAAATTGGAATGTGGTTTCTTGGGTAGTTGTAAATCTTTTCCACCATGAAATCATATAGCGGATACTAAAGTGCCAGCTCGCGCTGTTACATCGTTATCCCCGTTATTCACAGCAACCGTTTTTAAATCTGCTGTCGACGCAGATGGCTTGCACCGTTGCCGGGTAGCTGCCTGTTCTATTTTAATGCACAAATTGAGACTGTGACCGCGTTCAATTTACATTTGATATTGGCTTGATGACAAATCTGTGGATAAGCAGTTATCCCCACAATTCACAGGGTTCCACTATATCAATCACCTTTTATTATATCTTTTATTTAAGTGAAGAGTAATGCGATATAAACAGCGAGCTTGATTAATACACATCCGAGCTAAATATGGAAAATGTCAGCAATAGGCAGAGTTGTGATGAGTAAAATACTATTAGAAACGTTGAAAGGAAACCCAGGGGAGCGGGTACCTTTTTGGTTTATGCGCCAGGCTGGCCGCTATTTGCCGGAATACCGTGAGGTGCGGGCAACGACAAAATCATTCATGGAATTTTGTTATAGCCCTGAAAAAGCGGCTGAAGTTACCATGCAGCCCATTCGCCGCTATGGGATGGATGGAGCCATATTGTTCGCAGATATTCTGGTGGTGCCAGACGGGCTTGGTCAAAATGTTTGGTTTGAAGCTGGCTCTGGCCCCAAACTGACGCCGGTGAAAACGGCCGGTGATGTTGATCGGTTATCATTAAACGATTTTCACGACAAAGTTGGGGCGGTTTACGAAACGGTTGCGAAGTTAAAACATATGTTACCAGTTGAGACCACATTACTGGGGTTTGCTGGTGCGCCGTGGACTTTAGCCACCTATATGATTGAAGGCGCCGGCAGCAAAGATCACGCAGCTGCCCGGCAAATGGGTTACCGGAACCCAGACCTGTTTAACCGTATTCTTGATATGTTGGTGGATGCGACGGCCCAGTATTTATGCCGCCAAATTGATGCCGGGGCCGATGCGGTGCAGATATTTGACAGCTGGGCAGCAGCATTGCCGGAGTCTGTTTTTGATGACTGGGTGATCAAGCCAACCAAAGCAATCGTTGATAGGGTTCGGGCCAAACACCCGGACACACCGATCATCGGATTTCCGCGGCTGGCGGGTTTGCAGCATATCCGCTTCGTGGATGAAACGGGCGTGGATGCGGTGTCCCTTGATACGGGGATTTCGTTAGATTGGGCGGCTGCTGAACTGCAGAGCAAAGTATGTGTGCAGGGCAATATTGATCCGCATTTGGTGGTTAGCGGCGGGCAGAAGATGGTTGGTGAGGCCAACCGAATTTTGGATGCACTGAAGCATGGTCCTCATGTGTTTAATCTGGGGCATGGTTTTGTACCGGAAACACCGCCGGAAAATGTCGCGTTACTATCTGATACCATCAGAAATTATCGCCGATAAACTATATAGTTCAATGCATTAAAGGAATACGTAAATGGAAGGTTATCTGGGCAGCGCTTACTTGTGGGTTAAAGCACTGCATATAATTTTTGTTATATTCTGGATGGCTGGTCTGTTCATGATGCCGCGCTTTTTTGCGTACCACACGAATTATGCACCCAATAGTGACGAAGATGACCGCTGGATTGAGCGCGAGACCCGTTTGAAAAAAATTATTATGAACCCGGCGATGATGCTTGCCTGGATTTTAGGTTTGATGCTGGTTGTTCATATAGGTATGGGCGCTGGAGGTTGGTTGCACACCAAATTGGCGTTGGTTGTAGCATTGACCGGTTTTCATATTTTTCTTTCACGCCAAGCGAAAGCGTTTGCGGCGCGCGCACGGCCAAAGTCAGAAAAGTTTTACCGTTTAATCAATGAACTGCCTGCGGTCTTTATTATTATTATAGCCATACTTGCTGTTGTGAAGCCCTTTTAGCGTGTTTGTTGCTGCTTTTTTAGGCTACGCGACATGATTACATGTCTGGTTGTTAGCCCTGCACGTGAGGAAGTAATGTATCGCCGCCTGTATCGCGGAGACTAAGTGAAAACAGGGCTACGGTGCCATTTCGAGCAATCGGTATCAGGTAAAAATCATGATAGCCAAACGCTTGATAGAGCAGGGATATTTCCCTGTTTATTGTCTTAGATGGATAGTTGTTTGATCTGAACTTTAAGCTTTCGAGCAATGTTGAATATAGAATAGTTTGCTGATTGTTGACGGCATATTCAAACATGATGTCGTGCTGCTCATATTTCTTTTCGTCGTAAGCTTGAACAAGTGCGTCTGGAAGAGTTGTCATCACGCGTTTGGGCGGCGAAAGATAATTGTAGCTTTCTGATAAAAGCATGCATGTAAATGTATCAATTTCTTCAGATATAAGGCTCTTACTGACGTGATCGATGATCGATGAGATGTTGTTAGTTTGATCGAATGCCTGATTCAGTATATCGCGCAGCCGAGCTTTCATATTGAGAGTGTTGTTCACAATATGATAAGGTCGTTCCACAATTTGCGGACTCGTTCCATCTGTCATTAGGGTTCCCCAACCGCAATTAACTAGTAAATATACACTGGTTATACAGTTATTAATCTAATTAAAGTCAGTGTTCAATCTCTAAACTCTGAACTAGAGAATGGGTATGGAGATTGAACACAAGCTAGGATTACGAGTCCGCTTTCTGAGAATCAGGCGCGGAATGACGCAGGAAAACCTTGCCGAGCGTATCAACAGGTCCGTCGATATGGTTTCAAAAATAGAAACCGGTGCCACCGGGCCAAGCTTCGAATCGTTGAAACGACTATCGGGCGCACTTGAAGTTTCCATGTACGATCTATTTGATTTTGAAACGGATCGTGATGACCCGAAGCGCATTAAGTTTCTGACCTGCATTACTGACACTGCCCGTAGTCTTACAACCAAAGATTTAGCGCACGCAGCTGAAATAATGAAAACTTTTGACGGGCGCAAATAAGAATATTGTGGATATGCTGTCCTTAACGGAACAAGTTGGCACTGAAAACGCAAACAGCATGCGCAAACAAGACATGATGTTTGCTATCCCCAAGCATTTGACTGAGGATGGCATTGAAATTTCCGGGCGATCGATATGGCCCATCCGTTTAATTACTATGCTACAGTATAAATATGTTATATAATAACCCCAACTTTGGGGATATTGATATGTTTCATACAAAGGTTTTAACGGGCCTGATCACTGGCATAATAGCGTTTCTGGCTATTGGTACACCTGTTCTATCGAAACAAAACCAGCCAGCAGACTTGCCTATATTTAGCGCTGATGACCTCAACCTGGATACGTCAAAATTAAGACCTCATAGGTTGTTGTATAGCCCACTAGACGGTGTTGGTGGTTATGAAGATGGTTTGTTTGCTGACGGTGTTTACATCGATCCGCAAGTGTCGATAACGATGGAAAGAACCGTTTTTTATGACACGAAAAACAGTGCACGCGACGTAATCCGTATTCGCTGGGTCGCAAACACGCACCCTCATACCGATGAAATTATTGTTGATGCCGCTACATTAAGCACACTGAATGAAAAAACCAGAACCGGCAGAAATTGGGAGACAAAGAACAAATTTTTATACGTTCGTGGTGATGTTGCAAATATTTCGATACTGACGGACAGTGGTGATCCTTCGCGGACCACCTTCCCTCTTACGTATGCAAATCATTATGGCTTGATGGTTTTGCCTTTCCTTTTTGCTGCGATGGACGTGCCACCTGACGCTCACTTCAAACTGCCTGCCATTGGTTCCGATCAGGAAAGCTTCATTGAAATACAAGCCAAAGGCTCAGCAATATTCACAGATACGGAAAACAAGGAACAGTCAGCCCAGTTATATACAAGCGTTCATAGTTGGGGGTCTATTGATTGGTATATTGACACGGAAAACCCGCCCTATCATCGGCAAGCTATTTGGCATTTTGGAGCAAAAGGTACGCCAGGCTCTTCAGCTGTTTCCAAGGTTATCGACTGGATGGAATTTAAGGTAGATGCATACGAAAATGTCATAAACCGGGAATTATTGCGAAATATCCCATGAAATTACTATCTGGAAATTTTTTGCGAAAATGGCAGACATTGTTATTCGCTTGACAGTTAGGCCCGAAATGGTAGCATAACGGCTGTCGGTGGGTTCTATCGATATGTCACAATTCCTCCCAAAAGCTTGTCTATAATCCTTTGACGATAATCTAATGGGATATTTTAGAACGTAGTTGATATTCATAGCGTTCAATTTTCAGGTAATAAATATAGCCCCGATAATTCGACGCATTTCTGCACATTCGAACCACAATGAATCCACCCTCTCTGAACAAATTTCATCAATAATATAGAGTATTGAACGATCCCATGCATTTACAGGATCTCAAAGAAAAATCACCAGCTGATCTGCTGTCCCTAGCGGAAGAAGTCGGCGTTGAAAACGCAAGCAGCATGCGCAAGCAAGACATGATGTTCGCAATCCTCAAGCAATTGGCTGAGGATGACATTGAAATTTCAGGCCAGGGGGTTATTGAAATCCTGTCGGATGGGTTTGGTTTCCTGCGCAGCCCGGAATCTAATTACCTGCCGGGGCCGGATGATATTTACATCAGCCCCAGCCAGATCAGACGCTTTGCCCTGCGCACCGGTGATACAGTTGAAGGCCAAATTCGTGCGCCCAAAGACGGCGAGCGTTATTTTGCCCTGCTGAAAGTCTCATCAATCAATTTCGATGAGCCGGAAAAAACCAAACATAAAGTTCACTTCGATAATCTGACACCGCTGTATCCGGACGAAAAGCTGAAGCTGGACCCGGACGACCCAACGGTAAAGGACAGATCACCGCGTGTGATTGACCTGGTGGCGCCGGTTGGTAAAGGCCAGCGTGCGCTTATTGTGGCGCCGCCGCGCACCGGTAAAACCGTGTTGCTGCAAAATATTGCCAAAAGCATTACAGCCAACCACCCTGAGTGTTACGTGATTGTGCTATTGATCGACGAGCGACCTGAGGAGGTCACCGATATGCAGCGCAGCGTGAAAGGCGAGGTTGTCTCAAGCACATTCGATGAGCCTGCATCACGCCACGTTCAGGTGTCGGAGATGGTGATCGAAAAAGCCAAACGCCTGGTCGAGCACGGCAAAGATGTGGTGATCCTGCTAGACAGTATCACTCGTTTGGCAAGGGCCTACAACACAGTGGTGCCATCATCCGGCAAGGTTCTTACCGGTGGTGTGGACGCCAATGCCTTGCAACGGCCCAAGCGCTTCTTTGGTGCTGCTCGTAATATTGAGGAAGGCGGTTCGCTTTCGATCATCGCAACAGCGTTGATTGAAACCGGCAGCCGCATGGATGAAGTGATCTTTGAGGAATTCAAAGGCACTGGTAACAGCGAGATTATTCTCGACCGTAAGGTTGCTGATAAGCGCGTGTTCCCAGCTATTGATATTCTCAAGTCTGGTACTCGTAAAGAAGAGCTTCTGGTTGATCAGGGTACTCTGTCGAAAATGTGGGTGTTGCGCCGTATTCTTACGCCAATGGGCACTATCGATGCCATGGAGTTCCTGCTTGCCAAGCTTAAGGACAGCAAAAATAACGAGGACTTCTTTAATCAGATGAACAATTGATTCTGGTTAATTAAATCAAAAGCATGAAAGGGGTTCACCAGCTGGCGAGCCCCTTTTTTTATGGCAATAGACTTGCGAGCTTTTCAGGTGCTTCTAATGGGATCATGTGTCCGGAACCGGAAACGCTGTGTAACGTAATATACGGCGATAGTTCAGACAGTTTTTTGGCTGGATCCACGGGAACCAGCAGATCATCCTCAGCCATTATAAACTGAATTGGTAGGGTGAGCTGAAGAAGCTCTTTTGATATGTCGCGCCTGTTGATCGGTGCAAGAAGCTGGCGCATTAAGACATGTTTTCCCAATTCCTTCTCCATATGGAGAATGGTGTCGATAAGCTCTTGGTTATCTAGTTGATTTGGGTGAAGTAATTGTCGAAGCCGTCGTTTTGACAAACCCTTGTATGGGTGGTTTTTTAAAACATCGACGTTTCTGCGGCGCAGGTTTTTCTCATTTTCGGTGAGCCCGGCGGGGGAGGTCGCGATCGCTGTAACGCAGGCAAACCTTTTCGGCTCTTTTAGTGCCGCTAAGCAACCTAAGTAGCCGCCCAGTGAAAACCCGATTAAGTGAGACTTTTCAGGGGCTTGCTTTAGAATCGCGCCGACCATTTGATCAATAGTGGAGGCATCGCTGTAATCACAGTGAACCGGGCGAGCATGAGGAATAAAATCCAGCATTTTTTCCCATAGACGGGCGTCGCACATGGTGCCGGGTATGAAGCAATATGGGTGTTTGTTCATTCAAGGTATCACTGATTAATATCCAGAAACTGATGTGGGTCGAGCAGGGTGATGTCGTCCCGCTTGCGTAGCTGTTCCAGAAACCAATATTTATGCCCGGCGCCGTAGGTGATCATGATGCGCTTTCCTCGGCCCTTCAGTCGGTCCAGCGCGTCGGCGATATGGCCGTAGTGTGCCTGATTAATTGTGGTCCAACCACCAGGACCAATTTCATCGTTGAACAATCGGTCGTATGGCTCCAGCTGTTTTTTGGTGAGGGCATCATATTCATCGCTGTTGATGAAATAGGGGTCTTCTGTTCGGCCTTCCATCGCTGCCTCACCGGCTTCAATCGCGGCGCGGTACTCCGCCCAGTCGGCACTACGGGCAGGGTCGGCTTCGATCGCTTTCAGCGCTGCGCTGCGATAATTGTTCATGTGACTGTTCCAGCCTGCGGTACCGATCATTTCAAAACTCATGCGCTTGGAAAGCGGAAATAATGCATCAACATATTCCAGGAAACGTTTGGCACGTGGTTCGATAATTTCGCCGGTCTCGCGGAAACCTTTCATCGTGGCTTCCATGCGATTGGGCGGAATTTCAACCAACACTACGTCTGGGTTCACGGCTTCAAAAACTCTGGTCAGATAGGGCAGACCGAAGGTTTGACTGTCGGTGTGCCGCCCGTGGATCATGCCTAGCATAACAACTTCATTTTTTGCGGCGCTAACGGGCGGTTTAGGTGCGTCTGGAATATCCAGAACCGACAGCGTGCCGCTTACTTCATTGGTGACAAAAAGCCTGTTACCGTAGGCACGCATGACAATGGGCTGCTTGCCGACAGTAACCTGACCCACGACAGCGCGCATGTTAACGTCGATAACCGAGACTGTTTCGCCCCCGGCGTTGTTGACGAAGGCGAAGCGACCGTCTGTGCTTTCGGTGACAGCGAAGGGCCGCGGGCCGATACCCTTGGTAATGGTTGCAATAACCTCAAAGGATGCTGTGTTGATCAAGGCAACCGAGTTGGAGCCGCCGCAGGCAACCATGTAAATATTTTCACCCTCTACCAGCGCGCCGCCTTCCGGGGTTTTGCACACCGGAGTTGTGGCCACGGTTTTCTCGTTCAAAAGGTCAATGACAGACACCGAATTTTCGTCACGGTTGGGCACGAAAGCCAGCACACCGTCACGGGTGACATCAGCTGGACAGGGTCGCTTGCCGGTTGGGTATGTTCCGACGACAGTGTTGTTTACTGGGTTAAAAACTGTCAACCGATCGGAAAATTCGCTGGTC
>JAAHTG010000849.1_pt1 | contig 24143 bp, 23 predicted proteins | sample 6116081 | NCBI WGS metagenome assembly JAAHTG01 (sample SAMN13939989, study PRJNA603662) | sponge metagenome | isolation source: marine sponge | host: Mycale hentscheli | place: New Zealand | collected 2005 | reverse complement strand
CTTCAACTTCTCCGTGATGTTTTTTGAGATCATATAAATACTCCCTTTTTATTTGTGCGTATTGTACAGGAATATTTGCATTTAAGTAAGCCATAATTTATCCTCATTTCATTGTACCCCAATTTGGTCCAGATTCATAGTCTACTTTATTCTTGACTTCAAGAGGTATGGTTTGTTCCATCGTTTGTTTGATCAACTCTGCTTCGTGGTCCGTGGTCGAAAAACAAAGTTCATCGTGTATTTGTATGTGAGGCACTATACCTTTTTCATATAGATCGACCATTGCCTTTTTTGTCATATCCGCAGCTGATCCTTGTATTAATTTATTTAGAGCTTTGTAAGTGAATGCTGGTGTGTAATGTTTTTCAAAGTGTTCTAGTTTCTCGTCTACTAGTTCTTTATACTTTTCCATCTGCTCTAGTTTATAAGCATCGATAGCTTGTTCTTTAGTGTATAAAGGTACTTCATCAAATCTATTTATCTTAGAGTTCCATTTCTTATCAGTAGTTTCCCACTTATTAAACCTACAAAATCTATCCCCTAAAGTATATAACAGCCCTTCTTCTGATGCAAAGTCTGATAAAGCATAAGATAATTGTTTAACAAAAGGTACTTTACCATGATACGTTTGAAATAATTTGTTAGCATCAACACGTTCTAGGTTTAATTCTTTTTGTAGTTTTAATTTACCCATGCCATAGAAAAGACCTAGGTTAATTACTTTAGCTTGTGACCTTGGTATGTTTGCCATATCTGCAACGATCTGATGAAAGTCTGCGTTCTCTTTATCAAATTCTTCTTGTAAACCATCAGTTCCAGGTAGTCCTATTTTAATAGCATAGTGTACTACAATTCGTGGCTCTTGTTGTGAGTAGTCAAAGCTGCCCCATTTAGTCCCTTCTTCAGGTATAAATAGTTCTCTCATCTTTTTACCAATAAAACCTTTTGATGGAATCTGTTGTAGATTAGGATTTGACATTGAAAATCTACCAGTCACCGTCCCACCACTATCTCCTCTGATCTGATTTATATCTGCATGTATTCTACCATTGTGAACAAAACCTAATAGACCATCTACAAATGTGGACTTAGCTTTGTCACATTCTCTAGCTTTAGCTACCATTCTTAAGAATCTATTTTCGTGTGTTCGTAAATAATCTTTGGGTAGTTGAGGTAGTTTAGATTTAGGTGTTGTTTTATAATTTGTAATCTTTTGTTGATCTAATAAATTTTTTATAGATGATGCAGCCCAGATTTGTATATCTAGTCCTGTTCTTTTTTTAATTATATTAATAAGATTAGTTTTTCTTTTCTCTAGCTTTTCTCCAAACAGTTCAGCTTTTGCGGTATCTATTTTAACTCCCTTAAATTTCATGTCAACTAGGCAAGGAAATAATTTTGTTTCTAATTCAAATATATTTCTACATGTTTTCTCTTCTTTATTTTCTGGTTTAATATATAATACCTCGTCTAATTTTTTATTAAATAAATTCCATAAACGTAAAGTTAAACTTACATCTTGTTTTGCATATTCTTTTACAACAGAAGCGGGTAGCTTATGCATGTTAGTCATTGGATCTTTTACTGTACCACCAGACCACTCTAATGTTTTTTCTTGTAAGTCATATTTATATTTCTCATCTTTTAAATAATCTTTTGAAAGAGAATCTAATGAATATCTAAATCTATTCTCATCAATTACAGAAGCAGCAATCATTGTATCTACAATTCTACCTTTCATTTTTTTACCTGTCGCAGCTCTTATCCAACATACATCATACATTGCATTGTGAAAAACTTTAGTAATCTTTTCATTTTGAAAAATCTTTTCGTTTAAAGATTCCCAGATTTTTAATTTTTTATCTAAAGATAAATCTGTATCTGCGTGACTCAATGGAAAGTATGCAATCTCTTTATCTGTTGCAACTGCAATACCACAAATAAATCCATCTCCTCTAACTGCACCTAGGCCTTTTGATTTTAAGTTAGGGTCATAAGTTTCTATATCGATTGCAACTGTGTCTATATCTTTTAGATCTAAATCTTCTGGGGTCTTACACATTATAATCCCTTTCAATTATCATTTCTAAAAAGTGTATTGCTTTTAATATGTCTTGTTTCTTTCCTTTGTCACGGTGCCTTATTATATATTTTATAGCACAACCTTCAGGATATAACAACTCATTCTCAACTACAAACTTACTTGGTTGTATTTTATATTTTTGATAGTGTGATCCACCGTGCTGCTTGTCCCATACTTTAGTCATTGTCTTACTCCTAGTGTGTATTGTTTTTGTGATGTGATTGTCCAACAATCTACTCTTCCTCTACTGTATGCTACATACTTTAAACGAAGTTGTGTAAAATAATCTTCTCTTCTTGTTGCAGTTAAATCTACAATGACATTATCAAAAGTCATACCTTTTACTTTGTGTATGCTTCCGTATTGAACTCTACTTGTTTCTTCAATGTCTACGCCGTCTCTAATTAAATATCTTATAAATCTAACTTGCTCTTCATTGGTTCTACTTTTTACTCGAGTGTCTAAAAAGTCAGTAAACTCAAGGCTTTTTTCATATAAATAATTTTTCTCTATTAGTTCTTGAATAGTATAATCCTTATCAATCCAATCTTTAAATGTTTCTTTTCCTTTTCCTCTTACAATAGTTTGCATACCCATATACTCCCAAAAATATTTTATTTGTTGCAAAGGCATAGCTTTACCTTTCACAAAAGCAGGCCAGTTTTTATGACAATCAAATTGTTTTTTAGAAACAAAATCAGAATTACCTACAGCAGAAAAATTAATTCCGTTTCTTAATAAGAAAGCTCTAGCCCATTTGTGTGAGGGGTTGCCTCTGAATGTAAATAAAAAAGTTTCTTTTGTATTTTTTATTTTGTCTAATAGAATTCTCATATGTGAACAGTCTGATATGTAATTAGGTAAATGATAATGATGACCAATTATATTTTCTGCAGGTTTCCAGATTCTATTGTAATCATACTCTTGCCATATGGGAGCTATAATTTTTTTACATAATTCATTTATTGTTTTACCACATCTTAAACCCTGCTTTAATTGTTCTGCGTTCTTAGATATAGTATGAAAATAATCTGCATCTGCTCCAGCCCATTCAAATATAGTTTGATCAGGATCTCCTACCATTATAAATTCTTCTGCATTGGTTGCTATTTTTTCTAAAGCTTTTCTTTGTGGTACATTACTGTCTTGTGCTTCATCCACTATCAATACATCTATGTCTGGTTCTTTAACATTTGGATTATTAAACTCTTGTATCATATCTTCATAAGCTCTTACCTGTTCATTCTTTTTATATTCTGTAGCCCATTCAATCATTTGATTAATCATTCTTAAATCTTTGTAAGTTTTTAAATCACCATTCTGTTTTAAAATAAGATAGTATTGTTGTGTGGTAAGACCTCTACCAATTGCACCTTTAACAAATTTATAAAAGTCATGGTCTTCTGAAACATCTTCTTTTACATCGTGGTATCTAAATTCTTTGTGCATTCTACAAAGGTTCATATGATCTTCATCTTTAAATAAAGATTTTTTAATTAATTTACTCTGACAATATTTATGAATTGTGCAGATTCTATTCTCAAAAAAATTATCTTCTAGTTTCATATTTTTAATCTCAGGTAAATCTTCTACTGCTTCTCTAATTTCATTAGCAGCTACATTAGTATGAGATAATAAAATCATTTTTTCTGGTGAGTAGGTTTCTAAAAGTTCTTTATATTTAGTTTTTAAATATATGTGAGTCTTTCCTGTGCCTGGTGGGCCAACAATAAATTTAAGATTGTTCATGTTCTATCTGTTTTACCTCTATGATTTCTTCTGCTTCTCCATCTATAATTAGATTTGATTCATCTACATTATATTTTTCTATCTTGTATGAAGAACAAGAATGTTCTTTGTATTTACCTCTGTATTTTTTTGCCTTAAGAACCCCTCTACACTTTAAAACTAAATCAACTCTAGCCATGTTTACTCTTTTCTTTTGTAAGTAGTCATCAAACTTATCTAATTTAAATTCTAAACTTTCATTTTTAATATTATAAAAAGGCATACCAAATAAGTGCAGTTCTTTTTTATCTGTAAAAGCTTTATGCTCTGCAATAAATCCTTCAAACCAACCAATAAATCTTAAGTCTTCACTAGACTCTGGATCATAGTCTTGTGACTTTCTTCTTGTTTCAAACTTAGCTATCATCATCTTTTCAAAATCCATCTCTTTCATATAAGGTAAAAACACTGCAGCTTGCTTCATCACTTCGTTATAGAATATTTTTTTATTCATTAACTGTGGTCCTTCTACAGTTATATCTTTTTCTACTTTCTTACCTTCTTCTGTAGTGTATATCTTTACAAAATATCTATCACTACCATACTCAGTTATCTCTCCAACGTGTTCTTGTATCTCTTCAGTATTGTTTTCAATACCAATCCAACTAAATAATTTTATTACATCTTTTTGTTCGACATCTAAAACCTCTGCTAGTTTAGGGATACCATATAACTTCTCTGCTTTTCTTCCTGTAGTTCCTTTCTCATTACGCTTTTCAGCTTCGGTATCATTTGCTTCTATTGCAATGTTGTGAACAAATGTATTAATTTCTTCTGTTGTCCAATCAGTATTTTTAATTAAAGTTCCTGCTACAGCTGTGCAATAAATATCTCTAGATCCAGCAGAAGGATATATAATTGTAAGTGCAGTAGATAAAGCTATCTTGCCTACATCAACTTTTATGTTACCACTGTATTCGTGAATCTTAGTATAGCTTGACCATTCAACCATTTCTCCATTATCATCATAAGGAGATTCTGGAACTATAGTGTATCTTTCTTTACCACTTCGTAGTTCACAAAGAGTTGCACCATGTGGAAACTTTTCAAAGTTCTTTTCAAAACTTTTTGGTAATATGTATTGTATAAATTTACAAGAACCTGTCCAAAGATAATGACTATCTGGATTATTTTTTCTACCATAGACTGCACCACAGTCTTTTAAATATCGTGTTATAAATCTTCTGACAACAAAGTTGTCTATATCTAAATCAATATGATGATCTAGTCTTAATGCTATTTGTGCTTTTGTGTGATTGTTTTTCCATTCTTCTTTCGTTAAACTAAAATCTTCTTTCTTCCAACTGACCCTAGCTTTCTTTTGATCAGTGGGTACTATTACGTGACCAAGATCAAGCCAATCTTCATAGGTAATAGGTTTTGTATTTATCTTATCATTCATAAATTAAAAGTGGGCGCTTCCACTCTCGCTTCGACGCCCACTACCTAGGATACTATAAATTCAAAGATTTTTTAGTTTGTTCCTGAACTTCAGGTTTAACCTGAACTTCACCTTTGCTTACAGATTCAGCAAAAGATTTAGACATATCATAAATACCTTTATCTACAACTGGTCCTATCTTTGCTACATCCCAACCAAACCATGTTCCTTTGTCGTTAGACATCTGAACAGTGGATAGATTATAAATGTGGCTGTAAGTTGGCGGAGTAAACAAACCGTTCTTACCCTGCATCTTAATACCCATCATCATTGAGTTCCATTTTCTACTAACTTTAAGTTGAGTAGACTTCATAGAAATCATAGCTGTCTCTGGGCTATCACCAACAATAAGTACAAAGTGACTAGCTGTATTGTCTAGATAATTACCATTCGGTAATCTATCTTTATAGTCTTTACCTCTAGTTGTTTGACTTACTATATCACTGTCAGCATCGTGAATTGCAACAGGTGCACCTGTACTGGTACCTCTATCTTGCCATTCAATGTACTGTCTTTTGTAATAACAAGGTACAACAGAAATCTTGTCATACAATGCATTAGTTACAGTGTTTATTATTTTGCCTGGCTCTGCGCCTTCGACATACTTACCATCTCTTTTGTTTACCTCTGGAGATAGTTGTCCCAAAATTTTTAAGAATGGTAACGCAAGATCTTCTTGCGAAATATTCTGGGCTCCTTGTTGTGCATCAGCTTCCATATCAAATGTAGCTAGTGCACCATTCTTTTTTTCTGTTACTTGGTTCATGTTTATTTGTTCCTTTTTATTGTTGTCTTATTCTCCGAGAATACCCCGAAGATTTCCGTTGGCATTTCTTTACCTGCCTCAATACGCTCACGGACTAACGCTTTCAAAGTCATGGGTTCTACCTTCATCTTTTGTGTCGGTTGGAACCCTTGACCTTTTGCAAGTTCGGCATAATCAGCCGCCTTGTTATCTTCGTTGCGACCAAAGGATACGGATATCTCGTTTTTGATTATATCCCCTAGTCCATTATTACGAAGCCAGTTATACGCCATCTCTTTATTAGCTTCACTTATGTGAGCTCTATATGACGTAGAAACTTTTAGATGTGATCCATCGTGCAGCTTTAATTCTGCAAGACCCATCTCTGACATCATGGTGGGTATGACCTCACCCGATATATGATCTCGTTTCTTTTTTAATTCTTTTAGATTACTTTCTGCCGTCTCTATATCTGAAGCGACACCTTCTAATCTTTCAACTTGATCTGCAAGTGACTGGATGTTACCAGTTTTTTTCATTGCATCTTGTTGGTCTTCTTCAAAGTTTATTTCTTCTTTGAACTTTACTTGTTGTTTAATACTCATTAACTTCTCCTTTCTCGTATAAGTTTATTTCTATAGGATAATATCTTCTTTCTTGCTTATCCCATTTGAGTAAATTGTATTTGCCGTTTGTAATATCAGATACAATAGAACATGCAACACCAATGATTGCAGGATCGCCTGTAAGTAGTAAATAATCTTTCTTATTAAAATTATCTAAACCTTTTCTAAGTTTAAAAATTAATGGGCCTGGAGAAAAAATCATTTGTGACATCTCTGGTAATAGAAATTTAAATCTACCATACTTAGATGCACCCATGACATTTATCTTAGGCTTACCATCTCTAGTTCCTGCTATCTCTTGAATTACATAGACAGTAGGTTCGTGGATATTTCTAAGATCTTCATATTTCGTACTTTCTGACATTGACAGATCATATAACATCCTTTATATATAAGTCAATAGAAAGAAGAAAATATATGGATTACAAGTTTAAGACAAAGCCATACGCACATCAATTAACTGCGTTGGAAAAATCGTGGAATAAAGAAACCTATGCTTATTTTATGGAGATGGGTACAGGTAAAACAAAAGTATTAATAGATAATCTTGCTATGCTTTATGATAAAGGCAAAGTAGATGGTGCTTTAATTATTGCACCCAAAGGTGTTATTGGTACTTGGCATAATCAAGAAATACCAACACACTTACCAGATCATATAGAAAGTGTGTCCGTATTATGGCAAGCATTAATTACAAAAAAACAAAAAGAAAGTTTAGATTGTTTATTTGAAACAGAAGAAAAACTACACATATTAATTATGAATGTAGAAGCTTTGAGTACACCAAAAGGAACACAGTTTGCTTCTAAATTTTTAAGCTGTCATAGAGCTATGGTTGCAATAGATGAGTCCACCACCATAAAAAATTCTTCCGCTAAAAGAACTAAAAATATTTTATCGTTAGCTAAGTCAGCAAAGTATAGAAGGATAATGACAGGGTCTCCTGTTACAAAAAATCCGTTAGATTTATATAGTCAGTGCGAGTTCCTTGATCCGTGGTTATTAAACTTTCAATCATTCTACGCTTTTAGAAATAGATATGCAGAAATGAAAACAATCAATGCTAGAGGGAGGTCAATACAAGTGGTTAATTATTTTAAAAATATAGGTGAGTTATCAGATAAGCTAAAAGGTTTTTCTTACAGAGTATTAAAAGAAGATTGTCTAGATTTACCTGACAAGATCTATGTTAAAAGAAACATTTCTCTTACAGCAGAACAATTAAAACTTTATGATCAAATGAAAAAAACAGCTCTTGCTATGTTGAATGGTAAGGTTACATCTACTGTAACTGTGTTAACTCAACTAATGAGATTGCATCAAATAACTTGCGGACATTTTACTGCTGATGATGGCAGCACTCAACTTATAAAAAATAACAGGGTTAATGAACTTATGAATGTGCTTGAAGAGATAGAAGGTAAAGCAATCATCTGGGCTAACTATCAAAAAGATATTACAAACATAATAGAAAGCATTGTAAAAGAATATGGTCCAGGATCCGTGGTCGATTATTATGGCTTAACGCCTCAAGATGAAAGACAAGGTAATATTAAAAAGTTTCAAGATGATCCTGAGTGTAGGTTTTTAATTGGTACACCGCAGACTGGTGGTTATGGTATCACTCTTACTGCAGCTAGTAATGTGATCTATTATTCTAATGGTTATGATTTAGAGAAAAGATTACAATCCGAAGATAGAGCTCACCGTATTGGTCAAAAGAAAGCTGTGACTTATGTTGATCTTATTACAGAAGATACTGTGGATGAGAAGATAGTAAAAGCTTTACGTAAAAAAATTAATATTGCATCTGAAGTATTAGGTGAAGAGTTAAGAGATTGGATTTAACCAACTACTTTGCCACCCTTCCATTCCATATCTGGAAGGCCTTCGGTGTATTTTTTGCCGTCAAAAGTTAGCACCTGTTTTCTGTTTGAACCTGATTCGTGATAAGATATGTGAACCCATCCCCCTGCAGGATCGTCTTTGTCGTAGTATTCCATGATCAATTGATCGAAGTCCACGTTATTTTGTAACCAGTAAGCTGTCTTAATATTTGGTACGCCAAAAATTTCTAGGTCGACGGCCTGCCCCTTGGCATGCTGTGACGTTTTTTTGCTGCCTATAGCCTCACAGAGCGCCTCTGAGCGGTATCCTGATGTAATTGTGACTGGTTTATCGAAGTGTGCTCGTAGTGGCTCTAAGACCTCATAACACAGATCTCCTAAGCTTTTGATCTCACCTGCTCCTGGTGTATTATCAATACCCCTACGTTGAGCGGTCATCGATTTGGTCATCTCTTTTAAACTGAAGTGTTTGCTAAGTTGCATAAATTTTTTTTATTTTGCTATATCTGTTAGTAAAGTTATTAGGACAGCTCCCATACCACCAACTATCCAATATTCTAATCTTTTAATTCGTTCTTGCATTTCTTTTATTTGATCAAAGGTTTGTTTCTGCATAATTCTGCAAAGCTTTTCATGCGACTCAATTTTTTGCAATGCAGATTTTTTAACCATTATATTGTAACCCCCGTCACAATAGAAACCCGATAGGACTTGCCTATCAAACCGCCCAAACTTTTAACTTTGTTCATCATGATCTAAAAAACTCCTCTATTATTTTTGCTCTATCGGCAGTGGGTAAACTAGCAAAATTAGCAGGTAATGTCGAGCTAACATTTTTGCCTTGTGCATTAACTATATTAGGACTAACAGGAGACGTGTTTAAAGATGGTGTTATGATCCGTGGTTCTTGTTGTATGACTGGTGATTCAACATCTTCAAAAAACTTAACTTCACCATCTGATAAACTTGTATTTCTATTTTCAGCTACAATTTTATTTATATCTTTTATAGCTTCAAAGTATGGATTACGAATTTGAGTTTCAGTTAATTTATTTAAATCTCTATTAATTTCACCTAATCTTTTAATAAAAAAATCACTTGGTCTAGTTGGTGTAAATTTACCTCTCATTAATTGATCGAACACTTCTTTCTTAACACCTTTTCTTTTTATTTTTCTATTAAGCACTGCATTTGAAATTCCTAAAGTTCTAGCAGCATCTATATTTTTATACATTTCTTTTAAAGTTGAAAATCTTTGAGCTTGAGAATATTTATAACCTTTAATAATATCTTCTTTAGTTACTCTTCCACCTCTTAATAATGGCGCTGTAAACAAGTTATCTGCATTTTTTAAATCTCTTACAAATGAAGTTGTCATAAATGTTAATGCTCTAGCAGGATCAGAGTTAACAGATCTAAAACCAAAAAGACCTGGTAGTTCATCACTTAAATTATGAAGATTACCATATTTATCTGTTTTTCCTGTAGCCGCTTGGCCTAATCTTTTTAATTGAGATATTGATCCAGGTGTTAATGTTTCACCAATATGTAAAACTCCTTTACCAATTTTAACCATAGGATCATCAGCTTGAGACCATACTCTTCTACCATCTTTACCTATACCTCTTCTAATTGTACTATCAATTAAACCTTCTATAAATATAGATTCACTAGCAAATGGGTCCATTAGTTCAACCATACCGTCTCCCATACCTTTTGCTAAAGCTTCTTTTAAAGATTCATTAGATGCATCTGTTTGTGCTAAAGCATTACTAACAGCTCTGTAAGGCCTTGTTAAAAAATCATATGCATTTGAATAACTAAAATCTATATATTTTATGTTACCTTTTTCATCTCTTCCTGTTGGTAATAATGTAGAGTTTTTAGACCACTCAGGAACAAATTTTCTAAGTGCTTGCATTTCTTCATCTGATACATCATTCTTAGCTTTAAATATTTCTGATAGACCATAAGGAATTCCGCCCACTGTTGTACCAAAACTTAATAGTCTTCTTAATCCCAAGGCTTTTAATTCTGGAATACCGCTAGTTATCTCATCTATAGATTGTGTAATAATATTATTACCTGTTCTCATAATCTCTAATGGAAAAGCTATAAAGTTTCCAAATGGAGATTGTCTTAAAGCTTTAGCCGTTCGACCAATATACTCATAGTTAGGTACTTGATTTCTTACAATGTTAGCTGATAATTCATCCATAAATCCTTCAAATGATTCATTTGCTATTTCTTTTCTTGCAATTTTTTTTCTAAAATAATTTCCTCTAGGTGAATTTTCTTCTAAGACAGCTTTGTAATTACCTTTATTAATACCTAATTGAGTTAAGATACTAGAGTGTCTGTTTCTTTCTAATTCAAACGTAGTAATTTTCCAAAAATCATCTTCAGCAATATATGCTTCTTGAAGTTTATCAAATGTTTTTCTAAGTCCTGTTGGTAGTTTTTCTAATTTTTGTAAAGCTTTTGCACCTGATGCTCCTCCTGCAATATCTCTAGTTAGTCTCGCTATCTCACCTGCTTCAACTTGTGTGCCAACAATTCCTAATCTTTGATATTTTGCAAATTGACTTATATTTTTTTTATCTAAAGTTCCAAAAACTCTTCCTGCAGTTAATTTATAAGCGTCACCTAAAACCCCTTTACCTCCTAAAGCTTTAGGAGCTAGTGTTTGTATATCAGTTAGGTTGGGTAATATTGCACCATTTGCTGCTGCAAATGCTCCAGCACTTATAAAATTTCTTATGTGTGTTATTGGAGATAAAATTGTTTTAGCAACTTGAGTTGCACCTTTAGGAACTAATAACATATATCTATATGCTATTCCAACATCTGTGTTATTTAGCCAATTACTAGTTACATCAAACATTGCGTCATATTCTGGCGCTCTGATATATTTACCCTCAAGTGCTGACATACCACTTAATTCTGGTCTTGTTTCAATTTCAACTTTTTTAAATTTGTTTGGATCACTTAATATGCTTTCTGCTTCAGCTATGGTTTTAGCCTCTCCTGATTTTACTAGATCATCAGCTCCACTAAATATTTTTTTATTTGGTCCTGAACTAAATGCTTTATTTAAATCATCCATGTATTTTAAACCAAAAGCTAATCTAGCTTGCCTGCTCGTAGTTGCATGAAAAGTGTATGTTGGATCTTTAACAACTCCTAATAATTCTCTTTGCCAAGGTTCTGCTATTCTTTTTGTTAAAATATCTGGACTTAAAGATACAGCTTCTATCTCTGCTTTTGTTGCAGCTTTTTCTGTAACTGCTTGAACACCATTTTTAAAATTTGGATTCATGACATCTTCTACGTCTAACCCTTGTTTTTGTATAAAATTATCAATTTGATTATTAATTTCTATATCTAATTTTTCTAATTGTTGTTTTGTTTGTGGTATTAATTCACCTTTATTAGGACCTGATGTAAAATAATTTTTATCATCTAAAGCATATGCATTTAATTTGTCTGCTCGTAAAAAATTATAAGATTTTTGTCTAATTTGATTTGTAACTTTATATTTTTGTAACAAAGGTAATTTATCAAACGCTTTAAATCTATAGTTTATGTAACTACCTATTTCACTACTAAAAGTTTTAAATTGTTCGTCAGTAAGTTTTCCACCTTGCATAAGAAAACCTGATAAATTATCTATTCCAAGACGCATGTTAATAACACTATCTACTAATTGTTTAATTGTTTTATTATCAATACCTGCATCAGCCATAGTATTAGTTAAACGTTTTAAAGAATCATTTATTTGATAGTCACTTCTTTTAAAAATATTTTTTTTTATTCTAGCAGAACCTTTTAAATTTTGATTAATAGATTTTAATTGGTTATTTAAAACAGCTCTATCTTTAATTAATTTTTGTCTTCTAGGTGAATTATTTAATTGATCTAATTGATCAGTCGAAGCTAATTTTATTTCTTTTAATTCATCGTCAATAAGTTTTATTTGATTTTCTATTTCAGGAACTTTAGATAATAATTGTTGTTGTCCTTTTTTAATTTTTATTCTAGCCAAAGCTGTTTCTGCTTTATCTGCTTTTAATAAAGAATCTTGTAATGGAGAAAATGGTCCATCTGATTTTATAAAATCTTTATTTACTTTACCCTCTAAAGATTCTTGTATGGTTTCTAAAACTTTTTTTTGAGTAACAGGTGTAAATCTTTTATCAACAGCTTGTTTTTGTAAAAAATTATTTATAGGTTCAATTATATCTTTACTTAATCTATCTACTTCTTTAGCTGATTCTAAAGTTCCAAACTCAATTGCTTTAATAGTATCATCTGATCCTTTTAATAATTCCATAGTTAATCTACTTCCTCCTCCTTGTGGAGATAAGCCGAGTCTTATTTTTTGTACTGCTCTTGCAATAAACCCTGGAGCGTACTCATTAATTCCATTAGGGTCTACTTTTCTAATTTTTTGAACACCCTTACCAGCTCCTATTAAAGCTAAATTAAATAAAGCACCTTCTGTTCCAAACTTTAATCTATTTTTTAATCTTCTAAATGCTTCATCTCTACCTTCTTTATCAGTGCTTCTATCCATCATAGTTAATGCATAAGGTTCTAATGATGTACCTTTTGCAATATCAGCTAGTGTTCCAATATCTTCATCAGCAACAATTGCTTCTCCGATACCACCACCAATAACACCTCCAGTAGTTTTCCCCATAATCTTTCTACCTGTATTAGCTAAACTAAAACTTTTTCCTGCTCGCTTTGCAGCTATAGCTCTTCTAGCTATTTCTCTAGAAAATTGTTGACCTTCTTTTACACCTAATTTTCTTAATTGTTGAACAGCTGCTCGTTTACCTAATCCTCTAGCAGCAGTAACCCCTGCTCTAGCTCCGAGTGCAAAACCAGAAACTGCTAACGGTGCAACTTGTGTTATTGCTTGAAAAACTTTACCAACAGTTCTTGCTTCAGCTTCATCATCAAATGGATTAACTTCATCAAACCATTCTTCAACATCTTTTGCTGTATCAGTATCACCAACTAAATCAAATATTTCTGCACCTAATGATACAAAACCTTTTGGTATGTTCCACAAACCTGTAGCAACACCTGCTAACGCAGATTCAAAAAAACCTACATCTTCACTTTCATCTTGTATGGTATTTTTCTTTTGAAGATCTGCAAAAGATTCTCCTTGTTCAAAGACAACAGCCATAAAATCTCCTATTTAATTTTTAAGATAGAAGGTTTACCTTTTTCAACTTTATAAATTTTTCCTTTTTCATCATAGTAATACCCATCTGGAGCACCTTCTTTTGGCTCACCTTTTTTATCAACAGGTAATGGATCTACTTGTGAAAGTTTTAAACCAGCATCATCAAGTGATTGTGCAATCTGTAAAGCAACCTTTGCTCCAACTTCTCCTTCTAAAGCTTTTGCTGTTGTTGTAAGTTTTTCTAAATCAGAATCATCACCTGAATCTATCATTAATCTAGCAACATCTTTTATAGGCACACCAGATAATCTTGCTAGTGTTTCAATTTTATCTTGTGTTGGATTATCCATTTGAGCAATAGCTGTTTTAAGTCCAGCCAATTTAATTTCTCTATTAGCTGCTGTTCTATCAGCTTGTGATTGTGCTAAACCTTGAATACTTGGAACTGCAGCTCTACCTACTGATCCTAATAAATCTCCACCAGGTTGACCTAAAAGATTTGCACCAAATTTAGCAAGTTCTAAATATCTTTGTCTTGATACATCCTCTGGTGATTCACCCATGGCTTCTGAGAACATATCCATATAACTTTTAATTACTTCTTGATCTGATTGTTCACTAGTTTCGTTATTAGTTGTAGTTGTATCTGTTTTTTTACCTCTTAAACTAGGAGGTAAATCATTACCAGAAGTATCAATAGTATCTTCTTCTGAACCATCAAGATTTAAACCTCTGTTTTTTAAAATCATATCTATGTAATCTTCTTTTGAGTCTTTTTTCTTAATTGTATTTAAACCTTCACCTGCACCCACAATATAATTTGCTAAATTACCTAAAGGTCTGATACCATAATTAAATAAAGCGTCATCGACATTGGTTAATAATCTAGTTGTGTCACCAAGTAAATTTGGTGGAAAAATTTCTTTTTCAACATCTGCTCTTGTAGTAACCGAATCCCCTTCAGCGTATCCACGTCTAACAGACATAATACCATCATCGCTTCGACCTCCCATTCTAAACATAGGTCTTTTTAAAATACGATTCATCATGTTACTTCAATGCTCCGAATATTCCTGCTAGTCCTGTACCTAATCCTAATGCTGTTTGTAGTGGTGATGCTGGTGGTGTTTGTGAGAATTGATACTGTGCAGGATAACCACCCATTAGTCCAGTTACACCTTGACCAAAGAATCCTAATCTCTCTAATGGTTCGTAGGCCGCGGTTCTTGCTCCTTGTCTAGTTGCATCAAGTTCTGCTTGTCTTTGTGCTTGTTGTGCTGCACCAACTTGACCTAGTGTAGATATATCAGCTCTTTGTAATTGTGGTACTTGTCCCGCTAATCCTGTTTGAAATTGTCCTAATCCTAATTGTGATTGACCTAAACCAAATCTATTTTGAATATCTTGTTGTCTAGCTGCTTGTGCTTGTTGAAAACCTTGTTGTCTTAATTGTGCTTCTAATGCAGATCGATCTCTTCCTGATTGAGATTGATACTCTGATAATTGCACACCTGTTCTACCAGCACCTAATGATCCTATCTGTGCTGCTTGGTCTCTGATGTTCTGTTCGTTAATAGATCTTTGTCTATCAAACTCAGCTAATGTTGTATCAATAACTTGTTGTTGAAAGGGTGAAGTGTAAGCTTGTGTTTGTGCTGCTGTTGGTGCACCAGTTAAACCAGCTATACCACTTAAAGTTGTACCTGCATCTGTTGCTTGTTGTTGAGCTGCTGTAATAAATGGTTGGAAAGATCCAACACCAGATCCTGCTAATGTTGCAGCTTGTGATTGCAATGCATCTTGTGCAGCAACTGTTGGTGCAAATTTAGAAGTGTCTACTGGTATTGCAGTTGCAGCTGTTAACTGCTTTGCATAATCTTTACCAAGATCTTCTATAAACTGTGCGGGTAAATTACGTGTTTCTGTTATTGCCATTATACTTGAGCCTCCAAATTCTTCATCATGTTATACATCTTATCTGCGCCTTTATCAACACTTCCTCCACCTGCTGCTCTGACCGCATCTGCTGTCATTACAAACTCATTTTTGGATAGTCTTGCTGGTACATCGTCAGCCTTTTCTTTAGCTCCCAATGGTACAAATCCACCACCTCTAAGGTCCATTTCATTGCCTCCAAGATCCATGATCCCACCTTCGGCTTTTCCAACTTTATATTTTGTCCCTTTTTTACTTCCAAGTATTTTTTTTAGTTCTTTTAAAGTCATAAAAGGCTGACCACTTAATTCTGCTTGTTTATTAAAATCTCTAACAACTTTTTCTAAATCATCATCTGTTACTGGTGACCCACCTTCGGCTTTTCTATTTAATTGTCTTAAATATCTTTTATAATTCTCTTCATTATTAAAATCATTTCGTTTTAATTTACCCATATCTTCAGGTGTTACTCCGCCACCTTTTTTAGCTATTGCTCCAGCTTCATCTGATATAAATTTTTGTTTTACATTTTCTTTGTTCATGGCTAATGATCCTATACCACCACCTTCTGCATATTTTTTACGTCCGTACAACATCATCTGTTCTTTTAATGAAAGTTGTATTGGAAATTTTCCAAACAAAGCTTGAGACTCTTCATTATCCATTATATATTCGTCACTTTCCGTATCTACCTTACCACCTTCTGCATAAGTATCTGTAAATTGTGCACTTGGTAAAAATCTAAATTCTGAATCTCCTTTTCTTGCACGTGCAAGTATATCTGCAAAATCAATTCCTTCACCTCTATCTAGTTTACTAAAATCTATTTCATCTTCTTCGTCTGCTTCGCCTGCTGCTAGTAATCCAGCAAGACCCGACGCACCTCCAATACCTGCGATTTTACCTAAACCTGTTAAACCACCAAAAGAACCATATCCACCTTTTGTTAAACCTAAAGATCTAAGAAGACCTTTAGACCCTGTTCCTCCAAAATCTCCCAAAGCTCCTGTTCCTAATAATTTATTTTTTATAAATGATCCTAGTCCACCTCCTTTTCCAGCACCTAAAAATCCTTTAAATCCTGTGCCAGGCACACCAAATGTTAATCCACCTAATATAGCAGCTTTACCTATAGGACTTTTAACAACTTTTTTTACAACGTTTTTAGCTTTTCTAAAAACTTTTTTTAAAAAATATGACTTAATACCAGTGCCATTAATATCCTCACCTGCTCCACCTAGTGACTTTAAAAGTGCAGCTTCTTCTGGATTAATATATGCTAAAGACTCACCAGGAGGTGCCATTTTTCTAGCATCATCTAGTGTCAAAATTCCGCCATCTTTTCGAAGTTGTCTTTCCATATCTGATCTTGAAATTGCCATAGTTTACTATCTTATTTTGTTTCTCCAAATAAATCAAGGCTTGGCATGATAACTCTGACATCTTTTCTTATGTCAGATTCTGGTATACCCTTAGCTTTCCACTCAGAATCATCCTTATATTCCTCGCCTGTTTTCATATTGGTTATTGTTGTTATAATCTCTTTTGGTTCTATTACTGGTAGATCTTTCATTATGTTGTTATCTCCTTCTTAATGTTTAAATAGCTAATCGCCACATCAAACGAATCTGTGCTGCTTGATTGTACGGTTAGAGTATTACCGCCCTCAACAATTAAAGGTTGAGTGAGTAATTCTTTTGTTACATTAGCAGTCAAAGCTGCTGATTTTATGGCTGTAATACTGTTGTTTGTAACAGTGACTGTGGGTGTACCTGCAGCTGTTACTAATAATGATTTGATAACATAAGTCTCACTGACTAAAGGATTACCTGATCCAAACGGAGTTAACGCACCACCTGTTGTACTATTATCTATACCGACAAATTTAAATTGATTAGCCATTAATTAATAAAAAAGTTAAACGCTTCAACTTCATCTTTTAAATCTTCTTGAAACGTTGAGTTTAATTTTTCAACAATTGCATCAAGGTCTCTCACTTGAGCTTCTGCTGTTTGCACATCGTATTCTCTTGCTGGTCTAGTTATTACCTGTACAATTTTTGCCATTATATTATCATACTATATGTTTTACTTTGATCAGCATCCATTTTTTGTAATTGGTCTAATTTTTGTTGATCCTCTGTGCTAAATGTTCCATATCCTAAATTTGAAAGTTCTTTTGCTTTTTCTAATGATCTCATTTGTGTTAATGCTGGTCCAATTACTTTAGCCATTAGATCATTAGTAAAGGCTGGATCATCATATCCTACATCTATACCTAAAATATTAGGTTTTGAAAGTGGAGCTTTTACATCTCCTGTAATAAAACTGTTATCTTGTATTTTTGCATTAGGATCAAAATCTAAAGTACCTGGTTTAATTCCACCCAATCCTAATTTATTAAATTCAGACATATCATCATACATACTTTTAGGTTTATATTTATCTATTGCTGAACCTATCGCTGAACCTACAACAGGAATACCTGTTATTAAACTTAGAAGTCCTCCAAGAACTCTTCCACCTATTCCTGGTTTAGCTTGACCCGTATCTTCGTCTTCACTATAATATCCAAATCCTGGTGTACCAGGAGTTCCTCTTGTTTTAATATTTTGTTTACCTAATAATCTATCGAATATACCTTGAGTTCCAACTACATTTCTATAACCACTTGGATTAAACAAACTTTTACCTACAAATTTTTTTGAAGAACCTACATATCTCATACCTCCTGGTGTGTTTACATATTCAGGCATGGCATTACGTCTTGTTCTATCACTCACTGCAACTGTTTGACCTGTAGTAACATTACCTCTTAAAATATCTTGAACTCTTTGTTTGTTTTTGTCTCCTTGACCCACTCTATTTCCTCCTGCACCACCAGAATCTGGCCCACCTGGACTTGCATCGTAACCACCAAGGTCACCTTGTAATGACATAATACCACCAGGGCCTTTGTTTGGTTTACCTTTTAATGATCCATAAATGTTGGCATCTAATAATATTTTTTGTTCTCTTGGAGTAATATAAGCTAATTCAGCTACAACGTGATCAGGAGACGATAACCATTTCTTAGGAACAGTAACTGTTTTTTGTTTACCAAGGTAGTTAGGACCACCTCCTTGATTAGCAGGTTTAATTTTTTTTTGTTGAGCCTTAGTTAATTTTTTATCTTTGTATAAACTTTTATCTATCATTATCGTCTTCCGTCTGGTTGTATATCTAATCTGAACGTACCTAATTTCCAACTTTGATTAGTTGTTGTATTAGATATCTTAAGAGCTATAGCACGTGCACGCGCTCTTGTATCTATTTTTTTTGTGCTAGATGTTATATCAAATGGCCCTAATGGAGAACTTGATTGTGAATCATTAGGAAAATCGCGTAAATTAAATGTAATTCTTGTTGATCCAGTTTGTGATATAAAGTCAGGTACAAACCTTCTAATTTTCATAAGATACTCACCATCTCCCCTAGTATCAGCTATACCAGTCATTTGATTGCCTACTATTCTTTGAGTAATATCAAAATCTCCTGATTCAATGCTAGCAACAATTGCTGTAGTTGCACCACCTTGAACTTGATCAGTTCCTGTTTCGTGTTGATAGTATATTGTTCTACCTTCTGTGTTGCCCACAACATCAAAAGATGTATCTGTTCCAGCCTCATATGACAGAGCATGTGGATTACCAAATACTGCAGAATCTTCCCACATAGTTCTAGCAAGTGACCCAACAGTCCATACAGGTCTTTGTGGTGATGAATCAAAATAATTATATGTAACTTGTCTATTAACTACTGATGATCCTGTAGTTGGATAAAACCAAATAACTTCACCAAACAAATTATTTAATCCAGCGGATACCATCTGATTACCAGATTCTAAATTTATATTATCGTAAACAAAGTCTTCTACTAAACATGGTAATGATTCTAGTTTACCAGCATATCTAAAGAAACCATTTTCTGACATCCAATAAGCAGCACCATCAACTTCAACACATGCATTCTGTCCAGCAAGTCCACAGTTAGTTCCAACTTGTGCAAACGCAAAAGTAAATGGTTGACCAACAAAACGTTGAGTGAATAGTGCAGTATCAGTCCAAACATAAATTGCATCACGACCTCTGATTGCTCCTCTGATCTGTGATCCGTCGGCCAGTCTCTGTGTACCAGCTGTATTGGTTGCTGTTGGTGTATAAGTATTAATATCTTCTTGATCCGAGAATCTAATAAACATATCGTCTTGTGTTCCAGTATCACCTATGGTTGTTTCTGTACCAAAAAATACTAAGTGTCTGTCAGGTGTTGATACTAACATATGACGTGATGCTGTTGGTGCACCAGATATAATACTTGCTCTAATAGTCTCTGCATTTGTTGCTGCAGAGTTCCATTCGAATACAGCACTATCATGAATTAAACATATTGCTTTGTCACCAAAATTATCTAATGACCACATACCAGGTTCAAGAACTAAATCACCTGATGCAGCTTCACCCCATGCTACAAAGTTTGTTGTACTAGTAACTGTTGCACCTCCACTATGTGCAGCTTTTGTTGTACCCCTTACTTCTCTAGTTACACCCGTAAGTTCGTTACCAGATATACCTGTGTATGAAATTTCTTCGTTATCTATTTTTATAAAGTTTGTACCTGCATCTGGAAACTGAGATACATCACCTAATATAATTCCAGTAGTTACAGTGTCATTAATACCATTAGTTAATGTTGTTGTAGGTTCTCCTGCAACTTCACCACCCCATGATCCAAGTGACCAACCAAAACCTTGTGCTTGTACTGCTGGTCCTACAGGATAATAATGTTGTACTCTTATACCGCCTGATGTTGTTGCACCAGATCCTGATTCATTACCTGGCATAGTAATGGTAATAGTCGTGCTTGATGGAACAGTTGTTACCATAAATTTTTTATCATCAAAATCAGTAGCTGTGTAATTAGAATTAGTAATAGCAGTAAAATTATCTAATAAAATTATATCTTGTTCACCTATATTGTGTGGAGAACTAAATGTTATTGTAACAATGTTTGATCCGTTGCTCGTGCTAAATGCATTAGAAAGTGTTGTTGTAGATTTAATAGGATGTATATCATAGAACACACCGCCTGAGTATGCATATAAAATTCTGTTAGTTCCAATGATTGCGTATTTTCTAGCTTTACTATTTACAAAATGATGAAGTCCTCTACCTGCACCAGTTAGTGCATCATCTCCTAATTGTTTCCAACCACCTATTTTTTCAGGTGTACCATATCTAAACCTTACATTATCACAGTCGGTCCATTGACCCTCTGCTGTTGTAGGTGTTATCTGTTTATTGATTCCAGGCTGAAACCCTATCTTTTGTAGCATATGACTCCATTATAATACTATTTTATACCTGATGGTAAACCTAGCATAGCTCTTCCATCAAATCTATTTTTATCAGCAAATGGGCCATTTACATGATTATAATGTAGAAATACTTGACCGCAAATGTTCCCGTCAAAAGGCTCTCGCCAATGTTCGAGTTCGCAACCACTATATACTAGCATATCACCTACTTCAAGCAAGACTTTTGTGCCTTTTGGAGCGTTGGGTTTTACAATATTTTGTCTTTCGTTAACAACATTATTAGCACCTGTACCATCTATAAATATAGGCCAAGGATCTCCACCTAAATTAAGTGTTGTAGATATCTCACAACTAGGTCTATCTTTATGTCGGTGTAGACAATCTCCTTTTTTATAGGCTCTAGCATAAGAATATGTTGGTATTAAATCTAAGCCAGTATGCTCTTTCATTACAGGCAACATCTTAACTAATAACGTATCCATAACAAAATCACCATAACAAGAATAAGTATTAGGTATTTGTTGATCGGTCCATGTTCCAAGTATCGGGGACTGTGAGTGTATGTTATTTTCATACATAAATCTTGTTGCATCTCTTTTAAGTAAGAAATAATTAAGTATAAAATTAGCCATATCATAAGATAGCGCTTTCTTAATTACTTGATACTTGTAATCTTTAAACATTAAACCCTTTCTGTAAAAAATTAAATGATACTGATATTCTTATTTCATTACTTTCATTTGGTTCAACACAATGCCAAAGCCAAGCAGGAAATATAATTATTCTACCTTCTAACGGATCAACCCTAACTTCACGCCACAGATGTGATGGAGGTGTTTCTTTTATTCTATTCGGCATAACCATGTGAGATTCTGTTCTTGGATCATTAAATACTATTTGCCCAGAATTTTTAGGTGCCTTAATATAGTATACACCACTAAAATGAGAGTTAGGATGTAAGTGTGGTCTGTTATATCCACCTGAAGGATTTATGTTAGCCCACATATTTCCAAGAATAGGTTCACTAGTTAAAAATTCTTCTTTAAATATTTCATTCTGCATTTTAAATAATTCATCAACCAAAGGTTTAAACACAGGTATTTTATGCATATCTGTTTCACTATGCCAACCTTTCATATTAGTTCTTTTAATTCCTTTATCTTTATGAGCCCATTCTATAACTGCATTTTCAAAAAGACGATTATCTAAATTTACATCTTTAGCATATATAATAGTTGGAAAGTATGCAGCTTTAATCATCATTTAAAAGGTGTTCCTCCAAACCACATAACTAAAGATTTTCTGTTGCCACGTATAACTGGTTTGACTCTATGTCTAATAAACGATGCAAAGAATACTGCATGTCCTTGTTTTATTTTTGCAACTTTACCTTCAGCCATTAATTCTAAATCACCACCTTCAAACTCATTCTCAGGAGATAATAAACAAGTCATAGATATTTTTCTTACAGGCGGTTCGTGTTGCATGTTTACATCGTTATCTACATGCCAATCATAAAACCCACCTTCTGGATATTCTGTATATTGTGCCATCTCAGTTATTGTCATTCCATCAAAACCAAAATGATTACCATTAGTAGTCTTCATAATTTTTTCTATATCTTTATACATGTCAGCCATTTTCTTAAAAGGTATCCAACTAATATGCGAAGTTCTTGTTTTAGTGTCTATCACTCCACCTTTAATACCTTTATTACTTCCAACTCCTGCATCATTCCTAGGTTCGTTTCTCCCTGCTTGAATAATCATATTACATTGTTCAGGTGTAAAAATTGGTTGTGTTGTTTCTACTATATAAGCTTTCCATCGTGGTTCTGTTATCATATTAATATCCGTATTCTACCCATCCCGTTATTATGTATTTGTCATTTGACAAAGGTGGGTTGCCTCTATGAACATGTGTAAATTGTGATGGCCAAACTAATAATGTATTTTTCTCAGGTTTAAACCTACACTTTTGATATAAAAATTCTGTTTCTCCACCCTCTGCTACATCGTTAAGATAAACACTAAAAGCTAATATTCTATTTCTAGCTTTCATCTCAGCGTTTTCACAATGCCACATATGATAACCTTCACCAACTTTAGTTTTTTGTATCTTAACTTCTAATATGTTGTGTGTAGCTAATTTTTTTAAATGAGAATATTTTTGAGTATATAATGGATACACATCTTTAAAAAACATATCTATAAAAGGTTTATTATTATAAGTTATAGCAGCATGAACTGAACCCATAATTGTACTTATAGCATGATCTGCAACAAATGTTTCATCTTCTACTCTTGGGTATACCGCTCCTTGTTTTTCACAATTATTAAAAAAAGTAATATAATTATTTATTAATTCATCAGACATAAAATTTTTAAATATACCTATATGATTATCTATGTAATATTGTTTATCCACTAGTTAGCACCTCTGTTTCTAATCGGATCAAACTGTACATCACAATTTGCAGCAAGAGTTCGTCTAGTCTCATGAGTTCCATTAAACGGATATACACAATGTCTCATATCATATGGAAAAATATAAAAATCTCTAAGATCCATAGGTGGTTGATAATCTATCTTTGCAAATTGACCATTAGCTGCGCCTAGTATTTGTAGTCTACCATTTTGTTTAACTTGATCTGCTGAATACTCTCTTCCAAATGTTGATGGTAGTTTTAAAATCATAACACTTGATAGACCTGTAAATAACATACCTCTATGAATATGTGCAGGGTTATATTCGTGTTGTTTCATTTCATTAACCCATATAGAATTTAAATGAGTTTCATAATCTTTTATCTTATTAAAGGCTAGATAATGTTTAAATATAGTAATGAAATAATCTGTAACATTTTTAGGTAACATATTATGATTTTTCATCTTAGTTTGATCAGCCCCATGATAAAACAATGAATGTTCATTCTCTATCTTACCCACTAACTGACTATTAGCAGGTGCAAGGTTATGAAAATTTTGTTCGTAAATCTGATTAATCGTAGTAAATATATCAAGAGGTACTTGATACTTTAAAACAGATTGGCCTAAAAATACAAAATTAAACTTTAGGTTTTCCATGTTGTTCAAGTTTTTCTTTCTCTGTGTAACTACTTTC
>JAAHTG010000846.1_pt1 | contig 24198 bp, 19 predicted proteins | sample 6116081 | NCBI WGS metagenome assembly JAAHTG01 (sample SAMN13939989, study PRJNA603662) | sponge metagenome | isolation source: marine sponge | host: Mycale hentscheli | place: New Zealand | collected 2005 | reverse complement strand
TAAAATAATATGACAAGTAAAAATTTTATCTGTGTAAAAATAACTACATATCGGTATGGAATGTGATAATACCAGCCCTTTGACCGGGTAAACAGCATGTTTTGTTTCAACTATGCATCCAAAGTTCAATTCAACCGTAGATTATTAGTGTCACGAGGCATAGATATCGCATAAACTAGGTAATTGAGTCCACAACGAAATCCTATAATCAGGTGAGCTATTCGTAAAATTCGTTAAGAATCAAACGAATAGCTCATGTGATCGTGTATTTGTCATGGTTCCTAAAATAGATATTATTAATTAAAGATTACGTAGTCATATGATCATCTTATCAATCTAGGCTAAGTGGATACAATGGTATAAAACTCCAGCAGTTGGACTTCGTGATCACAACTACCTTCAACCAGAGACAGAGAAACTACATATTCTAGTATTGTGAGCTACCTGTATATGAAAATCAACCCCATCATGACTGAGTTTACTGATGAAGTTCATCTTTCTCAAGATACTAATGTTGATGATGAAGAGGATTCATCTAAGACCTCTACTGGACTTGTGATTGACATGGGTGGAGAAGAAGATGATAATACTCCCTCAGGTGAGGATTCTGTTGAAGATCGTATTTTTCAATTGATGAGTGATAGATCATTCACTGGAGCTCTCGGAGGATCGATTTCGGTCAAGAATAAGAAGTATCCTGACATTATCGGACTCAACTTTATCGATGAAAAGGGAAGAATTCGATGTCCAGTCAACATGTGTAGAGCTGTTCACATGGTGAAGAGAGAGAGATTTCTTAAGGGAGATGGTGATCAAGTTCCAGAAACTGAGATGGCTATCAAGATTGTTGAAATGCCTGATTGGATGAATAAGATTCGCCATAAGGTTGTTGCTAGATGTAGAGAATGTCAGCTACAAGTGATGCTAGAAGGCTACTTGGCATCATTTGCATTTAATTCGACTGCTAATGCTGCGAGACAAAATAACGCTATTGCAGCTAATGCTCTGTCTAACACAGTATGGTTGCCTATGTCAGTATTCTCATACATTCAAGAGCCTGAGCAAATTGATCTATGGCAAGAGGCAAAGCAGCAAAAGACAATGGTGGCAACACGAACTGTGTTTACACCAGATGAGAACGATGATAGTGATGATGACAGTGGTGTTTTTAGAAACACTAAAGGAAACTCATCGAATGATAAAGCAAAGAAGAGGAAATTTGATTCTAAGAATGGAAAATACTCTAGTGTTCAGTACACACCTACATGGAGAGTGAACTTTGACTTTGCTGTCAATGGCTACAAGGGAGTAACTATTCATGGGGTATGTGTTATATTCACTCATTCTTCTAAAAATTACTGTAAATAATTATTGTAAAAGTGTGATGATGTAATTAAAGTATAAAAATATATGTAAAATGATAGTTTACTATATCTAATTTAAGATTATGTTTATTCATTTATTCTCAGATTTATAAGGAGCAGGGATCCTTGAAGGTTGTCACTCACAAATCAAGTATTGAGGCTCAAGTTCAAGATCCACTATCTACAAATGGAGTCAATTCATTTCTTCTGTGTGGATATCTGACCAATCGTACACGATTTCACTACTCAACTATTACAGCAAGGAAATCTTTCTTCAACTCGGACTCTGATGTTCAGGACAAATCTCTGGGGAAGAAGAATAATACCTTATCTTCACTGTCATTCCCAGACTCGACAGTACTTCTTCAGTCAAAGTCCCTTGAGACCACTATTAATACCTGTAAGAGGCTGTGTCCACAGCTTGCTACATTCTGGTCATCTGGACTGGGAGAGGTTCTTAAGGAGAATCTCTTTGGAAAATTGTATGGATCTGGTGGAGTGAAGGGAACAACGTCCTCTCGCAAGGTTGCAAAGGCGAAGAGAAATGCCTTTTCCATGTCTTCAGCAGCTATTACTGGATACTAGATTATCGTATCTTATCATCATCATCAATAAACTATCTTAATAATGTGGAGACCTCCCATATTTTTTTATCGTCGTCCAAGATATGTTCCATATGATGAAGTGATTCCCTATGAACATGCAATTAATAATTACTTTGAGGCAGTAGTTGGTAGTCGACCTCCAGGAGAAGGAGATCCAGGTGTTAGAGTTAGTGTTCGTCAGCGTGAGGGTCATGATTATGTAATATCATTTGCTGTGACTGATTATAGATATATTGAAGAGGGACTAAGAGATATCTCAACATTTATCTCTCACGGTTTTCAGGATAGATTGTTAGCATCATCTGGAGGAATTCGTATACAGCCTGCTGTTCGTACTAATACCAACTACTCTCACTTTTATAATTCATTAGATGTTGATCCTAGTGATCCCCAAAGAATCTATGATTATCTTCTTAATTTCTTAGAAGATCCATTCACACATGACCTAGTTGGGTCAGATGTATTTACCCAGAATCCTTCAGTTCAGGATAATTTATTTTTTAATAATCATAATGTGATTGGTGAAGTGATTCTCACTGGAGTGTCAATTATTGGAAATGATTTTACTACTATATATCCTGCTGAGTATGAAGAGGACTTGACTAGTAGTGACGATGATTATGACTCAGAAGAAGAACCAAGTGATTTTGATCAACTTAGTGATGTTGATACTGACACTGATATGCAAAGAAATATTGAGGACTATGAAGTTGCTGAAATAAATGATGAGCAACGTGTACGTGGTGCTGAGGATATTGAGGATGCGATAATTGAGAGAGAACTTAACGATAGAGAAGATAACAGACGACGAAGTTCTCGTACTCGCCGTGCTCCACTATATCTTAATGATTATGTCATGAACTATAATCCATTTCTTCATGGTTATCAACAACCGCGTCTTCGTAGACCAGTAGTTCCAGATGTTGTGATTCCACATCCTGTTCGTGAAGCTGTTGCAAACATTCTTCGTCGTAGTTCTCGAATTCGAAATCCTCCTAGTTATCTTAACGATTACGTATAGATAGTCATAAATATGGCGATGGTGAAACCATCTCGCTTCTGCGAGTATTCTATTAACAGTAGTTATGCTCTTCGAGTTACTAAGTGGAAGAAAGTGTGTACAGGATCTTCATCGGAAAGATTGACATTTTCATCATACTCTAGTGGATTGAGTATTGAGGATTATGATATTTTTGTGAAGTTCTTATCTGACTCAGACTCTACTCATGAATTTAGGAAGTTCTACTTATTTTCTGAATTTGCTGAAAATTATTTACCATTTATGTGCTTACGCATTCCTTCTAGTTCTTCAGTAGCAGAATATGATTGTGGTGCCTATAGACACTTAGGAAATGTGGCAATATTTGTGTACAAGGAAAAAAATAATACCATGTATTATGTTCAAAACTTTGTTATATGTTCAATATCTGAACAGAGATTAGTTTGGTTATGTCATGAATGTGGTGAAGTTTTCTCTTCTTCATATAGACTAAAGAAGCATTCAACAAATCTTCATTCTGTAAAAGGCTACAAAAAACGTAACGCGATAAAGCGTCGTCGTCATAGAATTGGAAACGATGATATCCATGTTAAATCTAGGCGAGTTGATGATGACTTGGATGAAGTAGTGCTAGATGATTCTGAGTATGGTAATATTGATGATAATTCTGATGATGATGATGATCATGTCGAGTCTGATAATGATGATGATGACGATGAATCATATAGTGTTGAGGTTCATACCAGTGACAAATGTATTAAACGCCTTCGAAAATCATGCACTAAAAACAGATTGGATGTTAGTTTTGATTTTGAAACTTGTCCCTATCCAAATGGACATCAATGTGTATGTGTTGTTGGATTTTGTATTACACACTCGTGCTTATATCCTATCTCCAAAGAGGTTAATGATGTGTTATCATACTTCTTACATCACTATGTTATGAAATATGGTTATAGATCATATACACATACTTTCACATCGACATCAGCTCCAGAGTATGAGGATTATGAACGCTCTCAGTGTGCATTTGCAAAGTATAGCTGTGCTTACTCAACAGACTTGATAGAAGAATTTGCACAATTAATCAAGAAACTCGGAGGATTATTACAGCCTCTGAACTATATTGTTCACTTAGTAGGATTTAATTGTCGATCATTCGACACTCAATTGTTATTACCATATTTGATGAAGGCTTATGGATATAAACAAATGCCATTTTGGATTGAGAAGCAGGGAAAGATTATGAGATTTTCTATAAAAAACATAGTCATATCTGATCTATTGAGTATGAATGCTCCAATGACATTGCAATCTACTTGTGAGAGTATTTTTGGATCTGACGGAAGTGACGCAAAGATTGACTTTGATGTGTCGAAGATTATTTCTGCTGTGTTGTCACATGATTTGGCAGTTATGGAGGAGTGTGCTTTTTATTGCTCAAAAGATGCATGGCTACTTAATCGATTAATTCTGAACAGAGACATTTTATTTAATGAAATGTATAGAGACATTATAGAAAAACTACAGCCAGATAAAAAACTGCAATGTCCAGGTGTTGTTGATTTTTTTCAAATGAGTTGTAGTATTCCATCAGTTACTGGAGTGTTGGCAGGATTATTTATTGACACTGATGATGTTCCTCATGGCGATGCTGCACTATTTATAAGAAAATGTATTCTTGGAGGAATTGTGAGAGTTGGTATGTTGGGAAAATATTGCCATGGATCTCAAACTTATCAGCAATTGGATCTGAAGACGATGTATGGGGAGGTTATGAGGCAGTGTGTATTTCCTACTGGAGAATTTAAGAAAATTACATCACTCATTGCTGATGAATGTGATGATATGTTGAAAAGAATTTCTCAAGATGGTGAGAATATTCCACTGACAAAATTCAACGCTCTATACTGTCATTTTAGATTTAGACCAGTTGAAGGAAAAGAATGTGAATTACCAACTCATTCCCCACTAGTATGTGCAGTTGAATATAAAACTAAAGGACCCAATTCTATAAAGTCTACATGTTACACAGAGGTGTTTGATACTGGAGAACATTTTAGTGTGTCAATGACGATCATTGATGCATGGACATTAGCATGTCATGGGTGGAATGTTACAGTTGATCGACTTCGTGTAGATGAGGGTTTTTGTCAGACTGGACCATGGAGACGTCCATATGTAGATTATATGAGTCATATAATATCAGCTAGTGATTATCTGAAGAAAACTAATCAGCCAGTTAAAAGACAATTGACTAAGCTATTAGGTAATGCACTATACGGACGTAGGTGTCAGCGACCTATCCAACAACAAAGTATGTTGGTTACTGAAGATAAACTAGATATGATGGTTGAAGAGGGAAGATCTATGAGCAGCTCGGCGTGTAGACCACAAGTTGAATGTGGGGACAATGGAGAAAGCCAATACTATTTACTAAAGATGAACCTAGACAATCCTATTAATGAAATTCCTATTCAAGATGGAGCATGTATCTTATCTTGGAGTAGAAATATGATGGCTACATTTTATCAATCTTTAGATTCTCAGCGGGCTAACAGAGTTCCATTATGCTCTAGAGTATTTGCAAACTATGGAGATACTGATTCTATTAGAGTTCCTACAGATCAGCGGGTTTTAGATGCTATGACAAACGCTCCCAAATCTACTAAATTTGATGTTGACACATGTCAATGGACATCAATTGCTTTCTCACCAGAGATGTCCGATATATCTCTAGTGTATAACTTAGGGAAAAAATGTTACTGGATTGAGAATGAGTCTGGAGATAAGAGTCATAGCTGTAAGGGTCAAGATAAGTCAAAACTGTCTAGAACTGACTATGATATAATTGCTTGTAGGGAAGGATCAACTGGAACTGAAAGAGTCACTGTAAAAAAGACTATGAATGGAGGACATCCTCACTTAGAATTTATTCCCCTCAGAAGAAATCTAAATTATACATCGATAATCGCAGCTGTACGTGAACACAAGGATCATCAAATTACATTTGGACCTTGTTTAGATTTTTCGGATTACAGATTGTGTGGACCGAATCCAGAACCATTAGAATTGGAGTGGATTATCCTCAAAGACAGATAAAAGACATGACAGCCATGATCTTATCTAATCAACCTGAGGAGGTTGACACATTGGAGGATGATGAGAGTGGATTATTAGAGATGCCTAAATTTGGATTAATTGGAGTATTTGGAGGACAAGGAACCGGAAAGACAACTACTGCTACTAAGCTCATTAATTTGTACTACAGTGATTATTATTTTATTGGAGTAAATATTGCTGATGATTTTAATAGTGACTCTCTACAAATTCCATCAGCTAAACGACAGAATGTGATGAATCCAGAAGAGCTTAAACAGACTATTAGTTCATTAACCCAGATGAATCAGAAGATTGTTGTTCTTATGGATGATATTCAAAGCAAAACTACTGGATTTATAAGATTCCTAGAAAATAATCAAAATATTGCTCGTCATAATCGTGTTGTTTATTTTATTATGATCCATAGTATGTCAGGAGGTGGGTTTGATGTTCGTGGATTTTTGCCACAACTTCAGGTTGCTGTAATTACTGTATCGTCTCATAATAAGTCATTGTTGTCTCGTATGGCTCAGAAGCAGAGTTTAGGAATTAGTAGAGATGTAATTCAGCAGTTAAGAGACAATGTTCATTTACCATTTTTTAAATTTGTTGTCGTTAAGTTAGATTCTCAGGAGATCTATGATGATACAATGCATAAACAGAATTTTTCTCCTTCAACAATTTGATGATGATGATGATGATAATAATAATAACTAAGATAACAATGTAGATGATTTTTTTTAAACATTTTATTGATTATATATTAAATAAAAAAATCAATTATAATAAAATCAAACACATGTTTTATTGTTATTCATTTTCATATTGTTTTTAAAAAAAAATTGTTTAGTTCTGAATGTTTGAGAGTGATTCATTGAAAGCTGTTAGTTTAATTGTCATCCACTGTTCTCTATTTCCAACTCCATAACTATCTCCATGCTTATTTTGAATACCGACTCTCAGAATTAGGTTGCTTCTAATTGTACTGCTATCAAACAATTGAGGATTGTTTTGCATTCCAAGTCTTTTGGTTCCAATAATAACGCTATCAGAGTTAAGGGTATTAGCAAATACTGCTGTGAAGGATGTAGATTGATCATTCAATCGATTATTTGCTCCGCCTTTAATTTCTACAATGCATGTATCCATGGCTTCACTAAGTGCGCGTCGTTGTCTCTCTTTGAGTCTATTGTCATGAAGATCTCTAACACTTGGTATAGTTTCACCATAGTAGTCATCGTCTAGCCATTTATGTGATGGAAGTTTGGCGAGATCGTCTTCATTGACAAACCATATCATTGGAGATTTACATCCTAAGTACATAGAATTGATAAGGCCTTGTTGAAATGTTGATGGAGGATTAAATGATATGGATGATAGATCAAAATCGTCAGGTAGTTTAATGATTGGTATAGTCAACTTTTCTTCAATGTCATTCTTTTGAAAAATATTATAGTACCATTGTACACCTTCTGGCAAATCATCATCGGGAAGATGTACATCGCTATTAGATAGTATATCATAATAGAGTTGACCTAGTCTTGTATTATAATATATGGTTTTGTAATCATGTGACGTTGGTGTCTTAAATGTAGATGTTCGAGATAGAAAGTCGATTAGGTTTGATAAGTATTTTATACTTCCTTCCTCAGGAATAGCTCCAATTCCCCAGTATGGTACTCTAAAACCATTGTCAGTAAATTTTTCACCCCACTGATATGACGTCATAAAAGAATCTATATCTTTTGAGAATGGTCGAAATAGGGATGACATCTGATAAGGAAGAATCATTAGTACAGTATTCTCTGCAACATTGCCGATGACGCATACGCCTATTGATTTTATCAACTCTCGATTAGTAGTAATGATTCTGTTTTTAACATTATTCTGTACAATATTCTTATATATTCCATATACATCATTGGATGATGAGGATAGGTGAATATTTGATACATCTACTCCGATACTCCCAACATCTAATCCAATACTTCCACCTAGCGTGATTGATTGATTTAAAATAGAGTAGATAGCTCTGAATGGTTCAAATCGGGTTTGGGCTGAATAATTAGTAGGAGTCGACGATTTTCGTCCTTGATCTGTAAGGTCATTTCCATATTGTAAATGAATATCATAATTAAACAATGCTGTCAGTTTCTGATCTTCAGTCACAATTGATCTAGAATTTGAAGAAGACGTCATGTCTTTTTCTTAATTTTTTATTGAGAAGAGGTGAATCCTGGAAGGAGCCTTATCTTCCCATATACAGCTTCCGACGTTGTATCGTGAATTGGATTAGATAAAGGAGTAGCAACTTGAAACTCTGGAACCGAATGGTGAACGTTTCCTCTTTGATATGCTATATCCTCGTCATCGATATCGTCATTGGGAAAATATTCACTTGGAGTTCCTCCGATTCCTTTTCCGTATCCTAGAATAGATCCTAGTGAGCTTTTCTTAAACCACTCAACGACTGGATTTGGCTTATAGAGTTTTCCTGGAAGATTAGCATTCTTGTAATCTATATTTGTTGGGAATGAATGAGTCATTGATTGGTATAACTCTGGATGCTTTTGTGACCACGATGGTGATTCTTCCAGAGTATGTCGAATATCTTCAAGTGCATGAATTGTATTATCATCGGTCTTTAAATATCTTCCTTCTCCTAAGTCGCTGTATGAATCTGGAAGGCTGTCGTTTATGTATTTCGTTAGCATTCTCTCCTGTGGTGTAGATGTTCGCAAGTGTCTTAGTGGGTCTTGTGACAGATACGGTTGTGGCATTATCTGTTTATCTAATGGAGATCCTCTCTCAAGAGCTCGCAGACGTCGTCTCTCAGTTCTATCAATACTTCTAATCAGGTCTACTAGATGAACGTTTGTCTTGGCCTTCTCTCGAAGATCTTGAATGAACGCTTCAGAGTCTAGTGTTTTAGGTAAGTTGAATTGATTATGTTGAAGAAGATAGTCGTAGAGAGGAGCATTTTGGATCTTTCTCATTGCAGTTGGCATTGGATTATTAAATGGGGTTCGAGCATTTCCATAGAATTTTATTCCTGAGTTGCCATTACTTGGTATGATCATATCATGAATATCACCATTCCCTCCTAGTGAATGTAATAATTCTTCTTGGTCCTCAGGATTAAGATATCTAGGATATCGTCGTCTTGCATAGGGGCCTCTAAATAGTGGACTGCGATATGGAATTCTTCTAGGATCTCCTCCTCCACCAACTCCTTTATTTCCAGTAAAGTATTTGTATAGAGATTTTGCACCAGATAGTCCACCAGTAAATAACATCATTTGTAGAGCTGGAAGTAGACCATATGCTATAAGTGGATTTCCAGTTAGGAATGATGGTAGAGTCATGGAATTAGACAGAAGTCGTGATCCTTCTTGACCGACAATAGGTTGAAGATAATCAAATATACGTCGTTGATTCTTTTTCCCATCGACGTCACTCCTAATCGCTTTTATTTTCTCAACTATAGAGTTTCCACTGGACACCGCAGAGTCGTAGTCGTGTCGAATCATGTCATTATAAGCATCATTATATGGAGACGATAAGAAATCTACCATGCTCTCATTACTTCTTGGTCCTTCCATTAATTTTGAGACTAGGTTTCGTCCTGTATTTAGTGTTAGGTTAGCTGGAACTGAGGCGAGTGATACTAAGTCTGATAGTGGGGAGTGATCATATGCTGCTTTAGCAACATCTGAGACGGCATCGAAGTCTATGTTATCCTTAGTTTTTAGTCCTAATAGTGTCATGAGTCCTCCTAGGACGGCAGACGTCCCTAGGGATGGTTTACCAGGGAGTACACCACCTTTTCTATTATCATCGTCGTCATCATCATCATAGGAATGGAGACCCTCCCCTTCATCTTCATGATTATCATCATCGTTATCATCATCATCCAGTGATAGGACGTTATTCAGTAGTTCTTTTGACAGCAAGGGTAGTAGATCGGGATCTAGTTCGTTAAAGCTCGAGGTGATTTGTGCTAATTCTGAGAACATCACGTCTAGATCTGATGGCATCAGTTGAGTCGCATCGTGAGGATAGGATTCATGATTTGATATTACACCACCAGATATCGAGTGTGGAGTCCATCCACGTTGCTTCATAGCACATGCAGCAATATGATTAATAAAATCATCTTCATTATCATCATCATCATCGAATAGTCCGGATGCTGGTGGATATTTGTTTTTACCTTTTTTATTCCTTTGCCTTCTATGTATTTCCTGTCGATAGTTATATTGAGCTTGTCGCCTTTCGCTTTCACTTTGTCTATAATTATTTGTATCAGGATTATCATTATCATCATCATCATGAGCAACAGGTGTAGGATTGGTATATTCATCTGCTCTAGATTGTGAATATACTTTATTTCTTTTCATCATTTGTACTTGTCTTTGAAGAGACGGTCCACTCTTTTTTTTTCCACTGTGTCTATATTTATCATCATCATCAGAGGGATTAACCACTTGTGAAACTTGATGTGCAATATATTTGTGTTGATTAGATGCTTCAACTGGTGTAGCACCTTCTTCATCCTTATCATTTTCAGCACTGTTAATTACTTCATTCTGCTCTTGTCTCAGCTGTTCAATTATTTCATCAATGTTAAAATTATCAGTATGTGTACCGAGACTCAAGTTCGTTTGTGTACCGGCAGTCCATCTATATACTGGTTTGGGAGGAGCAGGAAAATCCGTTTGACTACCAAGGCTCCAGTCTGAGGTATCTGGTTTAGTTTGTGTACGGATACTCCAGTCTTTTGTATTTGGTCTAGTTTGTGTTCCATAACTCCATTTAACGGGAGGAGGAGGAGGGGGATCCGTTAGAGTACCACGGCTCCAGTCGTCTGAAGTATCTGGTCTCGTTTGCGAGGAGGTAGACTCTTTACCATGAAATGGGTCGGTTTGAGTATAGAAGGTTGCCTGTTTAGGACGTCGTTGTCGTTTAAAAGGTAATGCTACTTGAGTAGCAGTAGATGTTAATGATGATGATGATGCTGGTTTTGACGGGATCTTGTCGTTATTGGATGGAGTGGTTGTCGAATCATTGGCTATGAAGATGGCCATATTAGGGGTCTGTCTCATATCTTGTTGTCGTTTAAGACCATCATTTTTAGATTTAGCAACCGTCAAGAATAATTTATATTTAGACGAGTCTTTCGATGATGGCGTAGATGGTGATGATATCATGTAATATAGAGTGGACCAAAAATACCATTCGATGCTAGGGTCAAACTCCTTAGAGTCTTTTTCATAGTCGTGAAGAGATGATGAATCTACCATATTTTTAATATGTAATTTATAAAATTCAATGTTCAGATGAAATTGTGGAAGTCGTCCTTGAATAAGTTCATGAGAATTAATTCCATCATTTTTTACTGAGTCTTGTTCTTGTCCTCGTCGCTGTTGTTGTTGTTGTTGTTGTTGTTGAGTAGAAGATGTAATTCCATACTTGGCTCTACCGGAGGAGGAATAGGGCTCGTATCTTCGTCTTGAGCGGTTTGTTTCATCCATCTTGATAGCCAGTCAAAATTCTTAATAGCTAATTTATCATTATCCTCACTGATGGATGATGGTTGGTTATTTTTCAGGAGATCAACTGAATTAGCATTCTTAAAACCTAGTTTATACATTCCTTGCATAGATCCTCCTGCTAATTGAGAGAAGTTGATACAATACTCTCCACATACATTTGATCCAGGAGATTGGAATCCATCATATGTAAACTCATCCTCAAGCAATGAGATATCTACTACGTTAAATGACGGAGGAATGATTTGTCTTACGTCATAATAGCTATTGTGAGTCACGTTTAATCCATAACTAGAAAATACTCCTACTGTTCTGTTAAATGGGGTAGGTACTAAGCAAATCCAATGATATCCTCCTCCTTTTATCGATATCATAGCGATGATGAAAGAGTAATGTTCATGCAGAAATGATGTATACATTTGATCATGTTGTAATATAGTTGTTGTCCGTTTATTTATAAGCCTTGATAGATCATTTCTTGTTGTTGCAGATTTCATTGAGAATAATGAAGATGGTGAAATATTAGTAGTAGTAGTAGATTGTGACTCATCATCGTGACCTGACATTTTTTTTTTAAAGTGTTTCGTTTCCGTTACTAACAAGAACTGCTCCTGAATCGGTCCAAGTAATAGAGCTAGTACTGAAGTTGATAATGTTCCATTGAATGGGTGTAGTTGAACTGCGCGTTCTGAACATCCACACTGCTCCTATACCACTTCTCATAGCAGATGCTGGCTGTCCGTTTTGAGTAGTATAAGTTCCATCAACTTGAAGACTGAAAATGTTGAATGCTCCCAACATAGACATCAGACCTTTTACTACAGCGTCACTAGTAGCTTTGTTCAATTGACCATCTACTCTAACTCCAGGGATACTGCTATGGGTCAATAGATTTAGCCAATCGATTTGATTCTGTAGATACCATCCTTGAGCAGAGGGATCTTTACTTCCAGTGGGATTAAAATATTGCTTTGAATCAACACGATTACTAGCAGGACCTCCTCCTCCGGGCTGACTGTTTACTCGCAACTCGATTTGTTCGATATGATGCCATGGTTCAGTAGCATAGGGTTCAAGAAGATATGGAACATTAGTATGTTTTCGAATTGGTAGATTAGTTGTTTGGTCACTGTTCTTGTAGAGAGTCCTAAGGTCATCAAAGGTATTAAAGTTCCATGGACCTTTAGTAATGTCTTGTCCACTAATTTGAGGAAAGAGGATTGAGTAGTCCGAGTAAAAGCTTGCAGCCCCACCCTGACCAATGGTTCCATGTGGTCCGAAGTACTGAGTTCCAGCTCCTTGAATTGGATGAGTTGCATTAATAGTAACATACCTAGGACGATAGGTGTACGATTCGTTTTGTCCCGATGTCAATTGTTGGTTCTGTGCTGACAGAGTAGAGTATTGAGGATTTCTAGACCTAAACCTAGTAGTAATACTCATCTTAATCGGTTTCTTGAGAAGAGCAATCATTTCTGGAGTATTCCATATACTCATATCAGTTGATGCTATATCTTGAATTAGGTCTGCTCTCACGGGAAGGATCTTGACTCTATCACCCCACGTATTTATATTTGCATCATCACTATAATTATTCTCGCCCGAAATCGGTGCAAAGCTTGTAACAAATTTGATAACTTCTCCATAAGTTGCTGGTTGAAATTCCATGATTAGTGGAAAACGAGCGGGAAGATTATCTGCATCGATGGATGATAATTCATACTTTAGAGGGATATATTCCGTCAGTGTCTTCTGTACCATATTGAGATGTCTAAATAGTCGTCCATCCTTTGTAATGAAATTATTAATGGGAGTGTCATAGATATAACTAGGATCCGATCCTTCATCAGATTCTGGACTATCAGTAGTATAGAAGTTCTGACTAGCAGCATCCATTTCAGTTCCAAACCATGGACTGATAGTATTCATAATTGCAGCTCCGGTCTTTCCAGTATTAATCATACCAGACCTCTTTAATAATTCATTGACCTTAACTAGACCCCATGATGCGTCATCTACTTCTGCCGAATTAGTTCCTAGAATAATTTTTTTCCTAGAAAAGCATAATCCATTCATGTTATATGGAACAACCATATGATATTCATCTCCATTAGCTTGAACATATTTTACTTTCGTAGGATCTGTATCAACGTTTGTATTAACTCTAAGATTAGGGGTAGCAAGAATGTATCCTCGCGCACTATCTCCATATACTGTTTTCTTAGTTTTATCCAGGACGTCAGTATCTTTAGTTGGAACAGCTCCTTTAGTAGCATATAGAGTATCATCACCGACTGCATCCTGATCTAATTTTTTATCTGTATAATCATCTGCAGTTCGCTTAAGAACAGCATCAACGATCTCAGAGAAATCTGCATGAATAAAATATCCACTCTCTTGAAGACTGAGATCCTGCCCAGATCCATCCACCTGAATCTGAATATTTCCATTCGATAGTTGTTCAATTCTATCTTCTCTATTAGTTCCACTACCATGAGCTGATGGAAACCATGGTTGATCTTGAATTAGACTTTGAGACTTAGCTTGTTGAACTTGAGTAGATTGATATTCATTTAGGATTCCATTATCTCTTGCAGAGGATAACATCTGAACCTCACTAGAGTTAAGATTCTTTAGATCGGGATAACCTTGATCAACCATGATGATGATGATGATCTTATGTATAATTTTATTGTAGTAATATTACTAGTTCGTCGTAGTAGACAATTCATGCAATAGCATTGGATGCGTAACTGAATTCTACATTATAAATACGTACAATATAAAACAATTTTTCTTTTTACCAGTCACCACAATGAATACAGACATTTTAAATGGAAAAAGACATATAATATAAACAACTCCAACAAGATTTTTTGGGTATATGTAAATTATTATGAAAAAATATTTATTTAAGATGATACAAAAAACATGAATATTGATAATAGTGTCATCATCATCGTCGTCGTCTTCGTCGTCGTCGTCGTGCAGCGAGTTAGTTTAGTCTCTCTTGATCATCGTCCTCATCTACTCTGTAGTAAAAATAATAAATTCGACGAGGAACTAGAAGAAGAAATTCTTTTTCTCTCTCTCTGATTGATTGACGATTTTTTACATCCAATTTTTATAGGTCTTGAATTCTTGAATATACTTCATAGTATTATTGCACAGTTCTGTAATTCTCTTATTTTTAAATTCCTTTTCATTAACACAGGTTAATAGTCTCGTTTGAATTATCACTTCCAATGCTTTAATTGCGCTAGGAACATCATTAATTTCCCGTGGCATTAGTGACTCATCATGTGTTGAGTATCCTTCTCTGTTCTGAATTTTTTCTGATAACATCTTTAACTCGGTGATAGATGAAATCAATTCATCTTTTAATTCGGAGACCGTCATTTGTGGATCATCATTTTCACGACGACGAGTGTATAGATGATGATGAGGAAGCAGGAAATTCATTTCGTGTGACAACATAATTTCTGTAGCTCTAAGATCGTATGTTGAGCTCAGAATATTTTCCATATAGCTACAGGCGTATATGTCTTCAGAAGTATCCTTCTCAAATGTATTCTGAATCTTGGTCCCGTAGTGTTTCAATAAGCGAAGCATGATTTGTATCGAGTAGTAGTTTAACGCTGTAGAAATATTTTCTCCGCTCTCTGACAGAGAAGCTAATGACGATTCGTTATATAGAGAGAGATTAGAATGTCACGTGATTTATGATGATCTATTTTCTATTTTTAGCTAACATCATCAGTTTCCGGTTTTCCTTATTCAATCGATGATTCATGCGTTTATATAACTTCATCGAATCCTTGATGTTTCTGCAGAGACGTTCAATATTTTGAATCTTGAAGCTACCATGTTTATAATTACAGCTATCAAGATGCCTTTCAATGATGACTTCCAATGCTTTCATTGCATGTGATATAGTGTGTATCTCGTCGTCGTCATCACAATCATCAAGATAATCTTTTGTGTCGTCGTCATCATCATGATTATGTCTTTGTCGTAGCCGTCGTCGTAGACGATCATGATATTCATCTGATGAAACCTTGAGCTCTCTAGTCGATAGAATAATATCATCTATCAATTCATCTGTATCATTCTTTTTCTTGTCCACAGTGGTTTTCTCATTACAATACTCCTTTTTATCCATGGGTGGTTTTTCATTATTCAATGTAAAATAAAATGTCTCCTCTAGTCTTTTACCAGAGGCAGTTTTAACTTCTTGTACTTCAGATCCGATGAAGGATACTCTATCAACTTCAGAATCAATGAGGGATACTTTATCATCATTTTTATCCATTGTGAAAGAAATTTCTTGTACAGATCACAACTTTTTTGAATAGGAATCTCTCTCCATCTGAGCTTCATACTACTTGAGGAGAGGTTTTTATATAGGAAAAATAATCACACACGTGACATTATTACATAAATAATTTTATATATTTTTAGCTCATACGTCATTTTACATTAGATAGATAAATTATAAGATGATGATTGGGTCTCCTAATATAGAGGTGGTCTCATATGAGGATTGAGTCCACCAAATGCTGCCTGTCGATCGTATTTACTCTGTTGAAATGTTTTCATATAGAATTTCATCTTTGCTTGTTCCATAGAGTCTGGTTTAAAGCGTTTCTCAGCATCTCCTTCATCTAGTTTTCTTGATCTTTTTCCAGATGGAATAAGTTTAGATTGTGATGGTGGTGTTAGTTTTCGAATTCCTTCATAGTACGATTTATTTATAGACATAGGTTGATCCTCTGCATATTCCATAGCATCTTCCTCATCCATCACTGATGCGGATCCAATTGATGTATCTGGTTGATCTTGATTGGTGTATGATACTAATTGAGGCATATCTCCAGGAGTCATAACCTGAGTATTTCGTGGACGATACAATGATGATTGTCGGTTTCCTATAGCACCCTCGTCTAAGGATGGAGTCATCTGTGGATATCTTTCCGATGGAAGGGCCAATCCTAGTGGATTTGTATTGCTCTCTACCTTTGGAATCATTCCATATCGAAATGATTCCTCCGATTGTCTCTGATCAATAGACGTTAAGACGTTTTGTTCAAGAAATTTATTTAGATTTCTGACGTCATCCTGAGCTTGACTCTTAACCAAGCGAACGTATGGAGCATCCGCTGGTGGATATAGAACTGGATTTAATACTGCCCTTCCTCTTCCACTCTTATAAGATGATCCAGGAGCGCTAACTCCAGATGTTTTAAGAAATTTTAGCAAGTCTTGCAATTGATTAGGAGATGCCGTCATTGTTGTTCTAAGATAGCGATGGATTACGAGTATTGTATGGAGTATGAATAAACTCTTGTGAACGTTCTGAAGGAGATAAAAATGGTTTAATTTCTGGACGATATATCAATACGTTTCCTCTATATGGAGACCCATAAATTCGGGCTAGGGGATACGTTTCGGGGTTGTAGTTTAGTCCAATACCGACTGGTCTTCCGACGATCGATTTATCCTTAAATAGCTTTTGATATCCTGGAGTTCCAGACGATCTCTGAGATGTGAATAGATACTCTGGAAAACTCATTATTTTAAATCGTTCCTCTTATCACTAGTCTTCCAGTATTGAAGTCGCTAGATGCCAATGCACCACTCCTCGATCCAGTAAGCTGATTGATGAGGTTATTAGAAAAGGTTGTACTAGCTAGATCTGGCTTTGCATTTACAGCCTGAACATAAGATTTATTAGAGGATACTCTATAATATGCTGGAGAATATTGCAATGGATTCGATGCGTATTTTACATTCCTATAGTTCTGAACACGATCCATTACACTTGTCTTAGGACAGGTTCACTAATCCACGAAGACGATGGAATTGATGATACTATTTGTGGAAATTTCTTATAGGTAGCACTGTGAGAATTAAATGATACGAATGGATCCGGCTTCAATTGAAATGGAATATATTGATGAGTCCTAGAATAAGTATTAGTAATGGGAATCTGTTTTCTAATAAGTTGTCGAAATTCTTGTGGACCTAGATTACTATGGTCCATAATCTTCGTATTACAGCTTGAGACTGACTGATTTCTATTACTCAAAAATATTATTATTATTATAGAAGAAGTGGGAGAGCATGGGGAATAATTGAAGCAGCACTGTTTAGAATATCTCCAAAATCAAGTCCTTGTCCCATTAGATTTTTTGATGATGATAAGCTTGATCGACTTCCCACTGATCCTGGTCTAATTCCAGATGGTCTAATTCCAGATGGCCTAATTCCAGATCCTCCAGTTAATTTTGAAAATAGTCCAGGCATCTGAGTAGCAGCACCCATTACACTACCAAAGTCGAGACCTTGTCCGCGTCTTTTCCTCCTCCTTCGCTTTCCTACTCCACTTCCTCCGATTGGATATGGGCTATACGATAGAGGTGATGATCCCAAGCTAGGGGAAAATGTAGATGCCAGACTAGAGGTTCCCATACTAGGGGTTCCCAGACTAGGAGAAAATGAAGGAACTGATTCATTATTTTCAATCCCTGCATCCACTTGTGGAAGTTCCATCAATGCATCCATTGGGTCTGATGGGTGAACCATAGTCTGTACTAGAGGTGGTACAATCTCATTATCTATTTCTGGATCTGAGAATAGCATATCTGCAGCATCATCTGGACCAATTGAACCTCCTCTGACACGCTTGTGAATTGCCTTTACTTTCCTCTTTGCTCTCTTAGATTTAATTCCAGCACCAAATAGACTTCCAATAGCGTTAATAATATCCATAATGATGATGATTTTAAAAATAGTAGTAGTGCTATATTTAGATGATCGTTAGAGTAGATGTGTCTAATATCTGTATGTTTCACAAACTAATCCGAGTTAGATTAATGTCTGTTCTAATATGGTATAAATATTTGGTTTCATATGTTTAAGATAAGTTAGATATGATTTACAATCATATATGGGATTTCGACAATCAGTAAGTAATGTCTGAATATTGTGCTCACTTAATGCTCCATTGTAATAGTCAGTACTAACATCATGTAAAAAAGAATTCATTTTACTTATTAGTTGTACACATTTTGAATGAATTTTCATAAATTCGTCTTCACTATTATTATCTAAGTCACGAATAGCAACATTTGGTCGCCCACTACTACTACTACCAACACTTCCAGCATAAGACATAATGCCAGCTGGATCTTTCATTAGAGAGCGAACAATATGATCAACGGAAGACGAAGAAGATGATGATAATGATGATGAAGAAACTCCAGAAGCATGTAAGTTTGATGTTTGAAAAGAGCGAGGTTTAAAAACTCGTTCCATAATATTATATTTTTCTTTCTCTTTTTTTTTAACACAATAAAAAATAATTTCACAGTCCAATATCTATGATTTTTTTTTAAAAAAGAAAACAATATTTTCACAACACTTCGATAATTAATAGTCACAAATTGAATAACAAGTCGTAAATGTTATTGAAGATGAAAATCATCTGAACATATAAGTCATTTGTTTGCAATCGTCGAGGTCACAAGAAAACTTAAGGTCATATTATCTTTATACAGTGCTCTTGAAGAATCTTCAAGTCTTTCAAGATTATAAACAAGTCCATCCATCTCAATACTATGTTGAGGTATTTCTTCCTCTTCATCGTCCCCACGTTCTTCGTCTGAAGAATCATTCACTTCTTCCGTGTCAGTTCCTCCAACAGCAGCAGATTGAAACGATCGTTTCAAAATACTTAGACCTCCGAGTCCAAATCCCATAAAATTCTTAAAAATAAAAAACAATACTACTTAATAATTAATCGTCATATTAGACACATACACAACAACACATTGTCACACATTTTTTTAAGTCATTTTCTTTTCTTTGAAGAAGAAGTAGTTACAGATTTTGTATGTGGACAACACAATTTAATCATATTATCCATATTCAAATGAAAATCATAATGATGAAGAAGAACTTGTCTGATAATATTTAGTAGCTCCCTAATCTGTAGTTCTCCTTTTACTGAGCAATTATTAATACATGCTACAATCTGATCTTCAGATAAGATATGCAAAATCCAACACAGTCTTATCTTATTCAATATGCTAACCAGTCCATGAGACATATTATGTCCAATTTTAACTCTTGGATCAATTTTATATTTGATCATAAAAGTTTTAAGAGAAACCTCATCAACCCATGTCTTCCCATCTCTAACTCTCTCATACACTACCAAAGGATAGTCTGATCTATTCATAATAGGTTTCTTATCCATCAGTTCACACAACAGAGATCGTTTTAGAGTAGGGGCCTTTGATAATTTAATCAGATTTCCACTAAGATTGTCAGTCACCGTCTGTGTCGATAAGTATTCTTGAAATGCTGAGTCAATAGAGTCAAGAGTCTCGGTTGGAGGCTGTCCAAAAATAGTTCTAACATGATTTACACAGTATGTGTAGATCTTTTTTCTGTCAAAATCGTCCGTGTAGTCAACAAGTCCAGTCATCACAGCAAATGCCATGTTATATGCATAATCTCTGTAAACATCCTGTACAATTCTTGTTGAACAGAACAGAGACATTAACAACAGAAAGTTGTTCTGAATGTAATTTCTACATGGATCAAATTCACACATCTGAGTGAAATTGAGCATAGCCTGATTAAGATAGGAGTTCATTTCCGTAGAATATACTCCTAGTGATCTTGGATAATCTCTCATGAAAACAAAGTCTCCATTAGTCGTTGTCGTTATCATAGTCTGAGTAGTAGTAGTAGTAGCCTCAGTCTGAGTGGTCTGAGTAGATGTATCATCTTTTGCTTCGTCTTTTGTCAGCTCCTTCACATTCTTGATAGCGTCCAAAAAGTCGTCAACTGTCATCGTATCAGCATTCGTGTTAAGAAATACGTCGTCTTCTTCTTTTATTGTTGGTAGATGAGGAGGAGGATATTTGGTAGGAGTCTTAGACTTTCTATGTCTCGTCTTCTGTCTCACCTTTGAATCAACTCGAGCATCTTTTTTGTCATGTTTTTTCTTTGGTTGAGAAGTAATGTCTATAAATAGAACGAGAAAAAGAAAAAATTTTTTTAATCTGTCAGTTTAATTATCGTCATCATTTTTTACAAATTCAACAATCGTCGAGGTTCACATGAGCACATCATGGTATTTCTCAACATTTGCAATACATTGTTAGTGTACAAACGAGGAACAGATTCAATGTTGAAAGAATCATTTCTCATATTCATTGATGAAGCCAGCTGTCTGTCTGCTGCATTCACCCTTGATTTTGACAGATTAAAGTACACAAAACTGGTCATTCTGACACGAGAATTTTTGCGACCCAAGAGAGAGTTAATCTCAATAGATCTCTGACTGAGAGTATCACCTTCATCTTCATCAATGATACCATCATCTTCATCATCATCATCAATCTCATCAATGACATTATCATCTGTCATATTTTCTCTGTCAGTCAAAAGAGAATTCAATTTTTTATGAGAGAACTCATCCTCATGAGGAAAGAGCACAAATGCCTTCACAGTTCCTGTGAATCCTCTATCAATGACACCACCTTTGATAACTGGACGATCTGCAATCAGTTCAGAATCAACTGTCAACAATCTAACAGTATTTACTGGTCTGAAAATCAAATGATTTTTCATCCTAACAATTGGAGCCAGACTAGTGGACATCCATTTTTTCAAATTATGATGTCTCTTAATGTTAGAACTGAGTTCAATGACCTCATCCTGAAGGCTAGACTCTGGAGTCAAGTCATGCTGATTATCATAGAGAGATTTTTCAGCAACATTTGCAAAATCATCAGTCAAAAACAGACCATCTTTATCATAATAATTCCTCTTATGCTGAACATAATCTGGACAGATTCCAGAATAAGATGGGTATGAGGGGTCTCTTTCAATTGCAAGTAATTGGAAGATGGGTTGCTGACTAATACATAGATTCTCAGATCCTCCATAAGATAATCTGATAGTCATAGTTGTAACTCTGAAAGTTCTTGGAGAATCAGTAGTACTGCAATCAAATCCCATCTGACTTGACATTCCAAATTTACTTTTCAAAGCAGCAATTATTTTGATTGTGCTAAAGTCATTGCTTGGTGTCTGTCTATGAATGATACTGAAGTGCAGTACAATTGTAGATTGTTTGATAAACAATTGTTTGAGAGAACCATCTTCATTAAGTCCATGAATGATGACATCATGTCCTGCATCATCAAAATAATGTCTTGGAAGAATTTCAAGAGATACCAACTCTGATCCAGAGTCCATAGCATTATCAATGTCACCCTCATCCCATTTCCACATCTGACCATCAATCATATAATTCTCATCCATCGAAATGGGAACATTTTCTGGAATCGCAAACAGCGACTTTGTGTCAGAGGAATAGTCATATGGGGTCAAGATGGAATTTAGAATACTAATCTGCTCATCTGACCACTCCATCCCAAAGCGATCATTTAATGCCAACAACATGGAATGAGCCCATGTAAATTGCTCCAAGATAAAATTCTTGCATAATTTAACTCGATCATGATCAGTTGCATCAAGAAGAGAATCTTGAAAGGAGGAATTATCTGAGTCTGGGTGATAGTATCTCCTGAAAAACTTAATGAGACAACAAACAAAAATATTGCACAAATTATCGTCAACAGTTTGATATCCAATCTGAGTAAGTCCACATGTCTTGAATAGCATCATAGGCTGTGTCTTAGAGAAAGATGACCACCCTGAGTCTGTGAGAATGTCCTTGGTAAAAATATCAAAGATGTTCATATCTGATCCATTACTTGGTCTTGGAAGAAACACAAATGAGATATCAAACACCTCAGAATTAACACCAAGAATAATGTCTCTACCAGGAACAGCATACACATTTGAATCTCCACAAGAATCCATCACACTGACCTGACCAGCATCACATCCGGTCAAGCACATGGAATAAGGAAGAATTGGAGTAACACTTCCACTTTGATCCACAGGTGGTGGTGTTGGTGGTGGATTAATTATGTCACATTCACATTTCACTTCAGTTTTCATCAGAAACTTACCAACTTCGTCATCATCTCCATTCATAATTGATGATGTCTTGGATTTCTTAATTGGAGGCATAGAAACTTCATCCTCATCAGAATGTCTTGAACGACGATTTGCTTGTCCAGGAATCAACTCTTGATTATCATCAACTTCAATCACAGCCGGTGAACTCATGATGATGATGTTTTCTTTAACAAGCTGAAATAAAATTGTTAAACATTAAACTAAAAATTTATCATAATTTAAAAATAACTAAATCTAAAAATAACAATCTATAATTAACATTAAGAACTAAAAATATCATATTTTATTAAGTAAAAAAATTACAAAAATCTAAATATAACATTTTTCAAATTTAAATATTACAACTTACTATAAAATATGACTTGATGAAATAATATGTTGATTCCACACTAATTCTTTAATAAACAAATTACAAGTATGACAAAATAGAGGATGATGATCAGACATTACTGTTATAATAATAATGTAAAACTAAAAATATAAAGTTAAAACTATACTAAACCTTCTAATTGTTTGATATTTTTTAAATCTAAAAATAATTAAAAAATTACATTATATCTAAAAATAGAATTTATCACTTACCTGATTAAAAAACAAAACTAAAAATAATTAAAAATACATTTTATATCTTCTTTTTAAAAAAAATAAAAAATTATCACTAACCTGATTGGAAAAATTGTAGGTGATATTTTTGGATCTCTTACGTAAGCACGGAATTGATCAATCTCAGGTGGATGTTGATGATATATATCACAACTGCAACAACAACAATAACAACAATTGTTGACCAATAGAGATGTCTTTTGACACTGCAAACAGCAACACCACCAAGGATGTTTTCTCTTCTCACTCAATAGAGACATTAACATTAATGTCCACAGCATTGTTGTCGTCTTTAACTTTAAAGATAAAAAAAAGAAAAAACTATTTTTAGAATCAGTTTTAGAATCAGAGTATAATTAGAAATGTGTTTTCAACTTACCCACTGATCCAGAGTTTTTCGCTTTAGATGATCTTTTTACCTTGTAGCTTGAGGGGTCTTTTGAATCTTGTGAAGTGATCTCTCCAGTGGTAGTTCAGGAATGAGCTGACGATCTATGAAAGTGTCGCCTTTTATGCTATGAATATAGGGTCTTAGTTCTAACTCGTGATTGTCATATGACTTAATTATACCACGTGATATGGAGTAAGTTTCTAAATGTAGTATCACTATCTGATATGGTCATGACGTGTAGGACAAACATTAAATCATATTGGGAATATCCGAAGTTATTTACCATGTTTTATCATTCTTATCAGGTCTCCTGACACATTGAAATTATGTCAAGTAGTTTGTTTACCACATTTTAAAAGTTTTTATCAAACAGAAAGTTCACATACTGTAAGTCAAGTACCTTGTTTACCAGTTTCTGTATCAATTGTTATCGTAATGGAATGTCACATGATGTAGTCATGTGACGGGTAGTGACGTCATGAACAGGGGGGCGTATTCTTTTTCCGTTTCCGAT
>JAAHTG010000843.1_pt1 | contig 24243 bp, 22 predicted proteins | sample 6116081 | NCBI WGS metagenome assembly JAAHTG01 (sample SAMN13939989, study PRJNA603662) | sponge metagenome | isolation source: marine sponge | host: Mycale hentscheli | place: New Zealand | collected 2005 | reverse complement strand
TATACCTTAAAATTGAGAAACTTCGTTTTAAGTTTTAAGTTGCACATCGCGTATTAACTATTAACTATTAACTAAAGATCCTTTGCCCTTTTAATTATGAAAATATTAGTTAGTGATTTTGACGGTGTTATTTGTAATGGTTTACCCGAATATTTTCATTCTAGTCAACTTGTGTATCAAGAAATTTGGCAATCTGATATTACTGGTAATTGTTTACAGTCTCAGTTTAATTTATTGCGTCCTGTAATCGAAACAGGTTGGGAAATGCCTTTGTTATTAAGAGCATTAATAATTGGAAAACAGACAACAGATATCCTCAATGATTGGCATCGTGTTAAAAATCAGATGATGAAAACTTTAGAATCCCAAGGAATTACAACAAGAACATTCACCCAACTTTTAGATCAAGTTCGTCAACAACAAATAGAGGAAAATTTAGACCGATGGCTCAATTTACATTCTTTTTATGAAGGTGCGATCGATAAACTTAAAACATTAATCAGGGAAAATATTAAAATCTATATTATCACGACGAAAGAAGGTCGTTTTGCACGTACTCTTTTAGAAAAAAATGGTGTTTTTCTTGAGGATAATGCCATTATCGGGAAGGAAGTTAAGCGTCCTAAATATGAAAGCTTAAAATTAATTATTGAACAAGAGAATGTTCAACCAAATGTAGTCTCTTTTATTGAAGATCGTTTGCAAGCATTAGAGCTAGTTTCTCAACAACCTGATTTAAAACAAGTGAACTTATTTTTAGCAAAATGGGGATATAACAGTGAATCAGACCAACTTCAAGCCGAAAAAAGCGAATGGGTTAAATTGTTATCATTAGCTAATTTTACAGGTAATGATGTATTCTAAAGTTGGGTGTTGTTTGAATCCAATAGGCTTATATGACTTACACAACAGAAGAATTAATTCATTTTTTGGAGCTAGAATTAAGAGCGACATGGGGCGGAAAAAGATTAATCTTCAATGCCGAAGAAAAATTAGATAATCCAGTAGTAGCAAAAGCGATCGACTTGGATAAAATGAGTAGGGTCTTTGTTTTTCGTGATTTTCGCCAACAAATTCATGATTATCAAAGACAACACCAAATTTCGGGTGTTGTTGCCAGAAATGTGACTTTCCAAGATCAATCAGTAAGTTTTCCTGAAGTCTATAATCAGCTCATTGCCATCGATGGTGATAAAGAAATCCTCATGAGAGCAAAAACAAAAGTTCTTAATTTCTGGAATGAAGTAACTGACGGAATGAAGTATTATTTAGCAAGCGATCGAAATACTCCTATTAATTCCACAGTCTTTGCGCAATTATGTGAAGAAGCTCAATGGGCAGAATTGGATGCAGGAAAAGAAGAAGTCTATTTAGGATTATGTTGGGGTAATCCCAAAGAATATATCTATCAATGGGCAAAACCAGATTCTGGCTTTCATCGCATTATAGCTAGTAATAATGAACCCAGTACTATTAACATTTAGCTATCCTGCCCCAAAAAGATCCAGTATTTTTTCGTTACAACCAAATATAATCTATACAGTGAAATTTGAACAACCAAAGAATAGCTGATTCTTTTTCACCGAAAGATTTTCATAATTAATCCAAATCAAATATTTCACTCTATAGCAGTCCCAAATGAATTGTAAACTATTAAATATTAATAAATAAATCAGAAAGTATTGTTAATTCTCAACTCTCAATTTTGACTAACGAAAAATGCCACAACCTATTTAAGACTGCTAGAGTTGCCATTCATGCTTTAAAGTATCCTTATAAAGATTCTCCCTCACCAACATTTCCTTATATAATTGGAGAAGGAAATCCTGAGCCTGTTCTCTACTCATTTTTTGTACTTCTGTCGCAAAAGAACGCAAATTAAATTGTTGTTCCAGAGATAATTTTAAATCAGACATCATCTTAGATTCTCCTTTACTTAATAGCAAAAATTGTTATCTTTCCATTTGAACGAATTTATCAATTTTCTTCAGTCCAAATAATATTCTTAATGAATATCACAGCAATATTGATTAAAATGCTCACCATGGACAGTAAGTACAAATACTCAATTAATTTTCAAGGATTCATGACCAAATAAACCATCATTTTTATATGGCAAAAAAAGTGAGAAAATTATTAAGTCTAAAAATTGAGACAATCAAGAAGGAATAAAGCTCAACAGAAGTTAATAACTGTGATAGGATGTAGGATCAACAGGCGAAATCAAAAATATAAAGTAAAACAGCAAAACTTCAAGTTATTCTTAAAATAAAAGAAATAGTTACATAAAATTATTATAAATAAATCAGTAAGAACAAAGTCCATGATTTTAGCTGGCTCATCTGCGGATGGAATGAAGTTTATAAATCAACAATGTAGAGTTAGTTACTCGCAAGAGTTTACTAGCTCATTTATTGTGGAGACAAAAGTTAGTCTGTGGTAACTTTATTAAATCTACAAATTAGCAACAACGATCACATCAATGGAGGAAAATCAAATGTCTGTACGTCTTTATGTTAAGTTACCCAAAGCTGACATAGAAAAGGAAGGTTTAGAAAAAATGTTTAGTGATTTTGAACCTTCTTTTTCAACTAAATTGATTAGGGAAAGAAAGAAAAAAGAGTGTCGTGGATTTGGATTTGTCACCGTACCTGATGATGAGGCGGCAGACAATTTTATTAGTCAATATAATGAAAAACCATTGGTTTATGATGGCGAACCTTATAAAGACGAAGATGGTAATGAATTCATTTTATTGATCGAAAAAGCATTGCCCCGCAAAAATAATAAAGAGGAAGATGGTGAAAACAATAATGCCGTCGATCAAGAAGAGTCAAATGCAAATCAATCTCGTCCCAATAGCAACAAAAAAGTCAAGAAAGCTCCTCGTAAGGGCAATGGGAAAAGTAAAGGTCAAAAAGCTGTTTCTGTTTCTCAATCAGTACAGCCAGATCCTCGTTGGGCAGATGAATTAAATAAATTAAAAGAGATGTTTGCCACCCAAACTTCTAAATAAACGACATTGAATTAATTAATCAAATGTCATAATTTCGACGAAAAATGCCTTACAAAAAGTAAGGCATTTTTTCATAGATGGAAACGGAAACAAAAAAAGTCGAGATCAGATAATTTCTCGACTTCGCAAAAACAATTTGAACAAAGATTAAACACCTGTTTTTACGGGTACAAAACTAGGTACAACTACTTCATTATCTTGTTTTGTTTGTTTGTTATATAGTTTTTCCGTATTAGGGAAATTCGCTGCTGGTAAAGTAGGGAAACGTCGATAAGGTACTGTATCCTCACCAAACACTTGTAAATACTCCATATTGCCAACTGCGGCATTAACGAAAGCACGAATACCTTCTGTTGCTAAAATTTGATTATAGTACTGAATTTCTTTTTGATTAAGTGGCGCACGACCTAAGAAATGTTTAGTCCCTAATTCAATGACTTTTGTATTAGGATAAGGTGCATAAAACTCTTTCAAATATAAATCAGAAGTACCTAAACCAAGAATAAATTCTTTAACGGTGATTTCACCATTACTTAATTTACTTTCTAAGGCTGTAAAATTAGCACTAACGACGTAAGGTTCAATATCTCTTTCAAAGATTTGACGATAAGCTCCACGAACAACATTTGCAACTCCGACTTTATCCGTCGTATTAGTGAGCTTGAATGTTTTAGTTTGTTCGCGTTGAACGGTCACTCCTTGATCAACGCGTCCTTGAATAGCATCTCCTGTGATTAAATCAGAAGCTTGACCTAGTTCAATAAAGCGTGGTGTTGATTGTTGATCCACACGTTGTCCAATATCTTCTCTGAGACTACCAACTCTAGTTGAACGTAATTTCAAACCGGCAGGAGTTAAATAACGCTCATAAGGTACGGTATCTTCACCAAAGACATCGTTGTATTCTGCACTATCAAGTAAGGCATCTACAAATACATAAAAACCTTTTTTAGAGCAAAGATCAAAGTATGTGTTCATTTCAGGACGACCATAAGTAGGACGACCTAATAAACGACGATGAATATATTCGATCGCTTTACAAACATAAAATGGAGTCCAGTAGGTTTTTAAGAAAGTTTCCGACTTAGCTAAAATACGGATAAATTCCCGTAAAGAAATTTCACCATTTTCTAGCTTAGTTTCTGCTGCGGTTAAACGCTGGCCTTCATAAACATCACGACCAAAAACTTGACGATATGCTGCACGTATAACGGCTTGGGTTGTACTTTCACCATATTTAACACTGACACCATTAGATGCACCAGGCAATTCATTATTTAAACGAATTACTTTAGCTCCTAAAGAACCAGGTTGAGAACTAGCTGCACGAGGATGACCATGTTGGTTATTTATTCCAGGGCCACGGTGAATCAAAATTCGTTTGGTATCTTTACTAAACGGTGCAGGACGAGTATTTGGACTACTAGTATCTTTCGGGAAAATTGCTCCAAATTGAATTTCTAGAGGGTCATTTCCAGAACCGTAAACATGTTGATCGGGAAGAGGGCGATCGTATTTAGCAAAAGTGGTTACAAATTGAGGTACTTTGCGGAAAGGTGCACTGTAGTTAAACAGGTCTTGCTGCATGCCCCAGTTGCGACATTCTTGAGCTTCAACTCCTAAACCTCTAATATAAGGTACAGTTTCTTCTCCAAAATAATCTGAATATTCTTGTGAATCAACTAAAGCGTCTACTAAAGCAGATAAACCACCAGTTGAGACGATGGAGAAATAATCTTGTACTTCTTCACGAGAAGAGGGACCACGTCCTAGAATATGACGGAAAGCCAATTCCAAAGCACGGGAATTGATAAAAGGTTCAAAAAATTGTTTACGATATAAAGGAGATTTAGCTACTCGACGTACAAATTCTTTCATCGAAATATCGCCATTTTTTACTTGAGATTCCAAGTAAGAAATCGATTGAGAATAAGCACGAGTAATATCACGCTCAAATATTTGACGATAAGCCGCTTTGACTACAGAGTTTTTCTCAGTAGCAGATAAACCAGTTTTCATCACAAATTTAGGACGACGCTCAGCTGCATTGGAGAAGCTTTGAGGTAATTCTAAACCTTGTAAGTTATCAGAATTACGTTGACGTAATTTATTAGAAGGACTTTGAGCTTTTAATTCACTAATTAAAACATTAAAATAATCAGAAATAATTGTTTTTGCTTCGAGGTCATTTTTAAAATAACCCATAGAAGCTATTCTCATTTCTAGTAATGCGACGATGGCCGCATCCACAGAACAAGCATTTTCTAATATTTCTTTCAATCCTCTAGTATTAACTACTAGAATATTGGGATCTCCTGCTACAACTGCATAAGAGACGTAGCGTAAAAACCAAGACATATCTCGTAAAGATTTGGTCATATTAGAAGGACCATAACGAGTAATGTTAATGGGACGGAATCCAGCAGGAATCTTACCAATACCCCCACTAGTGAAAGAAGAAAATAAGCTACTTAAAAATCCACCACCCTCATTGCTTCCTTTATTTGCGGAAACAAAAGTTTCAGTAGATTGTTTAGCGGCTTTCATATCAGTAGGCAAATCCGCCACTGAACGACTGGCTCCCCCAGCCATCGCCAATTCTTGTTGCTCTACAGGAGGCTTTTGAAAAAAAGCCATAGGAGAGCCGCCTGAAAAGATGCGATTAGCGGCACGAGAAACGATCAATTCCGAATTTTTGGTGATTACTTCTGCTATTTCAATTCTTTTGAGTCCAGAACTGAAATAAGTATCTAATTCACCAAGTTCGTTGCGATCGAGGAAGCGATCTTGCTGTTCTGCTTGGATAATAGTTGATACAGCAACTGTTTGGTATAATTGCGGTTTTGCTAAAGAACTACCGCCACTTGCTTTTATACTCATTGATTCTTGTTATATTAAAATCTATTTTCTTGATCCATTCATTGCATATAGATTAAAGCTTTTTGGGTGTCGATAGTTGTTTTATTAAAAATTGTTACAACTTCTCTTATTTTTTCTTATGTATTAACTCGTAAATAACGAAATAATAACAGCTTGACAATCTAAAGACATTGTTTAAGAGAAAGTATTCAGCTGGAAATAATTGTTGTGTTAACAGTTGAGAATGGATAAAAGAATAGGAAACAAAAAGTAAGTCGGTTTGGAAGTATTATCAAAAAAAATTGTCACTGCAACGATGAAGTCACTTTCGTTTGCCAACTTTGCTTTCAAGGTAAGCATTCTGAGTAAATTATCTAATTTATAAACGGCGAAAAATCAAATTATGTCTGAAACTATCAATAAAAATAAAGGCAAAAAATTATAGATTAATGGTGATAGTACCATGACAATGAAAAAATATCTGATATGGATTTAAAACTATCTTTATTTGATAAGAATTAGAAGATAGCAAAAAAGTATTGATTGCCCATAATTAAAACAATTACAGGGATTTTAAGAATCAATAATTATTACATGCAAAAAAAAATAAGAGTTTTCACGCAAACAAGATTAAAAATTTACATTTAGTGAAGAAATATCGAACAAATAAATAAACTATAATAGATGGATTAAGATTCATAAAAGGAGTGGTTATTTAATTTAATATTCATAATTTTTTGAGAAGTCGGATGTAAAAGAAATTAAAATATGAAAACTTTATCGCTGATTAAGAAACTTTTGAATAAATCAGAAAATAAATCCAGTCCTAGCTATACCTCTCAGGTGACTGAATGCAATTCTTATAGCTATCAAAAAACCGACGATAGAACACTATTGATGCGTTGGATGTGCAAAATACATTCACCAGCAATGATTTTAATCTCGATTACGAGTCTAACAGGATTAATTAGTCATCGTTTTTATAATCAACCAGAATTAGCAGTCGGAACTATAGCTCCGACAAGAATTGTCGCAACTAAAGATGGTAGTTTTGTCGATCATAAAAGTACCCAAGAAAAGCTCAAAGAGATTCGTAATGGTTCACTCAAAGTGTACCAAGAAGATTTAAATATTTCTCAAGATTTAAAAGTTAGTATTCAAACTCAACTTGAAAAAATAGATACTCTACGTGAATTAAAACAAAACCTCAATTATATCTCTTCGCAAATTTTGTCAACTTCTGTACAGGAAGATTTATATTCTCTTCCCGAAATAGAGTGGCAAAAAATCTTATCCGAGTTTAACTCTCCTAAACAAGAAGACGCTTCTGTTACAAAAGACGAAAAACGACGACAATTATTAAATTATCAAAAAAAATCTGACCAAGAAGAATTTCAGCTTTTTCTTAAGCAATTACAAAGTAATCGTGAAGAATATCAAGCTGTTCAAAAAAGAATTAGCAAGAACAAAATTGATTATCTAAATGAGACACAACTAGAAATAGTCTTGAATTTAGATCAAAAGACTTGGGAAAACATCAAAAGTGAAATTCTCAAATCCCAGAATTTAATTTTAACTCAAGGTATTTATGAACAATTTTCTCATGAGGTTAAATATAATACTGCAACTCTTCATTTGAAAGGGAACTTTGATCAATCTTTAACTGAGATTGGTGTTAAATTGCTAACTCCTCATCTAAAAAGTAATTTAGTTATTGATAAAGAAAAAAGCCTTCAACAACTTAGAAAGGCAGAGCAAAATGTTGATCCTATTGTGATTTTTGCCAAAAAAGATGAAGTAATCGTTAATGAAGGAGAAACAATTTCTCAGGAAGATTTTGTTTTACTAGATAATTTGGGTTTAAGTCGTAGGGGAATTAGTTTTACCGGAGTAGCGGCTTCTGGTGCGTTAGTTTCTATTTCGATCGTCTTATTTATGACCATAGCAAATAAAATCAAAAAGAAAATACGTCGACGAGATCAAATTTTGTTATGGCTACTAACCCTTTCTGTTCCAGTCATAAATCTATTTAATGTCAATTATAATTCTCTGCCCGCAGTGGGCTTTTTAACCAGTACTTTTTATGGGCCTACTCTTGCTGTTACTCAGGTTGTCATTCTCACAAGTTTGAGCTTATTTCAAACAAATATGGTTGGCTGGGGATATCTGATTCCTTCAATTACAGCAGGATTAGTTGCATCTTTGATTGCTAGTCGTCTTCATTCACGAGAGGAATTGGCATTTTTAGGTGTGGGAATCGGACTAACTCAGGGTAGCTTATATTTTATAGTTGCGTTGTTAAGTAATTCTACTGTAGGTTTAATTTGGTATGGTATTTTACCTACCGCCATCGGCTATGGAACTTTAGGATTAAGCTATACAATTATGGCTTTGGGCATCTCTCCTTACTTGGAAAGATTTTTTGACTTGATTACGCCCATCCGCCTAGCAGAACTATCTAATCCTAATCGTCCTTTACTAAAAAGATTGGCAACAGAAGCACCGGGTACGTTTCAGCATACGGTGTTTGTGGCAGGTTTAGCCGAGGCTGCAGCTCGTCGCTTACATTGTAATGTTGAATTAGTTCGTGCTGGTACTTTGTATCATGATATAGGAAAAATGCACGATCCTCTGGGCTTTATAGAGAATCAAATGGGTGGTCCGAATAAACATGATCAGATTAATGATCCTTGGGAAAGTGCTGATATCATCAAAAAGCATGTGAGTAAAGGTTTAGTCATGGCTAAAAAATGTGGTTTACCTCAAGCAATTCGTGATTTTATTCCTCAACATCAGGGTACTTTACTGGTTTCTTATTTTTATTATCAAGCTCAAAAACTGGCAGAAGAAGATCCTAAGTTAATCATTAATGAGTATGATTTTCGTTATGATGGTCCTATTCCTCAATCTCGTGAAACGGGTATTGTTATGTTAGCTGATGGTTGTGAAGCGGCATTGCGATCGCTCAAAGGTGCAACTCCGAAACAGGCAATTGCAATGATTCACAAGATTTTCAAGGCTCGTTGGCGAGATCACCAATTAGATGATTCTGGGATTAAATACGAAGAGTTACCTATTATTGCTGAAGTATTTGTTAATGTTTGGCAACAATTTAACCATCAGAGAATTAGTTATCCCAAAGGTGCTTTGGAATTAAAACCTCGACAATCTAATCCAGAACTAACAATTTAAAACTATCTTCAGATAAGATTATCTATTTAAGCTTAATGAGAAATAAGAGTTATTTTTCGCAATATAAATTCATAAAATTGACTTAGTTCCTATGATGTAAAAAGACGTGTGGAGAGAAAATATACCTATTAATAAGCTCATTTTATAACAATGAGCAATTCGCCTCAGTAGTCAGCTTTTACTAAATATATAGCAACCAAGACCTGTAGATTTAATCATCTATTCATTTATTGCTATATGCAGAAAATATTTATCCCTTTTTATGTAATAATTCTTATTATGTAATAAATCTTAAAAAACTTTTAAGATCTGCTTCGATAATTGTAATCATGAGTGAAGCCAACAAAGAAAATCAGGTTAGCAAAGCTAGTTTAGAAAAGACATTAGCAGAACAAGCACCCGCCAGTTACAAATGTCGTTCTTGCGGATACACTTATGTTCCATCAAAAGGAGATAGTCAAGCAAAGATTCCATCAGGAACATTGTTTACTGATTTACCGAATAACTGGCGTTGCCCAGTATGTGGAGCAAATAAAAACTTATTTACAAATATTGGAGCTACTGATGCACCATCAGGATTTGCCGAAAATTTAGATTATGGTTTTGGAGTTAATCGTTTAACACCAGGACAAAAGAATTTGCTCATTTTTGGTGCATTGGTATTGGCTGCTTTATTTTTTCTTAGTCTGTATGGGTTGAACTAAATATAAAACAGATTGATCCATTAAATTTTTTTTCCAAATAAATATGAATTTATTATTGAATCGAGCAAAATCACTTTTAGTATTTATAGTAGTTACTTTTTTCTGTATCAGTTGCTCTTATTTGCCTTCTATCAGTGAAAATCCTTGGCAAACAATTAATTTAGATACAGAAGCCATTTTTGCAGATATTGCTTTTACCAACGATGGGAATCATGGTTGGTTGGTTGGTACAAAGTCTGCTTTGTTTGAAACGACAGATGGAGGAGATACTTGGCAAGAGAAAACCATTGATTTAGGTGAAGCCAAAGTTAATTTCACCGGTGTTAGCTTTTTTGGTGACGAAGGTTGGATTACTGGTGCTCCTGCTATTTTGTTACATACAACCGATGCAGGTAAATCATGGGAACGTGTTCTTCTTAGTGAAAAATTACCTGGAGTACCTTATGGTATTATCGCCCTTGGTAATAATACTGCCGAAATGGTTACTAATTTAGGTGCTATTTATAAAACTACGGATGGGGCGAAAAGCTGGAAAGGATTAGTTGAAGGTGCAGTGGGTGTTGCCCGCAGTGTTAGACGTTCTCCTGAGGGTAAATATGTTGCCGTTAGTACCAGAGGAAATTTTTATTCTACATGGCAACCTGGGGATCAAGAATGGACTCCTCACCAACGTAATTCTTCTCGTCGTTTACAAACTATGGGATTTTTTGATGATGACACTTTGTGGATGATTGCTAGAGGGGGACAAGTTCAATTTAGTCAATCTGAGAATTTTGAAGATTGGGGTGAACCAATTACTCCTGAATATTCTACTAGTTGGGGTTTTCTGGATTTAGCATCACCTGATGGAGAACAAATGTGGTTGGCAGGGGGTAGTGGTAATTTGATACTTAGTCCTGATAACGGTGATTCTTGGGTTAAAGATACTGCGATCGCATCTGTTCCTTCAAACCTCTATAAAATAGTTTTTATTAATGAAAATAAAGGTTTTATTTTGGGAGAGCGTGGTGTTCTGTTAAAATATAATACGCAGACCACTTAGGTAATTAAGAGATTATTAACACCTCAATTTTACCAAATATATAATGATATAAAAGGCTTAATGTGAGTTAAGTCATCAATGTTGTAAATTAGATTTAGATAAAAAATTTTGGAGGCAAAGTTTCATTATGGCTGGAGATACAGGTGAACGTCCATTTACCGATATTGTAACGAGTTTACGTTATTGGATCATTCATAGTATTACAATTCCTATGCTGTTTATTGCTGGTTGGTTATTTGTCAGCACTGGTTTAGCTTACGATGTGTTTGGTACTCCTCGTCCTGACCAGTACTTCACTCAAACTCGTGAAGAGTTACCTATTATTAGTGATCGTTACGAAGCCACAAATCAGATTCAACAGTTTAATCAATAACTTAGTTAAATAAATAAGGTAATAACATTTATGACAAGTAATAACCCTAATCAACCAATTTCTTACCCTATTTTTACAGTAAGATGGTTAGCTATACACACTTTAGCCGTACCTAGTGTGTTCTTTGTTGGTGCTATCACCGCAATGCAATTCATTCAAAGATAACAATAAATAAATAGGAGTAATCATGGATAGAAATTCAAATCCTAATAGACAATCTGTAGAACTAAACCGTACTTCTCTGTATTTAGGTTTATTAATGGTAGCTGTACTAGGTGTTTTATTCTCTAGTTATTTCTTCAACTAAAATAATTAATTCATATTAGGAGGTTCGATCATGGGAGATACCAAAATTCCTTTATGGATAGTAGGTACTATCGCTGGAATGGGTGCTTTAGGTGTACTAGCATTATTTTTCTATGGTGCTTATGCTGGACTTGGTTCATCTATGTAAGTTTAATTCAAATAAATTTAATTTTTCAATTTATTCATTAAATTTAAACAAATAAAATTAAAGACTGCTCTTTATTTATAGGGAGCAGTTTTTTGATTGTTGATTGTTTTAGCCACCTCTATTTATTCGTAACATTAAAAACTAGAAACGATGCTGGAATTCGATAACACCTCTACTATCTTGCTCAAAATCACTAGAACCTCTCAGAAGTATTTTTTCATTAAGACGATATCTAATGCCAAATCGAGGTGCTTGTTCATTAGTGAAAATTTTGGTAACTGAAACAGAAATATTATCATTTAAATCTAAAGCTAATTCCGCTCCTAAACCCAGAGTTGAAGTCCTTTCTTCCGAATCTAAAATTTGAGCAGGAAATAGTCTTAATTCATCAAAACCTAAAGCTTTTTGTATCTGCCCCTGTACAGTACCTAAAACTGCGGCACTGGCAAAATTGACTAAATTCAACTCATCACTACCTCCTGCAAAATTATTAACAAATCCTCCTCCTAAAAGAGCGACAATTTCTATTTGATCACGAGGAGGGCTACTACTTAACTCAATATTATTAGTCAAGTTATCAGCCCTACCTTTAACATTTGCTTTGACTTTAATTGTTTGAGCTGTATTAACTGAGAAATCACTAAGATCTTGAATTTCATTGGGATTTGAATTATCAGGTAGTTGATATCGACTTGTTTCGGTTACAGAACTTTCTAATTGTAAATCAAGATAAGGATTCAAACCATTTTCGGGAGTAAAACGAGCCATATTATCATAGTTTTTAACTAATTTTAATTGGCTAGTGAATAAGTTGACTGTACCCGATTTTAATTTAATTATTCCTTCAGGTAAAATATTATTTAAATCACCGTTAATATTTAAATTACCTTCAGCTTTTAATCTCAATAAAATAGGCTCAGTAACATGTATATTGTCTCCTAAATTCAGAATTAAATCATTTAATTTAATCTGACTAATAGTCTGGTTACTTGATTTATTTTCTCCTTCACTTGCTTCAGTTTTTGTATTTTTAGGTATTTTTATATCTCCATTTTTCAAGCTAATTATACCACTTATTTCAGGTTCGATCGCACTACCTTTGATTGCTAAATTACCTTGTAAATCTCCTTTATATAAACCTTCTAAATTTAAAGCTAAATCTTCAATCAAAAGATTTAAGGATTTGTCTTTAAGATTACCATTAAGTAATGGTAATGTTCCTGAAAGTAAAATTTGACCTCCACTAAAATTACCTGTTAAATTAGGGACATTTATCTGGGAAAAATCAAATAAAACTTGACCATTAATATTGGTTATTGCTTCTTCATTGAAAATTTTTCCGTTAATTACTGCATTATTTAAATTAGCAATTCCTTTCGTTTCAATATTGGTAATTTCACTTCCTTCCTGATTATATTTACCCTTAACTTCTAGATCAATATTTCCATCGCCTTCTACCCAATTAAGTTGATTATCACTAACAACACTTAATAAAGAAAAACCTTCTTTGGTGAGATTAAAATCGACATTAAAATTATCATTTTCGGGTCTAATCGATTTAGAAAATAATTGAAAAGGAACACTGGCGATTATAGTAAAATAATCAATTTCTTCATTTAACTTACTACTAGCCAAAAAATCAACTCTGGAATTTCTAAAACCAAAACTTGCTTCTGTTTTTTCAATTCTATTGCCATTAATTCGAGAGTCTACAACCTCAATATTACCTTTGGCTAAAGGTTGCTCTTGGCTTCCACTAATTGCAATTGAGGCATTAATATCTCCTTCAATATCAAAAGCATCAGGCACTTTTAAAAAGGGTTTTAATTGACTCACAGGCAAGTTAGATACGGTGAATTCTCCAGAAATTCTTTCAGGTTTAAAAGTACCTGTCAAGGCTAAAAATCTTCCATCACTTTCAATCTTAATCGGTAAAAAGGTTAATAAACCATTGTCATAACTACCAGTTAGTTGGAATGAATCACCTTTATATTTACCCCATTGCCAATAGTCCCCATTAAAATTAAACTCTGCTTGAACTCCTGTGGCAATGGAGGCGGTTAAATCAATACCCCCAGTGAAATTACCATTTAATTCTTCTAATGTGGGAATAGTCGTATTTTCTCTAGTTGTTTTCTTTTTGCTTATTTGCTCTTCAATTTTATCGAAGCAAGCAAAAGCATCGGCGAAGGAATTCTCATAATCCTCTATGGAAATTAATGGTTGGGAAGTATTGTTAGATTTAAGATTACTTGTTGATTTAATTAAAGAACATGAACGGCTACTTAATTTGTCTTTGTCATTACCCAACAAAAGATTGGCTGAGGTGGAAATTTCTTGTTCAACAGCAGAAGTCGACGATCGAGATGAATCATCTAAAGTAGAATCATTATTATTGTCGTTATCTATCTGAGAATTATTAACAGCAGAATATAAATCCTTTGCGTTACCATATTGTCTAGGATTAAATCCATTGGTTATATCAGCAAAATCAAAAAATTGTAGACTAGTAAGTAGATTTTCGATCTTACCTTTTTTGACTTTTAAATTTGCTTCCAGTCGGGGATTTTCGATAAAAGGTTGTAATTTACCTGTAAAATAATATTGGTTTTTCTGATGTTGAAGACTCCCTTCATCAAAAGTCAACACACCTGTATTATAAGTTAATTTAGTGGTGAGAATATCTCCTTCCAAATGATTAACTTGTGGTTGATTAATAACGATGTTTGCTTGTCTCAAATTATAGTTAGTAATATCTAAGTCAGCATTACCCGAAAGACTACCACCAACTTTTTTCACTGAATCAGGAAGAGTACTTAACCAAGGTTGAGTTACTTTATCTAAAGGGATATTTTCGATATCTAAAGCTAGATTTCCATTATTTTCCTGACCTTTGACAAATGTGTTATTACTTTTTACATTAAGTTCTTGAAGTTGATAGCTTTTATCTAGTTTTACAAATAATTGATCTTCTCCTTCTGTTGAATTTAAGTCTAAGTTGATACCCTTAGTAGCAGAAATAAGCAAATTACCTGTAAGCTTAGAAAAGGGAATATTTGACAATTTTAGGTTATTGAGAGCTAGTTTTCCTTTTAGTTCGGCGGAATTGCCATCACCCACAACTTTTCCTTGAAAGTCGCCGTTACCTTTATAGTTAAGAACATCAAGAGAGTCAGGCAAAGGCAATGTTTTGACATTTACTTGTCTGCCAGCAACATCCAAATTTATACCTGTGACAAAATTATTATCTAAGTCATAGTCAATAATTCCTCGGGCTTTGAGACCATTATCAATGGTAGCTTCTTTGACTCGTAAATTGTCTCCATTCCACCTAACATCAACATCCATGGGTTCAGCTACCACACTGATTCCCTCAGTTAATTTCAAATTACCATCAATATTAATAAATGGTAGTTCAAGATTGTTGATATTACCAGCCAAAATTAATTGACCAATAGCATCTCCTCGTAAGGTTTGACTCACATCTTGTAGAGGAAAACCATTTGTAAAGATTGTAGCGAGAAATTGTTCATTTTTTAGCACAAAGTCACTAACTTTGACTTGACCTTGAGGTATATTAAGATGACCTTGCCCTTTAATATCAACATCACGAATGTTAGTAAAATTACCTTGGGCTTGAAACTGGGCAGTCAGTTTGATATCTTCTTTGATGAAAAATGAGGATAAGTTGACTGATGGTAGTTGGGATACATCTACATTTTTGGTATTAACTATTGCTTGCCAATTATTGTTATTAATTTGAGCATTTGTTAAAGTAACTTGTCCTTGGGCTAAATTAAAACTGAATCTTCCTAGTAATTTGGTATTGGTAAAATCAAAACCATTTCTGTTTCCTGATGCTTGGAATTGACCATTAGCGATCGAGTTTTGACAACCGATTTTGCTACAATCGATACTGGGTAAATCTGTTAATGGATAAGAAGGTAAGTCAACTTGTCCTCTCCAAGAGTTTTTGTCCATTTTTAAGCGATTAATGGTTGCTTTGCTACTGGCTAATTCAACAGTAGAGCTACCTGTTAACACGGTTTCACTAATTTGCTGCCAATCACCGACAAGGTTATAATCACCATCAACCATACCTACTTGAATAGGTAACTTTTCACCATAGAGATTAACTACTTTTTCAGCTAAGATGTTGTCGGCTTGCCAATCAATAGAAAAGTTACTGTTTTGTTTGCCTAAACCAACTTTTCCAGTCGCATTAAGTGTACCTCCAATGGAAGGTTTTGCATTTAGTTTTTGCAGATTTAATTGAGAATCTTTGATAGTGAAGTTGGCAAATAATTGATCAATCGGTATCTTTTCAATGGTGATTTGTTGATCATTAACTATATCCGCTTCGATTAAAGGTTGTGTAATATCACCTGTAATCTTGATTTTTCCTTTGACTTTACCTTGGTTTTCCAGATCAACTTGATCTAATTTTAAGGAGGTGAGTAAGTCATCGATCGAGATAGAATTACTAGTATCAGCGATTATATCTAATTGTTCATAGTTACGAATAAGTCCTTGAACTTGACTATTAATTAAACCAAAATTGGTCTCAATTCCTTTAAGAATTACGTTTCTATCTTTAAAAGTTATTATGCCGCTGCTATTGGTTAAAGTTTGAGGTACTTTGGGAATGAACAAATCAACTCCCGTAAATTTCATTTCTCCACCAAGACGATTTAGGTCTACATCACCCTGTAATAAGTCCAGTGTTAATTTACCTGTAACAGTACCTGAACTAACATTTACGGGCAGAGTAACAATTTGATTAATGGTATTGATGGGCAAGTTTTTGTTATCTAGTTTAAAAAACCATTGATTTGGTTTTGGTTTATGTAAACCTATCGCTTTTACCCTGCCACCATTTTCGAGGTTGCCGACGATATCAAATAAATATTTTTTAGGATCATCAAGAGTTATATTGCCAGAAGGAATGCCAAGTTTTATGACTGAAGGGTCTTGATTATTTTGGATATTTAATTTACTATTCTCAAAAGCGATCGCATTGACGTTAACACGCAATTTTCCTGAAGGGGTTTTTTTGCTTTTTAATCTAAGTCTTAACCATGCGTTATCTTTATCTTTTTTCAGAGAAACTTTAGCTTTCTGAAGGGTAATTTTTAAGTCAATTTCCTTTGTGAAAATTTTGAACAGATTTATATCAATTTTGACGGTTTCAGCGATGACAAAATCATTGTCTCTATATGTACTGGGTAAATAACTTTCTCCTAAAACAACACAAGTAAAGGAGATAGCTTGTACTTTTCCTAATTTGATGGGGCGAGATAGAGTTTTGCTGACAGACTCTTCTATCGTCGGTATCATTTTCTGAGTCCAAAAATGCCAACTATAACTTATCCCTCCTCCTAAGGATAATAACATCAGATAGAGTAGCGATCGCCAAAATTTTAAAAAGTTAATTTTACTCAATAATTTATTCTGCTTTTGCTCATCATCAGATTTAGGGGAGTAGTCAGGAGTCTTTACCATCTCTTTTCTGCTTTATCTATCATGGATCATTAAATGATACTTTACATTATTATCTTTTTTTTGTTTTTGGTGGCAAAGTTGGGATATCAAAATAACCGAAAAGCCTTGTTATTAAGGTATAGAGAATTAATTCATGATCTTCAAAATAGCGATCTCGTATTATCGAAAAAATTATTTCCCATGGATTATCAAAATAATTGATTAATCAATGCCCTCAAATGAGTTTATTGTCTTCTGGCAAGATTTTCCCTATCTATCAATTCCGTTTTGGCATTCTTTTGAGTCTAACGGAAATAAATCGGACTTATCCCATCGACTTTAAATATAGGGTAAATCGTGATGAAAATTATTCCGATTTTTATTTAAACCACGCTCATCTTCAAAACAGCTGTTTTTAATTAGAGTCAATCGAAGGGCAAAGGGCAAGGGGCAAAGGTCATTTTTGAAAATAGCTTTGAACGACCATCAAAATTACTCACGCCTTTAAAGGCAGGGCTTGAAACTCTTGATCTTTTGATGAATCGTTTTGATAGCTTTATTTCTGATTTTCAAAATGTTCGTGTATGAACATTTTGTCCTCTCTAATCCTATATGATTTAACCTTATTCTTTCCAATAACTCGCTTTGGAGCATCTACAACAAAAATTCTTTCTCCAAAACAAAGTCAATTTAAGGCACCTTTAAAGCCTCAAGAAGCCCTTAATATGAGCCTTCAAAATGTTCATATATGAACATTTTCTGTGAGTGAAATAAACATAATAATCACCTAAATTTTTTCCTAAATAGGATAAAAGCTCAATTGTTTTTACTGAATTACTAATCAAAAAAACTCCAATTTGTAAAATGAATGTGGTTTAAAATTCAACACTTCGGTTTACAATAGTTCACAGTTCTTGATTTTAAGCAATAAATTTTACAAACAAAGTACTAATATCTGTTTTATAAGGAGTATTATGATTAAATATATAAGTCGTTTTTTGACGATAATTCTGGCATTAACTATTTTATTATTACCCAGTAATCCTGCATTGGCAGCGAGTTCTAGTGCTGTAACTTCAGGCACTAGTTTTGAAAGTCAAAATCTTAATAATGAAAGCTTTATCGGACAGAATTTGCAGTTAGCAGAATTTACTAATGTTAAATTAGAAGGTGCGGATTTTAGTAATAGCGATTTACGAGGTGCAGTTTTTAATGGTGTAACTGCTAATGGTGCTAATTTTCATGATGCCGATTTTACCAATGGTTTAGCTTATGTAACTAGTTTTGACAATGCTGATTTAACTGATAGTGTTTTTCGTGAAGCTATTATGATGCGATCGACTTTTAAAGATGCTAATATCGAAGGTGCAGACTTTACATTTGCAGTTCTAGATAAGCAACAAGTTGCTCAACTTTGTCAAACTGCTAAGGGTATTAATCCTATTACTGGTGCAAGTACTCGTCAATCCCTTGGTTGTCCTTAGCATTTCCTTAAGTATCAAATGATGGGTTATGGTAGCAAGGAAAAAAAGCGAAAAGAGGAGAGAGAAACTGTTTTGTTTGAGTTTTGAACCTCTCAACAAAATTGACAGAATACTAGATAAATGATTAGTCGTTAATTATGAAAAAATTATTGTTTCGACTTGATTGACAGCTTTTTGTAAATGGTCATTAACTATTTGGTAATCAAATTCATCCTTGACATCAATTTCCTCTTTTGCCTTAGCTAAACGTTTGACTATAGCCTCTTGATTATCATTACCTCTGCCTCTGAGGCGGGTTTCTAACTCATCAAAAGATGGAGGTAAGATCAAAATTCTCGTAGCGGAGGGGAAATTTTTTTGTATCTGTCTTGCCCCTAATACTTCTATTTCTAAAAGAATAGTTTTTCCTGGTTGTATTCCTTCTATGACTGGTTTTTTCGGAGTTCCATAATAATTGCCCGCATATTCTGCCCATTCTAATAATTCACCATCTTCAATCATCTGTTGAAATTTTTGACGGGATAAAAAATAATAGTTTACACCATCAACTTCACCATGGCGAGGCGATCGAGTTGTAGCAGAAATAGAAACAAAAATTTGTGGATTATTAGTCAATAAAAACTTAACAATTGTCCCCTTACCGACACCACTAGGACCTGTTATAACTATTAATTTACCTTGATCATTCATTATTAATTATTTACCTATCGTTGTTTGTTATGAGAAGGAGGTAGTGTCGAAGAACTTTTCTGATTTGATTTAAAGAAACTCAACAATAAATTCAGACTTTGAAAGCCCAATTTTTTACTTAATCTAGTCACACCAGTAACCACTTCTCTTTCTTGTGGTTGAGACAATTTTTCCTCTAATAAATCTTTTAATTTAGTACTAGTTAAAGGACGATTTAAAAGACCTTTTTCTCCTAAAGAAATGGAACCTGTTTCTTCGGATACCACAACACAAACACAATTTTCAACTTTTTCACATAAACCCATTGCGGCACGATGACGAGTACCTAACTTGCCCATCTTTTTGGAATTACTACGCTCAGAAAGGGGAAGAATAACCGCGGCTGAAACAACTTCCGAACCTCGAATAAAGACAGCACCATCATGTAATAAACTTTTGGTTTGGAAAATAGTTTGTAATAACTCTTTACTAATGCTGGCATTTAATCTAACTCCAGGATTAAGAAAAACTCTTTCTTCAATTGTATTAAACGTCTCAATTACTATTAAAGCACCAATACGATTTTGAGATAATTCTTTGACCGCATCAACTATTTCGTCAATGATATTGTTTTCTTTAGGTAAATAATTATTTGATTGAAAAAATTGTTCGATTTCTCCCTTTCCTAATAACTCTAAAAAACGACGTAAATCTGATTGAAAAACGATCGCAATGGACAAAGCACAAATCAAAATAAATCTTTCTAAAAAGAAACTAAATAATATTAGTTTAAAGATTTTATCGCTGACAAAAAGAAGAGCAAAAAGAAATAGTAGACCACGAATCATTCTCTGAGCACGACGCTCTTTGATCAGAAAGGAGATAAAATAACAAGACAAAAATATCAAACCAAAATCAAACAATTGGTTTAACACAATAATTAAATTGTCAGGAAAACCCGACCACACCATTAAAATTTAACCCACTATTACTAATTTAATTTACTGGAAATATTAAGATACATTAGACCATTACTAGTCAATGTTAATAATTAAAATTTGAATGCCATAATAACAAAAAAGAATAAAAAAGCAATAGTAAAGATGAAAGATTGACAAAATACAATCTCACACAATTTTTGACTGATTGAAAATCATTACATTCCATTCACGAAAAAATCCCATCCTCCTTTGTGATTAGGAGAAATACTTATCCAAAATAGGTATGTCAAATTTATTTCTTTAATGGGCCGTACAAATGAGAAAAAACAATATCGTTTGAATTGTTAGCAAGTTACTTGATTTAATCTTGCCATATTGACAGTCTCGCTGTGAAGTATTTGCCACAAAGATAACAGTCATTTATTTTTTCTGTACTCTATTGTGATAACCAAAAAAAACTTCGACACCCGTATCACTAAAAGTCAATTATTTTTCTCTTAGGTTGTTTATGGTTCTTTTTATCATACCTTAACTCTCTCCATAGCTTTTTGTCGAGGATTTTTTTAAAATTAAAATTATCTGAAATAATTCAATATATAGCAATTCCCATCTAAGTAAGGTACAAACAACTCAGATTCAAGCCACCTAAAGCCCCTTTTCCGCTTTCTATAACCCTTTGTAAGGGGAAGGCTAGAGGATGCTTCGCTATTTGTTCACGGGGACTTACAAAATTCAAACCGTACCTCATAACTGTGAAAAACGCTATATTATCATCATGTTTAGTTTTCCTTAAATGTAAGGGTGAATTCACTCATTTGCCTGAGATTGACTCAGATTCAAAACAAAGCCTTGCAATTGTTGTATCGGATCAATTCGAAAATAAAACAGTATCAATAAGTTACTTGTTCTCTAACGATTCTAGCTCGACTTTGCGATCCTTTTCAACCTTTTGTGTACATCAGTTATTAAAGATCAATTCCATTCAGTTAGAACAATTTTGCCAATAGCTCTACCTTTTTCAAGACGTTGATGAACATTTCTCAGGTTTTTAGCGTTGATTGGTTTGACTATATCATTACAAGTTGTCATAATTAAACCATCTTCGATCGCTTTACTCAATTCATTAAGTAAATTACTTTGTTCTATCATATCTTCTGTTTGATACATCGATCGAGTAAACATAAATTCCCAAACAAAGGCTGCACTCTTACTTTTTAAAGTACTCATATCTAAGGGTTGTTTGTTTTCCACAATCGAACAAATTATTCCTTGAGGTTTGATCGCTTTAGTCATAGCTTCCCAGTGACCATCGGTATCGTTCAAGCAAAGAATATAATCGACATTTTGATGACCAATTTTATTAATCTCATCCGCAAGATTATGTCGATGATTGACTACTTGATCAGCACCAAGTTTTTCACACCAAGCGATGGTTTCTGGACGAGAAGCAGTAGCAATCACATGAAGCTTGGCTAGTTTTTTGGCTAGTTGAATAGCGATCGAACCAACTCCTCCCGCACCATTGATAATTAGAATGGACTTTCCTGTATCCGCTCCTTTTTTATCAATATTCAGCCTCTCAAACAGAGCTTCCCAAGCAGTGATGCTAGTAAGAGGCAAAGCCGCAGCATGAGAAAAATCTAAATTTTGGGGTTTGCTGCCAACAATTCGCTCATCCACCAATTGAAATTCGCTGTTACTACCAGGACGAGTAATATCTCCTGCATAGTAAACCTCGTCTCCAACTTGAAATTCTGTTACTTCTGCTCCAACTTCTACTACTACACCTGCTGAATCCCAACCAAGAATGCGGGGTTCGGATTCAACCTTATCTGATTGAGCTCGGACTTTAGTATCTACTGGATTAACGGAAATAGCTTTAACCTGTACCAGTAAATCTTTGCCTTTTGCTGTGGGTTTAGGGATTTCAAAATCTAATAGACTATTTTCATCGCTAATGGGTAAATATTGTTTTAAACCTAAGGCTTTCATAGTTTTTTCCTCCAAATTTGTAAATATCTTTTAAGCTAAAATCTTGGCTGTGTCTAAGCCGATACCGTCAGTTGAACCCGTAATAAGAGCGGATGCTTACTAATCAACTACGGGAATTAGAAAAAGATAAAATTGTCGCACGAAAAGTATATGCAGAATTACCGCCACGGGTAGAATATTCCCTTACAGATTATGGTAGAACTCTGGAACCAATTATGATTTCTATGAGGGATTGGGGAGCAGAGCACATGAATATAAAATGTGATTAATCCCCACTTTTATTAAAGTGGTGGAAAACAAAACACTTTTGTTCATATCAGGCGTTTAATATTGCCTATATAATATAAGATGAGAGTTGCTAATTTTCACTCAAAATTAATCTGAAGATTGATTATTATCAGAAGAATGAGGTCGAGATGAAGACTGAGAATTTTCCTTCCAATAAGATTTTGTCCAAGGTGTAGGAATAGGATTATGAGCAGGTTTTAATCCTTTTAATACTTCTGGTAAGCTCAAATCCAATGTTTTAGACTCTCTTAATTTATGCCATACTGAACGAGACATAAACAAATTATGTTCTTGTCTAGTAGCACCAAGATTTTCTAAATATTCTTCTCTTTCTGCTTGATAATTAGAAGATGATAGTATCAGAGATTGAGAAGGGAAAGCTGTCACAACTTCTGCCATTTTTCCCAATAATTTTGGATATAACCATGTATAAGCAGGGTGAACTAATAAGTTAACTTGATGGGGCTGATTGCCGTTTTTACACAGTTCTAATTTAAAGTAACCAATGGCAGCTTTCCTCTGAGGTTCAAAAACGTAGGCACTAATAGTTTCAATTCCCTTGAACCATGCTTTAAGATTTTCTCCCACATATTGCCATAACCCACGTTTAAAATCTTCAATATGTCGATCGAATATTTGTCTTAACATAGGAGTCATACAGACACAGTCTAGTTGATAAATTAAGCGACTGTCTGCATTACTTACAGGCAAAAGATTGGGTAAACTTGTTTCTTGTTGTGCTAAATCTTGTAATATACTGGGATGACATTTCCAATAAGTAATTTGTTCTATGGGTTGAAAGCCATTTTCTCTATATAAACCAATGGTATTTTTTTCGTTGATATTGACTTCTAATATCCATGTTCTCGCTTCCCAAATTTGTTCAAAGCAATACCTTAATAACTGTGAACCAATACTACAATTACCTACCAACAAATGGCTTAATGACGTGTTGTGATTCACTAAAATCTGTTCTATTTTCCAAGTTGTACGGTTATAGTTACTAGGAGATACTTGAATAAAACCGTGAATTTGTTGATCTTTTTCGGCTATATACAAATATAAGTCTTTACAAAAACTACCTGCGAAAAAATTAGATAACTGTAGTAAGCCATAATAACTTTGATACTTTTGTATTTTCTGCAATAATGAATCTTGGCAAGAATTATACTCTTCATTTAAACGTTCTTTTAATAAATCTGCGATCGCATTTAAATCACGATATTGTAAAGGATGAATCTGTAAACTTGATTTGGGGATATTAGAAGTACTCATATGGCGACAAAAGGGAAATTAGCAGTTGAGGAAATAATAGCAAAACTTAGAACTTAAAATTAAAATAAAACTAGGAACTCAAATATTTATGATTACATTTTTATGATTACATTAAAGTTAAATTATTAAGAGTTTCAATTAAATGAGCGTTAATATTAATAGTGGTAATTTGATGTTTTTTAATACTTCTATCTTAGCTTATCTGAGAAATTCTTAAGTAGTTTAAGATAACCACAAAACAGAAGAATACAATGCTATTCATTCATCAAGAAGAAAATAGGAACGAACAGAAGCAACAGAATGAGCAACATTCCCTTTGTCCCTTGTCCTTCGATTGACAGTTTACTAAATCGATCAACCTAATTTAATCATTACTCTGTTTGTTAATGATTTGGATTGTCACTATATATGTTAGTAGTGTTGACATCCTCCCAGCGTCGGAGACGCGGGATTCCTAAGAAATCTAGAGGTTC
>JAAHTG010000842.1_pt1 | contig 24255 bp, 12 predicted proteins | sample 6116081 | NCBI WGS metagenome assembly JAAHTG01 (sample SAMN13939989, study PRJNA603662) | sponge metagenome | isolation source: marine sponge | host: Mycale hentscheli | place: New Zealand | collected 2005 | reverse complement strand
TCAGTAACTCATAGCTACTCCTCATACACAAGTCTTCATTGAATTCCATATTATTTATGTTTTAATCTTTAAACATGTCGTCTAACATCTGCTGTCTTATTTTTTTCTCTTGAGCCTTGTAGTCTTTCTTCTTTTGATTAAACTCTTTCATTTTAGGTGAGTTATTAAAATCATCCATAGCTTCCATATACTCTGGGAAATATTTTCTCATCTCAGTTTTAGTAAGTTTCCTACGTTTTTTAGGTTTAACCTTATCTTTACCTCCTTCAATAACATAGTCTGAATAGTTAAACAGCCTTAACATTACTTCTTTAGGACTACCCCCACCATCAAGTATTTTTTTAATATTAAGAGCTAACTTTTCCATTGTAGAGAATGGAGCACCCGCAAACTTTCCTGGCACACCTCCTAATGCAGTTAAAGGCATGACAGAATAAACAAAGTCTCTCCAGGCAGCTTCTGCTTTTTTAGGATCTTTGTTGTTGGTTTTATCATAAGCCTTAAGTATGTCTTTAGTTATATCAAATATTGGGAACTGTTTCATATCTGCATACCAAGGCTTACCTGTTGAGTAGTCAGCTACTGACTCTGCTATCTGACCTAACACAAAAATAGAATTGAATACACTCAACATTGCGGCTCTTACTTGGTCTTTAGTATCTTCCTCATCCCAATCATCACCTGGAATAGGGAATCCTGATCCAACCCATTGGAATAACATTGGTAAACCAAATTGATACAAAGCGATAGTTCTTGCATTCTGCGCCCAGTGGCCCTTACCTGATCCGTCTTTTATATTTCTACCCAACTCTCTATACCCTCCAAACAGCTGACGGAAGTACGCTTTAGGTGCTGACATAAACATATTAAACATTTGCACATACCCTCCTTGATTTTGTAAAGCATCTTTATCTTGTTTGTCTGATGACTGCTGAACTTCTTTTGTTTGCTCTTCAAACATTATTAAAGCTTTCTTTTTAGCAGCCTCTGGGCTCATGGTTTTTTCGTATTTCTTTTTTAAGAATATATAGTTAGGAATACCACCTATAAGTATTGCTTGCTTATCCCCAGCTTTAATATTAAACATTAAAGCTCTTACTATTCTATCACCTTGATCTCCTGGAATATATTCTTGCATACTACTTTCGCTATATGCCTCAATAGTTTTACTAATCTGCTGGTAGTATCTATATTTTAAATAGACAGAGTCTTCAGAAATTTCTTTCCACGTCTTAACCCATTCCTTTGGTCCCATAGTAGCCGCAGTTTTAGACCAGTTACCATACCCAATATAATTACCATAAGTAATAACTGATGTTAACTGCTTTAAATAAACTGTAAATCCAAGAGCAAGTTTATTAAATATAAACACACTATTTAATCTGTTAGTAAAATTAACTGTAGTGTCTGATTGATTAGCTCCTCTTTGAGCTGTAGCCATTAAAGAATCTTTAATAGCCTTATAAACTTCCATACCATGTTGAGCAATAATTTCTTTCTTTATAATCTCATTGTTAAATACTTTAGATATTTCATTCATGTTTTCTGCATAGGCATGGAAATGCTCCATATCTCTTACATAACTCCAGATAGCATCAAAAGCATCAACAGGTAAAATTTCATTATTATTTTTTACAGTCAACATGGTAGAGTTACCAATCACATTCATAGACATTTGTGATGTTCCGTTCTCTCCAAATAAAGATAATGGATTGTTTTTTTCAGGAACCAACTCTCCATTTTTACCTTCTACTAATCTAAATGTTTTGCCAGAATAGTTGTCTCTTTGTGGCATGTCAGTATTATATATTTTCTTATAAACCTTATTATACTTTTCGTATAAAGAAGGAAGTAAAACATCTACTTGCCATTGCCCTAACTCTAATAATTCAGGATAAGTTTTTTCAAAGTGTTTACTTAATCCATCCATTATGCTTTCAAAATTCTCCCCTAAAGATGTAGCAAAACCAGCATGAGTGTCTGGCTGTTTATATTGAAAATAAAGGTATTGCAATTGTAAGGGAGTTAAATCACCAAAAGGAATATTTTGTCTCATCACTTCATTATAATTTTCTTTATTAGTAGAAGTAGGATTATTATCAAATTTTTCTTTAGCTTCCTTTACTGCTTGTGGATCTTTTAAATACTTACTTAAATTTGGATCTTCAAAATTTAATTTTGTTTGTTTATATTCTTTTATTATTTTTCTATACTCTTTGCCTAAATATTTTTCTGACTGCTCCATAAAGAGTTGGTTTAAAGCCATCTCATTTTCTTTATATACTCGTGTTGATTTATTTACTCTACGATATATAAAATCTCTAATGAAACCTTCAAATTGTGCACCAGGAGACTTATCTAACTCAGAAGTTAATTGACTTAAACCAAGAGTTCCTCTCCTTAAAAACCCTGCCATGTTTTCTTTGATGTAGTTTAAGTGCATACCAATTTTAGTTTTACCAAAGGTAGATTTCTTACTATCTCTTCTCTTTTTAATATCTGCTAAAATTTTTTCTTTAACTTCTTCATCTCTTAAATCTATATCTTCTTTAGTATTAGTAAGGGCTTTATAAAACTCAGTAGTATTTGCAGCATACCTATCTGACCTTTTTTTAGCAGCGTCTTTAAAGTTATTACGACCAATAGTAATTAATGCTTTTAAATCATTATATAGTTGTGCTAACTGATCAGCTTTACGAGGGTTATTATCCTCCATTAACTTAGAACTATTTATTCCTAAAGCAATATTTAAAATTAACAAGTCTGTTTCTTCTTGTTCTGTAAGCTCTAATTTTTCATTTAGTTCTTTAATAGATTCCATTATTTTAGTTTGCTCTTGAATAATATCCTCTTGTATTTCGTCTGCCTTATATAATTTATCTTTAATTGCAGCCACAACTTTAGCTGTATCACCATCTATTTTAATTACTACTTTCTTTCCTCCAACTGTTACTTCAAACTTTTTACTTAAAATTTTATCAATAGCCTTATTAAGAATAGCAACATTCTTTTTAGCACCCATCTCTTCTACTTGTTGAATAAGGTTTCTTAAGTTTCCTTTAAGCCACGCTGGTTCAGCCTCTTGTATTGTTCTAAGCAAACTCATAACCTCACCCTTACTGTACTCTGACTTAGGCATTATCTCTCGTATAGCTCTTTGTAATTGTCTTTTTACATCACGAATTTCTCGAGCACCTCTGATTTTTTCACGAATTAATTTCTTAAGATTATTAATAGTTTTACTTACATCTTTAACTTCATTACCTCCCAATGCTTCTTGCATTGATGCTTGTAATTTTTGCTGTAAAGTAGATGCTAATTTTTTAGATTTAACTCCTTCAGTTGCAATCTTATATGGTTTAAGAGTCATCATAAACTCAATAGACTCATTGATAAGAGAAGAAATACTTTTTTGTTTACCTTCAGGTAGCTTAGAATTTTTACTTACTAAAGCGTTAAACTTTTTTAAAGTAGCTTCGTATAGCTTACGACCTGCTATAAGTCCTCCAGGAATTTCTCCAAAGATAGAAGGCATAGACTCAAACATATCTACCTTAACTTCCATTAAATCTTTTATTTCTTTAACCTTTAAACCTTTTCTTGTTTTAAGAAAATAACTTATTTCTTTATCGTTATACCCTGCTTCTCTTGCCAGCTTAATAATATTTACAGGGTAATCAAACTTATCCATTATCTTTTGGAAACGAGTTCGTGCAGTTCCTTTTACAGGAACAAATTGTCTATCATTAGCATCACGTAAAGAATACATTGTTGTAGCGCCACTATCCCCACGATGTCTTTTTATTTTATATCCTACACGAGAAGCAAATTGTCTTAATGCATCTAAGTCATAAACATTTTCAGGCTTAATAAAACCTTTATTATCCATAGCATAAAAGTTAGCTAACTTTTCTACGGTAGGTTTATATTCTTTCTGCTCACGAATTGCAGGTTTTTTAAAAGCTTTTTTAGATGGTATAGACTTATCTAAACTTAATCCTAAACCTTTAGCTACACTGGCAGTAACCCCAGGTGTTTTTTCTTTAAGGAACTGAGGGTTCTCTGCTTTAAATCTAATTTTAGGTCCGCTTTTTAAATGAGTATAACCTCTATTTTTTTTAGCAACTTTTTTAGGTCCTTTTAAAAACTCAGGCTTAAAAGAGCTTTCATTTTTAAACATCTTTCTAACAGCTTTATCTGCATCTTCTTTTTGTTCCTTTGATATTACTGTTTCTTTTTTTGCATATTCTACAAAGTTTTCTTGTATAGAATATAACCCGTCAAATAAAAAGTTATTACCTGTGCTTGGAAGCTTACCATTAAATTGTGGATGAGTTATTCCTTTGTTATCTATATCAGATAAAACTTTATCAATATTTTCAGGAACAATCATTTCAAAACCTCCAACAACAAATCCTCCCTTATTTTCTTTAAGGTTGTTCTCGCCCAACAACTGCTTATCACCGTACTCCATTAAGAAGTCTCTCATGGTAAAGCCAGCTTCTTTTAGTTTTAGTTTTGCTGGGTTAGTTTGTTTGTTTGTTCTTGTATCTTGACTATTAATAAACAACGAGTTTAAAAGTATTCTTCTTATTTCAAAGTTGGTATCCTTAATCCACTCTTTACCAAACTCGGACTCGGTGTAGTTTTCAGGATTAGAAATTAAATCTAATATTGTTTGAGAATTAAAATCTGTATTCTTTTCAAGTTCTTTTTTTAAGGACTTGTTATTCTCCAGCAATTCTCTTATCCCTTCTACTACTACTTGGTATTCATTTGGATTAGATTTTTTTATTTGACTTAACGCTCTTCCTAAATATTTTCCTCCATAGTAGTTTCCAAGAGTTGCATTAGGACTCTGAACCATTATCATTACACCAATCTTTTCTCCTGGTTTAAATCTTTTAGCTATTTTAGATAGTGTCATTTTAGCAAATGTTGGGTTCAGTGAGGCAAACCCAATACCATTCTTTAGGTTGTCAGTTATAGCAGAGTATCCAAACCCACCATCTATCCTATCTCCTTGCGAATCTGTTCCTAATCCTGTAGCGTCAGAGGTGACAGCAAATAATTTTCCTTTTACTTTATTTACAAAATCTTGAAGAGTAATAACAGGAAGATTTGATGCAAATTTTACATCTTTATAAATTTCTTTTTGATCTCTTGGCTCGGGTTTTTTAGGACCATCAGGATTTACAGTTAATGTTTCCCCTCCCTCATAAGGAGGAGAATTTAATAAATCACCATCTTCTTTAATCTTTTCTATAATTTCTATGTCTCCTTCTTCAACCTCAACACCTGTTGTTACTTTAGATGCTAATGTATTAAGTAAATCAATAACATCTTGATCAGACTTAGTGAACTCAGATATGTTAAATCCTAATGCTTTAGCTATTCTATCAATCCACTTACCAATAACTCCTTTCTGAGGTGCTGATAATGTTTTGTAATTAGCAGATAGTTGACCAAGTATTTCTGCTAACTTTTCTTCGTTTTGAATATTAGCCTCATAACCTTGAGTAAACTCATTAATTTGTTTTAATAAAGGATCATTCTTAGGTAATGCTTTAGCAATAGATTCCATCATTCTTTTAGTAACCCTTTGAGCTTCAGCATTTGTACTCAACTTACTTAGCAAAACAATATGAAAGGCTTCATGAGCTACTGTAGAATTAGTTGCTTTTTCTAAATTAATATGAACTACTCCGTCTTCCAAAGCTCCCCTTCCTGTTCTGCCTGTTGCTTTATTAAAGTCAGTTGCACTCTCATGCATAATAATTTTTAGATTAGGGATGACTTTCTTTAAAGCTTTAGATGCTTTACCCACTCTTTCTATTACTCCCTGTTTAAAAGGGTTTTCTTCTGTTACTTCTTGTTGAGCTTTATTAATAGACACTACCTCATCTACCACCTCTAACTGTCCTTCAGGTATAGGCTGCGGTTGTGTATTAGAATCTTCTTGTTGTTCTGTAACTAATTTTTCTATTTGCTCAGCAGATTGTTCAGGACTTACTTCCTCTTGCGTCTGCGTGTCAATATCTGTTTCACTTTCGATACTTTCCTGGGTAGGCTCCCCTTGGGTGTCTCGCTCTCCCACTTCTTGGCTACCCTCGGTAGATTCTTGTACATCCACTTTCTCTGTGCTTGGCTCTTGAATGGCATCTTCTTTTGTTTTAGTTGTTATTTCTTCTTCAGTTCCTATTTTAGATAACCTATCTTTAATAGTTGTAAGAAGTTCTTGTTTCTTTTTATATGTACCCAAGTCAGGATCCATACCCTCCATTTCTCCTTCAATTTTATTCTTTAAAAATACTAATCCTAAAGCATCTTTAGTTTGCTTTTCTGTTAGTTCATTTTCTGTGTTAACAGTCTCCGCAGCTGAGGAAAGTATTCCAAAGTTTAATAACTCTTTAGTAGCCTGCTCCTTAGTCATTTCTTTATTAGCTACTTTTAAATCAAGTTGTGCTTTATAAGCTTCTACTGTTACTTTGTCATTACGAATTTCGTTAAACAAAGTAACCATGCCTTCAGGTATATTATCAATATCTCCTTTTTCAAATGCAGAAATTAAAGCTCCTGGCGTACCCATTACAAAACCACCTACTGACTCCGCCAGACCTGCCCTTAGAACTTGGTCTCCAAACTCTTCCGACCACATCTCAGGTGTGTTAAACATATCTTTTTCATACATGTTATTCCACACATTTTTCATTGCTATTTCTGAAACTTGTTGTAAAGCACCTGTTTCAAATTCTGCTGCAGCCGCTTTCCCTGCTCGTGATGAAAATTTATATACTCCTCTGGCCACATTATTACTTATTATTTTGTTTGCCATATCGGTAAACATTTTAGGAGTTGCTCCTTTAGGAAGTCTTTTAGTTATCTGATTCATTAAAGAAGTAGTAAGAGATTTATTACGAGCAATACTTCTTAAACCATATCTTTCTAATACAGCTGTTGTTATAGCTAAAGGAAAAGTAATTGCTTTCTTCTCTGTCTCTGTTACATTCTTAAAGTCAGGATCATTTTCCATCTCTTGCATTAAAGCATCTGTTTGTAATAAACTAAAACTCATGGTTTGAGCAACAGCTCCAGGACTGGTAATATAATTTTTAAATCTTTGAATTAATTTCTTTCCTAATTTAGCAGTTTTATCTATAGTCTTTCTTTTGTTTTTACCTAATAAACCAACAAGAATAGAAGGTCCTGATTCCGCCAATCCAAACAAACCTTCATATACAAAGCTATCACGACTCATCTCTGCAATTTTTTCATCAGAAACACCCTCTGCAGCAGCCCAATCTAATGCACCTCTTATAGCTTCTTTCTGTGGATTTTTAACTGACTTTACTTCTGCATCTAATACTAATCTTTTTAATTTTTCTCCCTTACTTGTATCACGAGTGTATGTAGGCATATCCACATATCCACCACCTATTAATCCTCCATCATTTTTATATATTTGTCCGTTTAAAAATGGTTTACTTGGATCATATCCTTCAGCAATAAGTCTTTCTTGTATTTCTTTAGGAAATACATTATCTCCTCTATCAAATTTCTCACTATTTAACCCTTCTATCCAGGAAGTATATACTCCCTCATCTTCTATATTTTCAGGAATATTATACCCTAAATCTTGAGCTATAGTTATATATCTTTCTCTTTTTTCCTCTTCATCCATCCCAAAATCTTCATCAATCATTTGAGCCAAACTATAAAAACCATCTACTCCTCCTCCCCATAATGAAGAAATAACCTTTGGTACACCTCGAGTAACGAAATAATTATACATTCCTTTTCCTAAAGTAGAAAGTTTATTACCATCATCCTCTTTCATAGTAGTGTAATCACCTACAGCTTTATCTATTTGAGAAGAGTATGTTCTAAATTCTCTAAAGTCCTTCCCTAATTGGTTTTTCTTTTCTGCTAATAATTTTTTAGCAGCAATAAGATTATTATATTCTTTTGTTTGTTCTGCATTTCTTGAAGGTAAAGACAGAAGATTGTCTATCTCTGCCTGATTCTGACTTTCTTCTGCTAAATAGTTTTGATATCTTTTACTTAAAGAGGCACTTTGATTTCTTACTTCTTGAATATCATTATTCATAGCTACAGCTGTAAAATACTTTTTACGACTTTGGTCATACTCATATGTTAAAGCATCCATTTCAGGAGAAACTACTTTGTTTTTATCTAAAAATTCTTTAAGCTCTCCTGCTATTTTTTCTGAACGTAATCCCATAAAAGGATCTAAATCTACTTCCAGCACTTCTCCGTTTTCTGCAGTGACAATCATACTATCACCTATCCCTGTTTCTTCAAATTGAAATCCGTAATCAGTAAAATGATAATTCATTCTGTTAATTACTTCTTCCTCTTCTCTTTCTACAAGGTCTCCTGTAATATAAGCTAATGACTTTTCAAATGGAGTAGCATCTTTATCGTAGGTAATGGTTGCGTCAACTCCACGCTCCATAGGATCGTACTGCACATCTTCTGTTACAATACTTTCGTCTTCTACTTCAGCTTGAATATCTGTAGGGATTGGCTGCTCAAACTGAAACTCAGTTTCAAGGTTAGGTACTTCTTCTACTTGTGGGACAGTCTGAGTAGAGGGATCAGGAAGCACTTGATCTGAAGGCTCCGATGAGCCAGGTTGTTCCACCACTTCTGTATCGGATACCATAACTTCCTCTTCTCCAGTAGATTGTGATTCGTCTTTTTTTTTTAAGCCTACGTTAGTAGACCATGTTTCTAAATCACTATCAGTGTGACCACCTTGCGTTAGATAGGTATGTACATTAGTTTGCACTTCTTCATCTCCTGCAAAATTACTTTTCCAAGTTTCAAAATCACTGTCAGTCGCTCCTTCGGAAGACAATATGTCCCAAATATTTTTTAAAATCTCTTCATTCATATTACCCTACGTTTGGTTTTTTTCCTTTCTTTTTATCGTCTTGTTTTTTCTTTTGCTTAGCCTCTTTTTTGTCTTTATCAGCAGTTCTCTTATCTCTAATCTTTGTCTTAGCTGCATTAATTGCTTTCTGAAGTTCAGATAATAATTTAGAAGGCTCATCTTTAGTGTCAAAGTCTATAGTTGTTTTAACTCCATCAATGGTTACATATATTTTATTTCTATTTCCTACACCTGTTAGAATATCTTCAGATTCAACTTGGAAGTTTTTTGTTAGCTTTCCAATTTCAATTCCTAATACTGAGTTTACAACCGTTGAATACTGAGATAATTGTTTTTCGTCATCTACATCTTGTTGAGATATTTCTAAGAACTTATCTCCTATACTTATTGGAATACCATCAATCATGATTGCACTTTCCGTGCTACTTAAGTTAGTATCTTCTATTACCTTGTCTCCTTCCCCTAAGAACTTAACTGTCTTTGCGCTACCTCCGTAATCTTTTATACCTCCTGGATTTTCTTTATTGTACTCTTTATATATCTGATCAGTTGATCCTTCTACTGGGGACATATAAGAAAGTATCTCTGCATTCTGCTGCTGCTGATCTCTTGATATTTTATTACCCTCATCATCCAACACAGGATCACCATTACTATCTAATTGATAACGAGGAATTTTCTTCACTTCTCCACTTTCATAAGTAATTAATATAAAGTTTGGATCTGAATTTCTATCTACTGGATTAGATGCTAATGGATTTCTTTGTCCTTTAGGAGAATTATTATATGCCTCGGATAACGTAGTTACTCCTTCTTGAAATTCTTGTTGAGTACCTGAAACTATTTTTGCACCTTGATCTACATAACTAAAGTTTTGATTTCTTTCTTTTCTCTGTCCTCCAGTATAAGATGTATCTTGTTGTGTTTGAGCCAGTCCTTTAACACTTTGTTCTTTAGAGTAATCAAGAGCTCCTGTTATTTGTGCTCTTGCATATTCTTTAGCAGCCTTATCTTGAGTCTCATTAAACTTTGGCTTGTATAAATTATCCTCACCAAATTCCATAACAAGATATGGGTTGTTTTTTTCATCACCACCATTCTCTTCCATCCATCTGTCGTAATCTTCCTCTCCACCTACCTCGTACTTAGTGCCATTAGGTGTTGTTAAATTACCATTAACAATCATGGACTGAACATTATATGGAGAAGAAGTAAGCTGGTCTACCTTAAGACTTAAAAAATCATTCCCGTCTTTAGTTCCAAAAAATTCTTCCTCAGCTCTGCTTTTCATTTCTTTTGTTATCACAACATTAGGACCATACTGTTTTCTAATCATTGTAGTGGTAACAGTACCCATCTCCTCCTTGATAGCCAACACCTCTTTACCTATATCAAAATTATCAATCTGTTGCTTCATAAGTAAAGTCATCCTTTGAACACTCATACTCTCTCCAGGTATTGGGTTTCCTTCATCATCTGTTCTTAACATAACCATATCCCCCGTTTCAGGATCAGCTTGTAAACTCATATTATTCATATTAGCAAAGCCCTCTAACTGCTCAGCTATCCACTGTTCCCCTGGAGCACCTGTTCCGTCTTGCACTCTTGCGGTATACTCTTTAAAAGTATTATCAAATTGTTCAGCATTCTTTTTAACTAAATCAAATCCAGTTTTTAAATTGTGTTGAAACATCGTATAGTCAGCAGGCTTAGCTAATCCTCTCTTAACTAAATTATAAAACTCTTGTTCTTTATTAGCAGCATCTTGACCACCGTTCATAACAAACTGCTGAATAGTAGGGTTGTCATACTCACCAATATCTTGTAATGCTGTTTGTTGGTCTTGATAACTTTTCTCAATTGCATCTTTTTTTGCTTGTCTTGTATCACGAATTCCTTCAAAAGTTTTTGTAATATCTTTTGCAGCCTTACCCCAATCTACTGTTGATGCTGGGTCTTGTCTTTGATATACATCAAAGTCTATTTCTTTTTTACTTGGTATTGCCATAGTTTATTTATCTATTAAGATTGCATATAATCCATTCCTAAATCACTTTGAAACTCAAACTGATTATCTACTTTATTAAATAATGCTCTTCCTTTTTCAGCATCTCTAAGTTGTTTGTATTGATCTCTGGAATAATCATTAGCCCCTAACTGAGCTGCAAACTGTGCGTCTGTCATACCCTCAGGTTTCTGATCTGCATATTGTGATGCTAATTTAGCACCCCTTCTATCTGCTTTACTCTGTCCATATAAAGGTACTAATGATGCTGCTGAAGTAAGAGCCCCTCCTACACCCGCAATACCCTGCTCAATACCTGCAGCTCTTGCCGCTTCTGCATCCCTCATTCTCATATTCTGTTCTCTTGCTGCAGCTACATCCATCTGTATAAGCTGTTGGTTTATAGCGTCTTTAGATTCAGCTTTCATTTTATTTAAATCTGAAATTTCTTCGCCCATAGCAATACGAGTTTGTTCCGCCCCTGCTTGAGCCTGAGCACCAACCCTACCTACTCCAGCTGCTAAAGCCCTTGCATCTCCTTCTTGCAAAGCCTCAACCGCTTGCTGTTGTTGTGCTAAATTAGTTTCAAACTCCGCTTCATATGCATCCATAGGAACATTCAGTCCTGCAAAATAATCTTTCTCTGCCTTTGCTTTTGCTTCAGACATTGCCTTTGCTGCTGCTGTATTTGCTTCTTCTGCTAATCTTTTTTGTTTAGCTGCTGCGCTAAATCCTTGTACCGCAGATGCTCCTGCTGACGCTATTCCTACTACTGCTGTTGTTACTGCTGCCATATTATATTATTTTAATCATTTCGTGAGTGTAAGTATCACCCTCTTTAAAACCTACTTTTTTATATACATCAATTAAAGGTTTGTTTTTAATCAAAGCATATATATATTTTTTTCCTAACGCTTCTGCTTCATCACTTATAGTTTTAACTAATAACTCTAAAGCTTCTTTTCTTTTTTGCCTGTCTTTATATTTTAAATTAGAAATGATCCAATCGCACCATGCTGCTTTTGAGTTAGTTACATACATAAAGCCTGCACATATTGGAACCTGACCATCATAAACCATAAAGCCACCCATACCATCATCAGGCAAAAAATCTTTTGAAGGCGGTGTCCATCTCCAATCTCTCCACCAATTACATAGAATATTTTCATAGTCGTCTGCATGTAATGGTAAGATATTTAATTTCATTTACGCAAAGATAGTAAATTCTATGGATTACTTTTCATTACACTTCCTCCTACAGCAAACAATTCAACTGCATTGGTATTAGTATTTTCAAGCGTAAAATTTAAATAGTATCCACGTGCACCATGTGATTCTGCTACAGCATTTTTAGCAAATAAAATAAAGTCTGTAACTGAAGGAACCGTACCTGTAGTACAGTTAACAGTAATAGATCCTAATGTAGCTACACCAGTAGCAGTAGTGGAGGGTTGAGTAATAGCAGTTATTACACCACCAAGAGTAGGCGTGCCTGCTGCAGCTGGAAATACAGTAGGGGTTACCCAATACATTTCATCACCAACACTTACTATACTTCCTATGTCTACGTTAAACTCTATAACAACTGCTGTTACAGGACCTGTAATATTAATACAAGCTCCAATACCATTTACCGACCTGTCTTTTAAATCTAAGGTGTTTTCATTCTCTCTTAAAAACGTAAACCACTCTCCTTCCTTTTGCTCAAAGTAAGTAGACAACATAGAACCAGTACCTAAGTCTGAGAATAAACTTGTACACGCCCACCTGTCATCACTCTCGTACGACATGGTTTTAAACAACTTAATAGTCATAGGCTCTACATTAAACACTGAGGTAATAGTAGAACTATACTGAACACCGTAATAATTATTTCTTAGTAAATTAGTATTATGTCTATATAACTGACCACCTTTCCAGCTGTAAAAAAACCCATTCATACCACACATATAATCTGGTATAAAAGAATAGAACGAAGGCCAGCCTTTTACGTCTTCGCTGTAGGATAATGTTTGTGCTGGGTATGATGACATATTTTTATTTTAAATATTAAACTATTGTATATCAGAACACGCTACTATAGATTTAACAATACCATCTATATACGCTCCGTTTGATTGTACATTATATCCTTGATTAGCATAATCTTCAGGAGGTAATGCTTGTTGTTGAACAGGAGACCTTGCTGGCGTACTTCCATTAAACCAAACAGGGCCTGTATCTTTATACTCTCTTACTCCAACTTCTACTATCCAGTCTCTTAACCCTCCATTATCATTAGCATCAAAAGTCATTTTGTAAAGACCAGCAGCTAAAGGGTTTTCTCCGTTTTCATCTGTATATATCCAGTCATGCAAACCTAATACTCCATTTTGTTGACCCATTGCAACATTCTGAGGGAAATTTGCTCCACCATAATAACTTGAATTAGGATTTGAAGTGCCGTAAGCATCAACAGGAACATGATAATAAGTTGTCTGATTAGGAGCTGCACATACTGTGGTTGCGGGAGTTCCTTTAGTAAATGTTATACTGCCTTGTATTCCTGTTAATAATCGAGGGCAATCTACTTTAAGTCCCCACCAAGAACCACAAGGAGAGTCTACTGTAATAGTTAATATATTATTTGAAACTCCAGGAGGAGAAGGAACAACCATAGTAGCCCCTCTGTATTCCATCCCAGGTGAAGGCCAAGGAGTTCCAGGACCATAGGTTGCAGAGTAAGAGTATGGAGGTAGATTAGGAGCTAAAGCCCTGTTAGGAGCAAAAGGATTAGAAGGTACTAATAAAGAGTCAGGTGTAGGAGTAGGTCTTTCAAAATAATTCCAATTTAAAAGTGTGGACTCATACGCTCCTGCATTATTTGATAAACCTGTCCATCCTAAAGGTGCTACTTGAGACCCTCCATTCCAAGGTCCTGTAGCAACAAACGCCTGGGTATTAGCATCCCATATATATTCTTGACCTGTAGGAGAATAATTATCACTACCAAATTCTGTAGTCATTGTTTCTGAAGTTCCAACAAAACAATCATCTGAAGTAACTGGTCTTGGAAGAGCATCAGGTGATCCTATTAATCCTGTTTGATAACCACCAACTAAAGCACTATACTCTGATGCTGTAACACCATTATAACTCCAAGTACATTGATCGGGAGAAGGAAAAGTAGTAGTGTTTAATTGCCCAGAACTAAATGTTATTATTGCAGCTCCTGAAGTAGACCCTAAATTTATATCTATAGTATACCTACCCGTACCTCCGCTATTCTGCCATTGTGTATTACATGCAAGCGAACAAGTAGGGCATGGCTGAGGAGGGCCTAAAACCCCTGAAGTCATTACTCTACTAAAAGATCCAAAAGTATATATACCATCAGATGCAACTGTAGTTAAAGCCGCATCAGAATATAATTGTGTTGCTGAAGAAAATGATACTCCAGCCCAATATACTGTAGGTGTTGTACAAGCCATAATTTATTTATTTATTTTTAACATGTTCCACTATTTATTACCACACCATTTTGACCAACTTGAATCCATTTTTTTGGTGACGTTGTTGATGGGTTATTTACGTCAACTATATAAAAACCAGTACCTACAAATCCTTCAAAAAACAAAGTTCCATTTACATTAACTTGTGCATTTGGATTACAAGTATTAGTACTGTCCATATAACATATGTCTCCAATTGTAGGGGTACTATAAGCACCAGAGAATGATTTCAATCCTAAACTTAAAGGACTGTTTGTATCAGTAGCACATACTTGCGTAGCATTTTGTGTTTGTGGGCCAAAGTAACATGTGTTACATGGAGGAGTACAAGTACAACAAGCTTCTTCAATAGTTGATCCCCCTGTACAATAGCATACTGATTGACTTGTTATCATTCTTAAATCCCATATTAAATATAAATAATCATTAACAGCAGGCATATTAAAAGCTGGTTCAGTAGCCTGAAACACACCTGTAGATGGATTAGTTATAGGACCACTAACTACTGATGATGCCGCAAGTAAACTGGCAATATCTGCAGTACTATTACTATATAAGGTACTTGAAGATAATATTTTAAAACTATGTAATGCAGGATCAAAATCAAAATTATCAGGGATAATTTTTTGAGTCCTTATATTTATATCTGAACCTGTAGATGGGAAAACACCAACTCCTCTTACTCCTGTAGATGATTGATATATTGCTGGTTGAGATGTTGTCAAAGCTGCTGCTGTTAAATTATAAGGGCTTATTGTAGGAGTGTTAGTCCAATTATAAGATGTATGAATAAACTCATTAACATAATTTGGAGAATTAACCACAACTTGAACAACTGTCAAAGGTATCGTTGGCGGACACTCTATTGTTATCTCATAGCTACTTAAATTATTAACTGTAATATCTACATTAGCTTGTGCCGTTGGAAGAGATTTGTTAAAACTTAATGTTCCTGCACCTGTTAATCCTACTTGATTTACAACCACCGAACCGTTCCAAGTAATAACTATATCAATAGACCCTAAAGTTATATTGTATGGTATATTAACTTGACCTGTTACTGTTCCTAAAGAAACATTGTAATTTAAATTATCAGTAGTACTATACTGAGTTAATGTAGTACCACAAGGAACTTTAGCCCCTGGAATAAATATACCAGTGTTGTTTGTAGTTAAAACATACTCATTCATATAAGGATCATAACCTCCTAATTTTTGAGTAGCAAGTTGAGCGTTAAATCTATCTCTAAACCAAGAGTTCATACCATATTGTGAAACAACTTGTAGTTGATCACTACCTTGAGATGCACCTCTTAAGTTAAGTACAGCTCCTCTTTTGGTATCTGTAAAAAACATATCATATCCCCAAGAGGTAAAACTTTCAGGATTAAAACTAATTCCAAATTCTTCTATTCGTGCTACCTGAGTTCCTAATATTTCAGGTACAGATGCAATTGCACCACCACCTGTAGAGTCAGTAATAACATTTTTGTTTACTAATACATATGATATTTTATCTTCTTGCAATGTAAGAATGTCTGTTTCTCTTGCGTGTAATTTCATGATAGGACCAAAAGAAGTTTCGCAATCTTTAAAGTTTACTAAACCTAAATTAAACTCATTTAAGTTATTACTGTTAGCGGCTCCACTATACACACCACTGTATGTCATTCCTGCAAAACGGTCAGCCTCTTTAAAGTCTTGATTAGAAACTGCTAATACTCTTTCTCCTAAATTAAAAAACTTACCTGCTGGACTATCTCCAATTCTATAACTCTCAACACCATTTCCAAATGTATAACAATTATATGCAGTTAAGTCTGTAGTTAAATCTGTAGTTGGACTTTGATTAACAGAGTTAGGAGCTAAACTATAAGTGTTAGACTGAACGTCATATATAGTATTAGCCATATGATAAGGCTGAGCACCTGCAGTTTGAGGTTCAATATCTAATAGTTCTGATGCATCATAAAATAAATTAGGGTCTGCATCTTGAGGTACAGTTTCAAATACAAATAAAGATCCACCTCTTGTAACCTCTATAAGTGTACTACAATGACCATTATAATATTCAAATGCTTCCCAACAACGAGGAATATTACAAGTATTTACAAAAAATTGTCTACCATTTGTAGCTTGTCTTATTCTACACACACTATTAAATTGATTTTCTGTACACCCACTCCCTGATGTAACCAGAACTGGATCAAAAGATATATCCATTTCTTGAGCAGTACTTGCCTGTTGAGTTGTCATTTGACTTGCAAGATCATCTCCTACAGCCCAAGCGTGAAAGCTTTGGTAATCTGAAGTAGAAACAAAAGACCTATCGTAAGTTAAACTCTTACTATCACAATCGCCTCCGCCTCCACCTCTCCAATTACGAATTTTAATTCTTATAGTTGATCCAGCAGGAATGGTATAAGGAACACTTGGAGTAACATCATTATCATTTAAATCATAATTACTAATACATCCATCTTTAAAATTACCTGCATCATTTGCATCTTTAGACATTCTTCCTCTAAAATAAGAAGCCTCTGTGTTTTCAATATTAAAACCACCTGGTTTTAATAACATGTAAAGACCAGCTAAAGAAACATCCGTTATCTCTTTAGTAGCAAAAGCCTCTACTGCTAAAACAGTTGTAGAAACTTCTGATGCTACCGCACCTCCTGTATCTACCTTTACTATTAATTCATCTCCAACTTTTACTAAGTTTTGATTATTACCCTCTAACTTAAACCACACTAAACTTGGGTCGTTTTCATTAGTCAGTCCACTACTTATTCCTGACTGTTTACCTGATCCATCTTGCTGGTAAAAAGTATTTGAAAAAATAGTCATATAATTCCCTTCACTTGGCTTTATTACAAACTTATATTTCTTTGCCCAATAAGGAGGTAAGTTACTTAAAGTAACTCGTATTTTATTTTTATAAGTTGACTTGTCAGGCTCAACAAATACAGTGTTAGTATCAGAAACTAATACTGTAGATGATCTACCGTGGTCATCCATATACACAACACCTACTTCGTAATCTCTATTTGAATGTAGACTGTTTGTTTTACTTACCTGCCTGTATCCAGCAGTACATCCATACCCTATAAAGTTATAATAAATAAATGCTTCACTATAATTTGAGGAAGCAGGTGAAGTTCCGTCTGTATAATAATATTGAGTAGCAGGAAGCTCCAGAATAAAACCACCCGCAGTTGCTGTAAACTCAATACCTGAAGGACTACACAATGCAGAACTTCCAGATGCAGGAGTTATTTGATAATTTACCCCACTTGTTTCTAAAGTTACTAAACCACCATTTACATCTGTTAACCCTAAATCAGTTGCTGCTATTGAACTAACACTTGCTGTTAACCCTGTAGCCATATCCATTACTATATCTCCTACTGCTAATCCAGCAATTAAAGTAAAGTCTATATTTGAATTCGTTAAAAATCCTGCAACAGCAGCGTCTGTAGTTCCTGAAGTAATAATAGTATTACTACATGTTAAAGGAAAAGATGATGGAGTACATTGTTGTGCTACCGTTCTTCCACCATTAATTAATTCTAAGTTAGTTCCTGTCATAGGAGTTACTGCAGCTTCATAAAACTTATCTGAAAGTGTAGCTCCTTGATTTGAATTATAACAAGGATAAAGCTCTTGAATTGAGTTAGAACTAAATCCTTGAGCAATAGAACCTCCTATTCTTTCTTTAAACTCTTGAGATGCACACATTTGTGTTACATTAGGATAGTCAACAGGACACGTAAAATTCATTCTAATTGTAAAAGGAGACTGCTGATTAAAATTATTTCCATTATTAGTACTACACTCTACCCCTGTACCGTAATCATTACAGGTAATACTGTTTTGAGAAATAGAAAAACCAAAGAAAAAAGTAGTCCCTGTTTTTATATCTCCTGAAGTTGGATTTGCAGCCGTTAGATCCCATGTTAATCGAGAGTCGGTACCTAAAGCTCCGCCCCCTATAGTATAAGCAGAAGTCTGTACAAGTGGATTTGCAGCTACTGCAGGGACACCACCTTGAGCAGGACTTGCAACCGATCCGTTTCCTAAAGGAACTCCCGCTATCTCTTCAAAGACAGGAGCTACAGTATAATTTATAGGTATTTTATTACCATCAAAAGCAGAAAGTAAATCATAACCATCCACATAGTTTCCGTATATTAATCTATTACCTTTAATGGTTTGAGCCTTAGCAGTTCTTGGAACATTATCATAAAGTCTTAGTAATTCATCTGAACCTAATGTGGTATAGATTTCACTATTTGTAAATCGATGAGTCATAGTATCATTATTAGGGATACCTAAGTCATCTTTTTTAAATCTTTTAATAACGTTTATAACATTAGATGTAGTTTGTTTAAATAACAAATCTATTTCTACTACTCTTTTAGTACCTGTAGAGAATGTAACATCAAACGCTTTGTAAATATTATACATCCCTGCATTTAGATAGTCATCAATACTAAATCTAAATTCACGAGGTTGAAACGCAGGATCACTAAATAAAGATATAGCACTATACCCTCCATCTGTATACCTATATCTATAAGCAAAAGTAACAAACCTGGTTTGTAAATAATTTTCTTGACCTACATAGTCCTGTATAGGAACTACTACTGGAGATCCTAACGGAGAATTTTGTCCTGCCGTAGTATCAAACTCTTCGTATCCTGGCGGCTTAATTATTACACTAATATCTTCTTCTTTAAATATAGTATCTATACCACCTACAGGATAATCATAGTCTCTTGTTACATTAATTACTCGAGGAGGATTTATATCGTCAGTAAAAAATAATAAATCTTCTATCTTATTTATGCCAGTAATTAAATGTTTTTCATCAAAATTTAAAACAGATGTGCTTATACAGTGATAAGTCAAAGAAGAAGTATTGGTATTAAAAGATACTATTAAGTCAACCTTACCTGTAGGAGAGTTTGGATTATTACTATCATGTATAAACCAATAAAGAGTTTCATTTATACCATCTTCATAAACTCCAAGTGTTTTTCCATTGACTGTTTGCCCTGCATATTCAACATTAGTTAAAAGAGAATTACCTTTAGAGTTTTCTACAGCTCCTATTTCAGTAGCTTCAGTAGACCCTAAACGAACATTTAAAGCATCTATATACTCTCCAGGTGGAACCAAGCGTTCATCAACGCTCTTATTCATTTTACCTGCTATAAAATTTGTTGAGGCTTTTGCCATATTATTTTAACCATTTATCCTGACCCCTTAAGTTTTGCAAGAGTCTGCCAGGGTGTATATTACTTAATCTTAATTTAGCGTTACGAAGCAAAGAAGACTTATCTTTTCTTGCTCTGTTTACTATATATTCCTGTACTCCAAATCGGCCATTTAAAATAGCATATTTAATATATGCGTATATAAAATCTTCAAATAATTTATTAACACTAATACTGGAGTCATCACCATTTTCCATACCATCAGAAATATATTCTAATACCACTAACTTTCCAGCCATTCCTGAATTAAAGTTTATAACACCTCCTTTTTTATTTATACTAAAAGTAGGATTTACATTTGCTGTTTCTGTGTTTAATCCAAAGCGTGCGCCTACCGCATAATCAAAACACCAATTTCCATTAATACAATAACCCTCCTGTCCATGATAAGGACCTTGTCCTAAATACATTGTTCTTTGTTGTCCTGATAATCTTTCTTTATCAAAAAAAGAATTGTTAGGTTTTAATACATTTCCGTCTATATCAAATAATATTCTACAATCATTATCTTGTAAGTATGCCCCACTCCAATTAGTTTGAATATTTTCTGTCATTGGATACAGCATACCATTTTGTTCTAATGAGATTCTTACCCAGTTAACATAGTCAGGTGGAAGTACAAATCTTAATTGATCACAAATCTGAAGTTCTAATATTTTTATTTCTTTCATTGCATCGTAATTCAATTCTTGAATTCCTCTTTTTGCATGAAACAAAACTTGATATCTGTTTAAGTTATTTACAATCTCATTGTTACCTTGAAACATTAACATGAAATTATTTACAATATCTTCTAAAGATATGTACTGATAAGACCCCCAATTAGAATCAGTTGGTACTACCCCATTGTTTTCATAATATTGATAATCTGTAATATATGTCATAATTAACTTGTTTCTTGTATTTCGTTACCTTCTTCAGCTTTTCCAAAATTATATACTTCAGCATCTCTAATCTCTATACCTACATACTGACATATCTTTGCAATTAATGTTGGCTCATCAGACTGAGGTAACTCAAACTCTTGAAAGTCAGGCTGTGTAGGATCAAATATTGGCTCACCAACTCCTAAGTTTTGCCAAGTCCATTTTGGTATCTTAGGGTATCTTACATACTGAGCTTGTATATCTCCTGCGTTTAATATAGTAGTAGGATATACTGTTATTATATTACCATCTAAAACATATGCTGGATACGTTTTAGTAGGAGAAGTTAAAGCAGAGTTTGTTAAATAAAATATTTTATTTTGATTAACCCTTTCTACTTCTCTAATATTTGTATTAGAATAAATAACATAATTCTGACCACCAACTAAAAATATATCTGCACTTAAAGTTACTACAGTACTACTAAGAACCCCTGTAATATAAGCCTGTTGTAATGTTGTAGTGTTAACCACTAAAGAACCAATCTTAGGTGTTGGTGATGATGCTGGTATTATCGTCCATCCTAAAGCATTTACATCTATTAACTGATTTGCTACTACTGCAGTATTTGTTCCTGTAAATAAAGGGACTGAATAATAAAATAATTTATTTATTAGATAATAATCATTAGGTAAGTTATAAGTATTAGAATTGTTCTGAGCTAAAAAAACTTGATTAGAAAAACTATCCATCACCTCTACTAATCCTTTTATTACATCAGCATAACCTTCACCTGACATTCTGCTATTTTGTTTATTGATCCAATTATTATAACTATAAAAGTAATCTTCAAACATATCTACCTGCGCTTGTTTAGCGTACAAATTAAAATCTTGAGGAGATATATATCCGTAGTTATTTTTATTTGCTATAGCTAATACAGTATTCCTTACTTCATTTATTGATGCCGCCATATTATATAAACATTTCTACAAAGATAACAAAAAAAAAGAGGCCCACTTTTTTTGTAGGCCTCTCTTAATATATAATAATTAATTATGCTAAAACTACAGAAGTAGCATAAAGAACTGAAGGTCTTGAAGCAACTACAGGAGCAACGACCATTGGCATTTCAGCTATAACATCTTTCCAGTCTGACTCTAAAGTTTCAATCATCACTTTTTCAAAAGCTTTTTGCCAGCTATAATTAGCTTGAGCTGCTGATATAGTAATAGTTAAAATATCATTACCTGCTGTTTTAGTTTTGTAATTTAATATAACAGGTGTAGTACCTAATCCACCTGCTGTAGGAGTATTAGTAACTATATTATCTAAACTAATTAATCTACCACCATAACCGTTTTGAGATATAACAACCGCATTATCCGATCCGTTATCATCAAAAATAAAGTTATCCATAGTTAAAGAAGTATCAGAATTAACCTTTGCTACTTTAGCCATTCTACCAGTTGAAGTATTAATTACTAAGTCTCCTACATTTACATCAGTTAAAAAAGTTCCTGTTGCAACTAAAAAAGCATATGCATTAGCATATGGCCATATTTTAAAAGCAGCACCTGAAGCCTCTAAAGCAGCATTACCTGTTCCAGATATACTTAAAATAGTATCACTATCTACAGCTGTTACTGTAGAAATTGTCCATGTAGTAGTGTCTAAAACTTGATCTCCTACATTTACAGCAGCATTAAAGCCACCTGTAGCATAAGTTAGTTTGCCCGTAGCAGCACCAGATGTGGTACCTGCTATTACTGGGGAAGCCATGTCCGCTGTTACACTGTAAAGCGGGAGAGGCACGTTAATAAACTTTCCCATAACTATGCTATAACTATTCCTGAAACTGCTTGTGGTGGTATAGCCATGTATGTTACACGAGTCCAAGAAGTTTGTAACGCAGCAACCATTGAATCAGCAATAAATTTTCTCATACTAAAAGCTACTTGAGCAGCTGCAGTAAGTGTTGCAGTGTTACCATTTAAATAAGTAATAACTGTAGTAGTTGCTGTACCTGAAGCAGCTGTTACTGACAGGACTTCATTTACGTTTAAAAGAACGTCCCCAGAGCCTGTTACTGGGATTGATAAGAATTTTTCCATTTTATAAAAGTTTTTAATGGGTTAATAAAGTGCAAAGATAGATAAAAAAAAACACCCTTATTAGGGTGCTCTTTTAAATTATGTTAATAAAAATTATTTCTTTTTCTTTAACATTTGTTTTAATAACTTGTAAGTCTCCAGTCCTTCATCAGTTTGTAAATAAGAAGATACAATATCATTTGGTTGCTCTCCATAAGGAACTGTTAACATTTTAGTTTTATTTTTAGCTAAGTTAAAATAAACATCTCTTTGGTTGTTTCTTAAAGTTAATAGGTTTTTACTAAAAAACTGAACAACATCATCATACATTTGTAGTGCAGGATCATTTAAAATATCAATAAAGTCTTCAGGATGATTTCTTGAAAAGACAAGGATATCTCTTTTTAATTCTGCGGTACTTAACTTATCTGCAGCAGAACCTAAAAGAACACGTGCAACCGTTTCAAGCATTGCAATATCTAAATCTCTTGCTAACAGTTGAGCATCTAAAATTAATTCTTCAATTTCTAATTCTTCAGCCGCATCTTTCGCTTCATCTATTTCATCAAATATCATTCCGTTTCCAGGATGTAAAGATAAAAAGTGTTGAAGTACTTGGTTGGTTCTATCTACAGTTAGGAAACCATCTTCAAAAACAATAGGCTCCATAATAGCATTACCGTCTTGCTCTTCCTCAAAAGGGCTCTTTTGGTTTCTTGCATAACGAAGAGGTTTGTTTACTCCTGACTCTTCATCAAAATAAAGTAATGGGGATCTTTTGTTGTGGTGTGAATTTAACATGAAGCACAATGGTGCTACATCTCTCTTAAGTTTATACTGCTTAGTAACAGTGGTTTTTGGTTTTTTCATTTTATTGTAATTTAATTAAAGTTAAAAAAAAGGGGAGGAGTTTAATCCTCCCCTAAATTAGTGTTACTTATTAATCTCTAAATAAGAAGAAGTTGTTTGCACCTAAAGTACATACAGCTCTTTCAGATAAGAAGTTAACTGTCATCGCATCTAAAGAAGATGTTCTTGCTCCACCAGCAGAACCAGTGATCCAAGTTTTGTAACGTCTGTCTTCAGTTTCAGAAGCTCTGTATCTAACGTGTAAGAATGGTCTCTTAGCGTTCTTACCTAAGATTTGGTCATATACAGTTGTAGAACCAGCTGGAACCATAAGTCCATTGATTGCTCCACCTGTTAAACCACCTCTCATAGTAGGATCGTTTAAGTATTTCCAGTCTGACTTGTAGAAGTCATAACCTCTTCTGAATCCTGTGAATCCTAAGTTAAGAGCCATTTCTTCGTCATTGTCAAATAAACCATATGAAGTACCGCCAGCTCCGTAAGAGTTTTGAGCAGCTAACATATCGTCAATATCAAATGAGAATTGTCTATTACAGAAAATAACATTTTCCTCGATAGCACCTTGCTTGTCAAGTCTTTGGATTACTGAATCGAAACCTGCAAGAGCAACTGGGTTACCACCACTCCATACATTTCCTCTTGTATTTACTACATGGAAAACTCCTTCAGAACCTTTGTTTCCTACTGGAGCTGCTGCTGCTGCTGCACCAGAACCTGCCGCTGCAGGAACCGCTT
>JAAHTG010000277.1_pt1 | contig 24255 bp, 46 predicted proteins | sample 6116081 | NCBI WGS metagenome assembly JAAHTG01 (sample SAMN13939989, study PRJNA603662) | sponge metagenome | isolation source: marine sponge | host: Mycale hentscheli | place: New Zealand | collected 2005 | reverse complement strand
TTCTTTTATTTTTTTTTGTATATCATCATACCTGTCTTTGTTTTTGATGCTACATAGGTACTTCCGTTATAACTAAAAGATTTTTTTCCGGCTTTTCTTGCCTTTTCTTTTGCTTTCATATAAGCATTCATTGCTCTTTTCTTTGCCATAATTAATTGTTTTTAAATTTATTTTTATATATGTAAAATGCCAAACCTGCCACAAGAATTGCACCTCCTATATACATTAGATTCTTATTTCTTTTTTCAGTTTTTACTTCTTGAGTACGAGCATCAATAACTGCCTGTTCTTCTATAGTATGTTGTTTAGCCGCCATAATTTATTTTTTAAACATTCCCTTACTGTAGGCATAATATACACCTACTCCAACAATTGCTATCCAAGCTAAGTTTGGTAAGCCCATAAATCCTGCTTTTTTTGGCTTAACATCTGCCGGAGTAGTTCCCACATTATCTCCGGGTCCTATTACTTCTGCTTCAGCTAATAATTCTTCTTTTACTTCGGCATCATCTTTTCCTGCTCCGTATAAAGCATCATTTACTTTTTTTATATATTCAGGGTCTGTACCTTGTGCGAATCTTGACATAATTTTTTATTTTTTTCGGGTATGACTTTTTACTGTCTTACCTTTTCGTTTATAACTCTTTATTATTGTGCAAGATTTACTTCCACTTTTTTTTGCTGCTTTTTTCTTTGCCATTTTATTTATTTTTTAAAAACTCCTTTTGTGTAGGCATAATATACACCTGCACCAATAATTGCAACCCAAACTAAAGTCGGTAATCCCATAAATCCTGCTTTTTTTGTTTTACCATCTGCAACTTCTGTGGTAGTAGATTCTGCTGATACTACAGTTTCAGGCTCAGGTGTTGCAATTTTAACACTATCATTAGGTGCTTCTTTAAATTGTTCTGCCAATATTTCTTTTCTATCAGCTACTAATTTTGGGTCTATTTTTTTTGATGCCATTTTTTTATTAATTAATTGTTTATTTATTTCTGTTTCTTAACATATATGCTATAGCTAGTGCTCCTGCTACTGCTACTCCAAAAATTAGGAGGTTATTAGTTGTTTTAGCTTTTTCTTCCGCCATATCTCTTGACAATATCATATCGGTTTGTGCTTTACCTAATTCTATAGCAATTTGTTTTCTTGCGTTTAACTCTGCTAGTTCTCTATAGAATCTTTTATCTTCTTTGTCATACTGCTCTTGCCTTCTTGCCATATCACGACCAAAAGCTGCATTTTTAGCACCTATAAATATCCCTGCTACTGATTGTGCAACTGCTGAAACTGCCGTGGCAATACCTACTAAAAGTGTAGCTGCTATATTAGAGAATCTTCCTTCTTCTACTTTGCTTTGAAAAATTATTATTCTAGCAATAAAATCTTCATCTAGCATATGATATGCTACTGCTTTATTTACTTCATCTACAGGAGTATTAACAGGCAATTCAGCATAACCATTTTCGTTAAGCCATTGAATTACTAAAACCTTATGGTCAAGAATGAATCCGGCTAAACCCTTAAATGCTAAATCTTTATTACTCATTATTTCATTATTTTTATTGCTATATATACCACAACTCCTCCTGCTAATGCTATATATAATGAATTCATTCTTGTGTTTTCTCTATTTTTTTGTATCAAATTTTCTTCTTGTTGCAGATAATCTGATTGTGCTAAAAGAAATTGTTTTTGCATTTCTTTTCTATTTAAATATGCTATTTCATCTCTTGTTTCTTTATTTAAATACCTAGACCTAAAACCTTGTCTAAATATTTCTTCACGCATTTTTTTGTTTCTGCGTATATCTTGTTGTACTGCAATTCCTGCCGTTACAACTAATAAACTTCCTATTATCCAAGCAGCCGTTGCGGTTAGAGTAAAAATTGCATTTTTATATTCATTTTCTTCAGTAGCTATTTCCATCAAACCGTTTTGTAACTCTTTATTTGTTGAGTTATCAATAACTACTTCATTTACACTTGCAATAGGTGCATTTAAAGGCAGCGATGCTATCCTTAATCTATTGATTAGGGATATTACATCATTTTTATTTTGCAGTAAAAAAACTGCTAAATTGGATATTGCCTTTTCTTTATTCATATTATACTGCTGCCGGTGTTGAAGGTTTCTTTCTTAATGCTACATATGCTACAACTCCAATAACTAATGCTCCAACACCTAATGCCACATATGTTAGTGTTTTATCTTCTGTTTTTCTTTCGGCACTTTTCAATTGTGCTTGATTAAACATTTTTTGAATGTTAGCATCAAATTCTGCTGCTTGTTCATCTAATTTTTTCTGAGAACAGTCTAATTCATCCCATTTATTTTTAAAGTCTAATCTTCTGTTTTCTAAGGCTCTTGAATTTCTTGTGATTACTCTGTCTTTAGCACCACTATTAGCATTTTTAGTCATATCCTTGTCAATAACACCAATAGTATCATCAATGGTGTCACAATCCATATCATCCTCTAATTTGTACTTTTCGTTATATCTGTCAACTGCCTTATTATATCTTTCTTTTTCTGCTTTTTTAGGTGCAAAAAAATCCTTGAACCAAGTTCCTCCTATAAATCCGGGGTGATTAAACCATAATTCTTCTTGCATAATCTTATTTTTTTAATTTACTATATATTATTATTCCTACTATCGTAAGAGATATTCCTCCTACTAATTTTAAAATTGCACTTCCAATACTATTATCTTCTTCTTTAAATTCATCTATGCTTCCAACTGCATTAGAGTAATTTTCTTGTTTACATTTACCTCCGCACTTACATTCTCCTCCATTTTGGCAAGGGTGATACTCTTTATTTTTGCATCCACAACTCACTACTTTCTTCCTAAAAATATGCCAAGAAGAATACCTGCTATTCCTCCAATTAGCATTGTATTATGCTCTTCATTTTTCTCTACTTCTCCACCTTTTGCAAATGGTAAGGCAATATCATAAATTGCGTGGCGAACTTTTCTTTCTTTGTATGTTTTAGTATCATTTATTTTATCTACTAATTTTTTGGCTTGTGATTTTGATAAATTTTCTTTCAAAATAGTATATTCTCTTGGACTTGCACCCTCAAATCGTGCCGAAACCTCATAATCCTTAATCTCACCACCTTTTGCAAATGGTAAGTCAATATAATCTGACATATTCTCATCATAATTAGCAAAAACCTCTTTCATTTCAGAAAAAGCAATTTTTGGTCTTTCTCCATACGCAACTAATTTATCATATAGTGCATAGTAAAAATCGCTTTTGCCTTGCTCTTTTTTTACATTAGCAATAATATCATAATTACTTTCTTCTGTAATCATTCCACCTTTTGCAAAACCTTTCTTATATCTATCTTGATAATTTAATTTAGAAACTTCTACCTCTTCGCCATCATTTAGACCTTCTTCAATTGAGGTTACCGCTTTATCGTAAGCACTTTCTCTGTCAGAACCCATCATTTTATGAGTTCCGTTATCTATTTCTTCTCCCTTTTCATCATAAATTCTATAAGAAAATTCGTATTCTTTTTGTGTTTTTCCACCTTTTGCATAATAATCACTATCATAAGATTTTCCATTAGGACTTGTACCTCCTTTTAACCAAGAACGAACATCATCATAATAACTTTCTCCTCTGTGTTGCAAAATGTGAGATGGAATTACTAAATCTACTCCATCTTTATTGTTAGCCATAGATATATGTGTAGTGTCAATCTTCTTAATATAGTATGGGTATTTTTTATCCCCTCCTATTTTAATCATAATTACATCATCAGTTTCTCCACCTTTAGCGAACTCTAATTTCTCTTTTTTATAGACTTCATACGGAAATACAAATTGAGCAGAATACAACTTCATTTCACCTTTCTTCCAAAGTTCTTTTTCTTTTTCAGTAGGTGCAGAAAACTCATCCCAATCACTACCTTTTTCGTGCTTTACAAGAGCACTTGTTTGAATAGTATCTTCATCAACATAAAAATCCTCTTCTTTCATATCTGCGTATGAAACAAAATCATTTAAAGTTTCAAATAAATCTTTTTTATTAGTAAACTTAGTTTTATATGGAAAATCATTTTCACCTAAGTAATATGAATGAAATTGGTCTTGCTCTCCCTCTTCATAAGAATCTTCATAGAAAGTAACATCAGCACCCTTTATTTGGTATGTTTTTCCTACTTCTCCACCTTCTTCAAGTAAATCCGGATTAACCCATTCTTTAGCCACCATCATCTTTACGGGTATTTGTCTTTCGACTAAACTATCAACGGCTCCTTGTTCATTATATTCATTACTCATTATATAGCCATCCATACTGCTCCAAACTAATCCTTGAGTTTCTGCCTCATCCATAAACTCATCATCGCTTAATTCATCAGCATATCTTTTAAATTGATTGTAAGTGAAGAAACCTTCATCTGCATACATATCTGCTCTCATATCAATAGCATAAACCCTTTCCTCAATCGTACCGCCTTTAGCAAATTTTGCTTTTTGTTTCTTAGCATCTTGAACAGTTTTGTATATGCCTCCTAAATCTTTCTTGATTTCTTTAATGTTGTTCTCTCTGTCCTTAATAGATTTCTTTTCTCTATCAATGCCACTTTCTAAATTATTAATTTGATTTTCAGAACTTGTAATATCTTTACGAATGCTTTTTATCTCATCTCTACCTTCATTGATTTCTTTATCGCCTTTTTTAGCAACATTACCCATAGCTTTAGCAAGTTCAATTTGACCTCCTCTTTCGTAACTATTATTTCTATTTCCTCTTTTCATAATTATCTTCCTATAAAAAATGCACCTAGTAAAATACCTGCTATTCCTCCAACAAGTAGGGTTTGATTATTATTATCTTCAGTATTATCAACTTTTTTTGCTTCTACTTTTTCAATTTTATCATCACATTTATCTTTAGTGATAGTTTCTTTTCTTAAAGCACCTTTTTCTTTCTTTAGTTTAGCAATTTCTTTGTCCTTCTCTCTTCTTAACTTAACATATCTATCTCTATCTATTTTACCTTTAACAGAACCTCCACGAGCCATTTTTTTTTCGCCTTTATCCATTGTAGATACATCAGCATACTTTCTTCTACCCATAGATTTTTCCATTCCTGCACTTTCTCTCATTCTACTGTCTAAAGATTGAGATTTTTTTCCTCTGTTTCTTTCCCCTATGCTTTCTTTATCTCTGTCATCATAACCTTGAGTTTTACCACCTTCCATAAACATTCTATCTCCTTTATCCATAGTTTCTACACTTGAATATGCTCTACGACCTAGATTTTTATTAGCTGCTTTGCTTTCATCTCTTCGGTCTTTTAATGTTTGTTTATAACTGCTTTCTCTTCCAAGTCTAGTTCCTAAATCTTCATTTAACTTATCGTTATATCCTTGTGGTCTATCAGTTTCTCCTCCTTTAGCCATTTTTTTCTTATTTGCTATTTGTTGCATATTTAAAGCAAATTGTGCTCTTTCACGAGTTCTTTCTGAAAAGTCAGTTGGATTATCTTTTACTTTTTTAGCAAAATCTTGAACGGACATACCTGCATCAGTAGCTTGTTTAGTAAAAGCACCTACAGTTCCTTTTTTTTCCATTTCTTTATCTACATTTTGAATCCAATCTGCCATAGTATTAATTTTTTTTCATTATTAAATAACCTAAAACTAAAACAACTGCACCAATACCTAAATACATTGCCATATTGCTATCATCTGATTCTGATGAAATACCGGCTGCAACAATATCATCGTTTGTATCATAAGAGGTCAAGTCATCTGAATCAACTCCTAAATCTTCATCTATAACTTCATCAATCTCTTCTTGATTACTTGGTTGTTCCGAAATAGTCATTTCTGATAATTCATCATTAAAATCACTAAGATTCATAGATGTACCACCTTTTACTGTAACTTCTTTTCCGGGGTATCGTGAGTCTGATGGTCCGTGTTCTCTTAATGTTGCACTATATCCATCTCTTACTGAAATATGTGATGCATCATCATTTGGAAAATCAGTATCTCCTAAAAAAGTACCTTCTCCAAAATTTTCTTGCCATCCCGGAAATCTACTATCACCATCTCCGTGTTGAGATAATGTTACTGCTCCTGTTTGTCCAAACCAAATATCACTCATATCTATTTATTTATTAAATACATTTTTGTTCATATACCATAATCCTACGGCTATAATTGACCAAAATACTATTCTAGGTTTTCTTTTCTTTTCTTTTGCCATTATCCTTCAGGGTTAAATGTTGCTTCCGGCAACTCCGGTCTTGGAGGTGCAGGAGCCATTGGAGCCTCTGCTACAGGTGAAGGCATAGTTTGTGGGGTAGGAGTATAGTCTACTTCTCCACCGTGGTCAAACTCTGCTCCATCTTCTTTCTCAAAGAATAATTTATATCCTACATATACAATTCCTAAAAGTACCAATGCATCAAAAATCTCTCTCTTGTTTCGTTGAAAGAAATTTCGATTCCTAGACAATTCTTTTTTCTTGTATTGTTTAATGCTACTTTTTTGCATATCCTCAACCCAATCTGAATTTCCATCATCGCTGACTTCCATTTTTCCATCAACGACATAAGTTTCTTCAGAATTTTTTTGAGTGTCAGAGCCTTTAGGTTCAGATAGTTTCTTGTCTATAAGACCCCATCTTTCCTGTTCTTCTCTGTCATCTACAAAGCCATTACTTTTAAAACCTGCATCTATACTCATATCTTAATTATTTTTTTTCTCTTGCTACATTTCTACCTTTTTGCCACCCATATCCAAGTGCAAAAAACATTGCTCCCGTTAAAACAAGAGAAACTGCGAAAGTGCCAATATTCATTTTTTGTTTTGCCATTTTATTATTATTTAATTGTTATAATTATTTATTATTAAAGCATTGCATTATTATAATACTCTTCACTTGCCTGACCATATACTGCATTAGGGTACATTGTTTTAAATGATTCAAATGGTGATTGTTCTGATTTTAATGCTGCTTCGGTGTTTGGACCAAATTTTCCATCAACTACTAAACCATAACTTCCTGAATCATTTAAAAATCTTTGTAAATCTGCTACTTTTTCTCCTCCGCTACCTATTTTTAATGGAAATCCTCTTCCTGAAAATTTATCTACTATTTCATCTATTATATTAGGACTATTATTTGAACCATTATTGATTGGTTTACTTCTAACCTTACTAGGTCTTAATAGATAATATAGACCTACTCCTGTTCCGAGTACACCTACTACTATTAATGTTATTTTTAAGCCTTTATTCATAATTATTAATCTTTAAACCACATTTGGTCATTATATCCTCCAAACCCTTTTTGGTTAAAATTTGAGTATGATTCTCCATCAAACCCTATACTATTTCTTCCTCTAACCGAACCACAACTTGCAGGGCTATTACTGTAATTACCTAATGAACCACAGTTACCTTGAGATGTTAGTGTTGTAAAGTTTGAACCCGGCATTGGCATTCCAACACCTTGACATCCTTGTGGATAGCAAAATCCTGTATAGGTACAACTTCCATCATCGTTATTTGCTCCCGGACTATAATTGTTTGCATTAGAATCAGTACAACCGTTGATAGTATATTCACACGGACAATCATTTATTGGTGGTGGTGGTGGTGGTGGTACATTTATATTTGCTGCTGCATTAAAGAATTCATCCCTTGAAATGTAAGAGTTAAATCCATCTTGGTCGTTATTTAGTAAAAAAGCCATTTTTTTTATTTTTTATATTAATAATCCCCCATCATAAAGGTTCCATCAAATCCTCTTGATACTCCAACTTGTGCATTTACATTAGTTACTACATTTCCTGAATTAGGAGAAGTAGAGCATCCGACTGTTGCATTAGGATTATAGTTATCTGCCAATGGGTCAGTACATCCTACTATTTGAACAGGAGGATATTGACAACTTCCATCATCTGCAACTGCTACAGAATTATAGTTTAATGCAGAAGGGTCCATACATCCTGCTATAGGCATTGGTGGTGGATTTAATTGACAAGTTCCATCATCACTATTTGCATTAGGATTGAAATTAGCTGCCTGTGGATTGGTACACCCAAATACTGTGTAAGTACAACTTCCATCATCTGTATTTGCTCCCGGTGCAAAATTATTTGCATTAGAATCAGTACATCCTAAAATCTTTTGTGGTGGTGGTGGTGGTGGAGGTAAAACAATTATTGGGTCATCCATATCTATTGGTACGATGACTTCAGGTGGTGTTACAACTTCAGGTGGTGTTACAACTATTGGTTCTTGATATAAAGGTGGAACAACAATTGGTTCTATTGGTGGCAATGTTGGTTCGGTATTGCTTACTATAGCAACCGTTTCATCCTTTTTCTTTTTAAGAAGTAAGTAGGCAGCCACACCGATGCCTAATAATCCCAATAATTTGTTGTCCATTTTTCTCTATTTTGTTAGTTCTTTCTTTAATTGTTCAGCATCATTTTCATTAAAACCATCAAGAATTGTTTGCGATGTTCCGGAAACAGGTGTGGTAGGATTTGTCACATTTGCTACACTACCGTTTGAAATGGCAGTATTTTTAGTAGCAGTTGTGCTTTCTCCTTGTTTACGAGAAAATATCCTGTGAAGGATAAATGTTGCAGCAATGGCTCCGATGATATATGTTAATGGTACTTTTTTCATTACTATTTTTTATTTCCAAAATTTAACTACTGCGGTAATTATAATACCCCAAATAGTAGTTACGGCAGTTACTCCTCCCATAATTTTGTTTTTAAATGTTTTATCTTCTGCAATGTACTCAGAGTGTTCATTTACTTGTTCAATTAAACCTTTTTGACCAAACTCGGCATCTCCACAAACCGCATTAGCTAATCTCTCAATAAGAACACCTTGTTTCTTAATTTCTTGCTTAATGTATGTTATATTCTCTTTTTGCGTTGCCATAATTACATTGCTACTACTATACCTGTGCTTCCTGCTCCACAAGTAATATTCAATACACCTAAGTTTCTATTATCAGGGTTTTGAATTGTTATACTTTCATTTGCTTTTAAAACAATATTATTAGAATCATCCCCTCCTATACTTCCTGTTCCTAAAACAGTAATTCCATTGGCTCCCGTGTTATCTGTTTTACATAAGACAGAGATATATGTTATTCCCATACTTAATGTTGTAGATACCGTGTCCGTTGCGGCTAGGGTTCTTGTAAATATTGCACTCATATTATCCTATATTTCCTAATATCTCTTCAGGCTTATCGAATAGCCAATTGAAAGATATTTGTTTAAAAAATTCATTGTTGTGATAGGCTAACATATATACTTTATTAGCATCGCTATCTTTTGTTACTATTACAGATGACATTTCGTTTACATCTGTGTTTTTTTCTTCTGCTAATCTTATAATAGATTGTTGTAAAAAAGGTGCGGTTAAAAACTCTCTTTGTTTAAAGTCAAACTTTACATCTAAAATTTCATTAAAAGTTAAGTCACTTATTTTCTCATAATCTTTCATATAAGAATATAAAACACTTTTCCCGTTAAACTTAATAACGAGTTGAATGTTTTTTGCATCACAATTATTTTTATCAGACAATCTTTTTAAAGCATTGCTCATTATGTCAATCGCTGAATTTACTATTTGTGCTTTTAGTGCCGTGTTCATCTTTTAGTTTTTATTTTCAAAAATAATAAAATTATTCAATTTATCCGTTTTTTTATCCTATAAAATCACTTGTAGATGCCGTAACATCAATAGGTAAATTATTTATCGTTACTATTCCTGCTCTTACATCTAAACTACCTCTAAGTGTAGCTACTCCCGGTGTCTTATCTACTAATTGATTTATTATTGTTGCTATTCCTAATGACAATGACAAATTAGTGTCTGCATTCGCTACTACAGGAATTATTACTGAACCTTTTGCAGGAATATTATATTCTTGGTCATCAGATGCTTTTGCAACTACCTTATTATCAATAATTAAATCAAATTGATACTTTTTTACTTTTATATTAAAATCCGCAGTATTTGTGAATTTCATTTGAACTTCTATTTTAGTATTGTTATTAGATGTGCCTAAATATGTTACATTTTTTATCTTATATCCAAATGCTGATAGCAAATTTCTTTGCCTATTTATATAAGTTGCAATTGCAATACCGGCTGCCCCTAAAAGTGTAATAAACCAATACTTTTTCATAGTTATTTAGTCGTTATAGAATTCCGGTTTTGGTCCTGATGCTTTAATTGCCATATATCCTAATGTTGCAACAACTCCTGCCACTAAGACCCATCCAATAATTTTAGTTGTACCATCTCCACCTAATGATGCTTGAGTAGTTGTAGTGGTTGTTCCTGCATTTAAATTTGCATTAGGGTCAAACTGTGGACCTTGTACTCCCGGTTTTGTCATATTTACTCCTGTTGAAAAACCTTTATTTATACTATCAAATATATTACCTATTTTACTCCAAGTATTTTGTTTTCTAGCATCAATTTCTGCTTGACTTAAACAAGTATTTCTTGAACTAGAAGTCCATCCTGCCGGTTGCTGACCTCTTGGGAATTGTTGACTGATTGGCATACCGTTTTGGCAAGTATGATAAGTTCTCATACCATCTCCACCAAAGATTCCTGATATAAATCCACCGCCACTAGAACTCTCTTCTGTAGCAGGAACTGTTCCTAAATCTACAGGAGGTAATTCACCTCCATCAACAGTATCGTTATCTCCTCCTCCAAATATTCCGCCTAAAAATCCCGGATGATTACTCCAAGCATCATCCTGTACCTCTCCTGTAAAACTATTGTATTCAGCAGTACCATTTAATCCATCTCCTTGGTCAACAGAATTCGCTTGAGTATCAGGATTACCTCTTAATCCAAAAGGATTTGGTAAAGGATTATGAAATGTATAATCTTGGGAATCTCCAAAGAAGTTTAAATATTTATCTTCACTTTTCATATCTTTTTTTTATTTTTTCATTATAAGATAGATAGCAACTGCACCTAATACTAATGCTATCGTTTTATCTATACACTTTTCTTCTCCTTGTACTTTAAATGGAAGAGTATATTGGTCATCTGCACATCCACTTGAAACTACCACGGGTGCCGGTTCAGGCACTACTACTACAGGCACAGGTGCCGGTTCAATTGGAGGTAATTCAATTACGGGCTCAGGTGCAAGAATACTAACTTCTGAAGATGCAAAGAAACCTGTTGTTCCATTATCCCAAAGTATTTCATATCTTTCAGGATATGTCTTTTGAATATTTCCTGTTACTGTTCCTTTTATCATATTGCCACTCATAGGACAAGGTGGCACCAAACAAGCTATTGCTACAACCCTACCTACTCTTTGACCTTTTTCCAATCTTATTGGCTTAATTCCTCCTGTATAAGGTGGTGTTGGTGTTGGCACGGGTGGCAAAACATAACCTACATCATTTGCTATTTCTTCTTGTGTTGCTCCCGGAGCAGGTAATCCTGATGCTACAGGTGTACCCATTGGTATTACTCCTCTATCTACAATGAAATTTCCTGCATTATCTTGAGGACATCCTCCATATATATTATCACAACTAATTCCGTTGTAAGTTTCTCCTGATTGATTGAACCATAATTTATTATCCATAATTTTTTTTTTAGTAATCTCCGAACATAAATTCTCCATCAAAACCTCTTGTTGAGGAAGATATGTTTGTATTGTTTTTAATTTGTGTTTGTATTGGTTTAGTCGGTAACGGTGGCAATGTTGGACTTGTAGGTCTTGTCGGTCTTGTTGAACCTTGTTCGCAACATCTTTTTAGTATATCGTATGCCTGATTATATGATAGTGTAAATCCAATACCTGCTGCATAAGTAGTAAATGTGCTTACTACATTTGTTATGGCAGTTTGTGGCTGACCAAATGCACTAGCATTTCTGAACTGAATGCAAAATTCTTCAGGTACATTTTCACAAGAATACTGACCTGTTTGGTTAGATGGCTCACAACAAGAACAATAATCTGTTCCATTTGCTTGGTCATAATACCAATTTCCTGTATTTGGATTCCAACTTACAGGGAAACTTCCATTTCCGGCTCTACATCTATCACAGTAATTGTTTTTACCATAGTTATAATTTGGCTGACCAATTGTTCCTCCCATTGCAAGATTTACCCAATTTGGGTCATTACAAGGGTTATCACCTGTGTTACCATCACGACAACATTTTTGTAATAAACCGTATGCTTGGTCATATGTAAGAGTAACTCCATAACCACTTGCGTATGTAATAAATGGTATTACAGTTCCTTGCATATTAGGTGAATCTTTTCCAAATGCAAATGCTTGATTAAACTTAATGCACCATTCTTGTGTTACATAAGAACAATCAAATGTAACAGGGTCGCTTACAGGGTCATCTGTTGGTAATTCATAACCCTTACATAAGCATCTTTCAGCTAATAAAGCCTTTGCTTGTGCGTTGTCTATATTATACATTGATGCTACTGTAGCAGCTATTGTATTCATAGCACCGCCATTTCCTGAAATATATGCTTGATAATATTTATCGCAATATGCATCAACACTAGAATAATCATTTACAGGAGGTACTGAAATAGAAGGTCTTACAGGTCTAACAGGTTGAGCCGTTTGACCTAATGGTATTTCACGATTATATACTTGAGTTACTGATGGCTCTATACCACCTGTATTTAAAAGCATATCTATGTAAGAAATTTTGTTTGCTAAAAGTTGTTGCCATTTAGGGTATGTTCCTGCTGATGCTAATCCATTAAGTGTATTAACATTTACATTTCTTCTGTTTTGTAAAAATGAAACCCCAAACTTTTTAAATCCATCAATCATATTATTTTGGAATATAACGGATGGTTGAATATCTTCTTTATCTTGATTTAGTGTGCCTATATTTTGACTTCCTGTACCTGCTTGTGCATAAGGACTTTGAGATGGACAAGGTGTATTTCTTAATATTACCGTACCATCTGAATAAACACATTTAAATGTATATACATTATCATCTGAGCCTACAAATTGTCCTTGTCCTTGTCCTGTTAATTCTGCCATATTATATATTATTTTTATTGCCAAACACTCCTTTACTGTAAGCATAGTATATGCCACCTGCCGCTAAAAGCAATACAATTATAAGTTTGGTGTTACTACTACCCATTCCTGCTTCTAATACATCTCCCTCAGCCCCTGTTGTTTCAACTGAACTTGTAATTTCTGTATCATCAGAACTAGATGCAGCACAATCCTTATAAAAATCAAGCCTATCTTGATTAGATGCAAATCTCATTGTCATAGCTGCATCTACACAATTTTGAGGTATTTTTGTTCTTGTACCTCCTTCTCTAAAACCTGCATTCGGGTTATTAGGATTACCACCTCTTCTATTAGGTGGATTTGTTCTTGCATTTATATAATCCTCAACCTCAGAGTTCATTTCTATTTGACCTGATGCTACCGCTTCTTGAACTACCCTTATTTGGGCTGCACGAACTGCCGGTGAGTCAAATCTGCTTCCACCTTGATTGCTTCTTCCTCTTATAAATGCCATATCCTATTTATTTTTTAAAATATTTTTGATAAGCTAGTAAGCCAATTACACCGGCAGCTACACCAATCCAATAATTTTTTTCACTAAAAATATTTGTGTAAGAATCACCATCTCCACTCATTCTTCTATATCCTCTGCTGCTTCCTGATACTGAAGAACCTGATTTACCTGTGCAAACATTTCCACTACATCCTCCACATCCTTTTGGACATCCTACATTTCTGTCACAATAGTAATGATTACACGGTTTTTTACTTGCATTAATTGCCATATCTTCTTTTTTTTATTTATTAATTATTAATCGTTAAACCACATTTGGTCGTTATACCCACCAAATCCTTTTTGGTTGAAATTTGAGTATGAGCCACACCCACCTGCATTATAAAATGTTCCATCAAAACCTGAAGTTGGTCCTACACTTACAGTTCCTTGACTTGCACCACCTAATGCATTTCCGTTACAATCTACATTAGCACTAGGGTTGTAATTAAGTGCTGATGGGTCAGTACATCCTGAAACAGGTGCTATACAAGAACCATCATCTTGATTTGCGTTAGGGTTATAGTTTAAGCTACCTGCGGTAGTACATCCTAAAATTGGTGCAGGTGCATATTGACAAGGGCAACTTGCAGTTGGATTACCACCACCTACTGATGAAATACCAAGCCCTGTTGATATACTTCCTGCTACTCCTCCTGATACCGACCCTACTTGGTTGTACCAAGCAGCATAATTTTCGTTGTTTCTTAAAAAACTCATATTTCTTTTTTTTTATAATTATTTAATTAAAGGAAAGAGAAAGGGGACACACCCTCCCCTTGACTAAAAAGTCAATCTCAATCCCGATTTATTTATTTATGGTACATCATCAAAAAATTGTTGTACCGATTGAACTTCGCTTTCTGTTCCTTTTTGTCCATTAAATGATAAACCATCAGGACCTGAGAAACCAAATCCTTTACCCATTCCATAACTATGAGTCATAGAACTTTGCTTAGGATAATCATCTACAAAAGCATATTTACTTCTATAAAACTTACCTAACGGACTATCATACTTTTCTCCAAATCCGGGAACATTAAAATTGCTATATCCTGAAAATCCACTATAACCTGCACTATTAAGTGCTTCATCACTAACATCTGCACCGCTTATAATACTATTAAATTGTCCTTCACTAATTTTCAAATCTTCGCAATTACATACTTCCCAAAGAAAACCTGAACTTTTACATAATCCGTACCATCTTCCTAATTGTTTTGCAGTTGAAGGACCTAAATCCCCATCTACTGAAAGATTTGAATGTTGATATGGGGCACTTGGTAAACAAGCCCAATTATATTCATCCCCTTGTCCTAATGAACTTCCGGGATTATGTTTTTCGTTTATTGCTAATTGTATTTGAGCAACTTCTTTGCAAGAATCTCCAACTCTTAAAGGAAAAGAACAACTTCCTAATACGGTAGTTTCTCCTTCATTAGGTGTGTAGCTAGGGTCTAGGTCATTTATTCTGTTTTTATCTTCTTCAGTTAGATTACTTTCATCTTTATTGCGTAATAATTCTAACTCTCTTCTTTCTGAAGATGATAATTTATTTGTTTTGGTTTTTTTAAACAAAGCCCTAACCCCAAAAAATAATCCGGTTGCTAATGCTAATCCTCCTAAACTATATAATGCTATTTTTGTTGTTTTTTCCATATTATGCGTTTCTAAATGGTGGTTTTTGAGATAGTATTTGTCCTATTTGACTCACAGTACCTTTATCTAAATCACCTATTTTTGTTCTTAAATCTCCATATCCTTTTTCTTCAAACTTCTGTGCAACCTGACTTAATGCTACACCATCAGGAAGTGACCTCATAACTCCAATAATATCATTTTCATCATCATTAAAATAACCAAATGAATCACCTAGCTTTCTTGCTTTTTGTAAAGCTAGACCGGGTGTAAGTAAAATATGTCCTCCATTACTATAAGATGTATAATAAGTTGGACTAAACCATTCATTATAATTACTTATGTTGACTCCTTCTCCCCCAATAGCCGAGTATATTTCAGTAAATAATTTTTTTCTTCTAATTGAAGTGACAACTAAATACACAATGCCTAATCCGACAACTGATGCTCCTGTAATTATTTTTTGCTTTCTAGTCATTATCTTGCTATTGCTTTTTGACCTCCGCCTATTTTTCCTGCTTCTGACATTCCTCTTGTTCCTATTGCTGCACCAAGTCTTTGTGCTCCTTCAGGAGTTTTAACAATGTTATAAATCATTAAACCTGCCCCACCTACTATGATTAATAAAATAATTTTACTCAAATTAGAAGCAAAAGTAAATCCACCTCCAAAAAAATCAAATATGCCTTTACCCGTATCAGTTAACCTATCTAAAGCATCTCTATCTAATTGAACTCCTTGGCTTTGCATATACTCTCTTAATTCAACGGAGTCCCCCGGCATTTCTTTATCAAAATTCATCATCCAAAGTTGATTGGCTTGTGATTTTCCAACGCAACTTTTTAATGACTTATGCCATTCTATCCAAGTAGAGAAACTACTTTGATTAGTGGGTATTATTAAACAGGCATCTTTGCTCATACTATATATTTACCAATTTAGTGTACTTCCTTCAGGCACTTCATAGTCACCTTCTGCAATTTCTTTACATCTAATTGCTCCAACATAACCATTTGTATCTTGCCAAAACTTACTTACCGTACAAGGTGAACCGTTGAAAGTGGCAACTGTTCCTAACCTTAGTTTTTCAGTAACTTCACCTCTTTCTTTAGAAGGAACGCCTATCCATTTACCCTTTCCATTTCCTAATGGTTCTGCTACATCAATACTAAGTCCTTTAGATGATGAAACAACTCCTGTGTTATCTACTGCTTCTTCTTTTTTTCTAAAGAACAAGAAATAAGCTGCTACTGCCGCTACTGATGCTCCTATAATTATTTTAGTTCTCTTATCCATTTTTTTTTATTTAATCAATTATTTTTACAACTGCAATTACTATTAAAGCTGCTAATAAAAAAGTGTTAGTGTCTATACCTCTTGCTATATTATTATTTTCTATAGGCTCTTCAGCATCACAAAGAGAATTTGCGATTTCTAATTCTAAAAAATTATTATCTTTAGATACTGTTGGTTTTTCACTTTTGACTGCAATCTTTTTTATTACATCTTCTTTTACTACTTTTTCTTTTGGCTCAAATGCATCATCTCTTTCAATACGAGTAACATTTTCTAACTTATCTCTTTTTTCTTTTTCTAAAGACAAAGACTCTAATTTAGAATTAAGTATCATTTCATCTTCTTGACAATTAGGCTCAATAGATGAAACTTCATTAATCATATCTGTCAAGTCATCATACTCCATATTATTAGCCATTCTTGATGAATTAGGCTTATTACGATTAGGAATATTATAAACTGTTACATTATCATCTCCCCAAGCTGAATTGCTTTTTCTAAATGCATCTTTATGATTATTAAGAAATCCCATATTATGTAATGTTTTGTATTGATGATATTTTACAAGATTTTCTAGCCATATTATATGCCGTTTTAAATCCGGGACCAATATAACCATCGACTCCACCTGAAGCATCAATTATAACCTTGATGTCAGGACTTAAATCAGACAGATTCATTTGCATTTTTTCTATTTCGGAAGATGAATAGTCATCTGCCTTAATACCATCCGCAGTATATGGGTCTGCCGGTGCTTCACAAGTTGGAGCCGTTGTAGTATTATTTTCTTTTTCTTTTTTGGCAAAAAGTTCAGAAAACAAATTTCCAATTGTTGTGCCCAAACTATCTACGGTGCTAGTTGATGGGTCATTTTGATTTGAACCACCCCCTCCTGTAGTAGTAATAGTAGTTGTAGTACCTCCTGATTTTCTTGTCAGTAAATAAACTCCAACACCTAATGCTCCAACTACACCAACACCAATAAGAATCTTATTAGTATCTGTCATAATTTTACTTTTTTAAATATTTGTTATAAGCCCAAAATCCTACCAATAGTGCTCCTGCTATAAAAACTACTTTTTTAGTTGGGAAATTAGATACACTTGCACCTGCGGTAACTTCTGAACTTCCTAAACTTACTGAACCGCTAACTGCTGCTCCTCTTGGAAATTCGATGTTTTCATCAGCATTATCCAATACAACTTGTTCTTTAGTTCTTGGTGCATCAGGAAGAAATCCTTCTCCATTCATATTAATGAATTCTTCATTTTCAATGAATTTTGCTCCATACTTGTTTTTTTGCTCTCCTACCCACTCGCTGAATGGAGTATCTGAACCTGATAATTTGTAAACTTGATTTGCAGTCATTTTTTTTTGATTTTAATTGTTTATTATTATTATTTACTTTTATTATTTACTTTTTTAATACTAAGACTAATAGCATAATGCCCACTAATGCTCCGGCACCAATCATTAAATTCTTTTTTTCTTTATCTGCTTTTGCAGTTTCACGATTAATTAAAGCCTGTGCTTCTTGAAAAGTTCTTTCAGATGCGGCTGCCGAGTCTTTACCTAATTGTGTTAATTGCTCTCTAATAGCCTCTAATTCTTCGTTTTTTTGTGCTACTTCCTGAATACCTGCATCAATAGAAGAGTCTACTGTTGTACTTACCCGACAATCTCTAGCATTCATAAAACTAACTACTTTCCCTTTGTGAAATGTAGCTGCTTTTCTTTTTCTTTTTGGGACTCTACTATTACCTGTATTAGTATTATAAATATTTTGGAAGAAATCTTTACACTCTTGTAAGTCTACACAACTATCTCCTGCTGCGTAATCACAATCAGCTTTTTGACTTGCTACTTCTGCGTTATACCTATCGCTTTCGGCTCCTTTAGGATTGGTTATATCTTTAAACCAACTTCCGCCTATAAAACCGGGATGATTTAAGAATTCACCATCTCTAAATGATGATATATTTTGATTTGAATCACTATCTAAAAACATAATTTATTTCTTTTTTAATATTAATACTGCAATGACTATAGCTGCTCCAATCATAATCATTTTATTTCTTTTTGCTAATTCTGCATTATCTTCTGCTGCTGCTGCTGCTGCTGCTTCTGACTCTTCTTTTATTATTTCTATTTCTTGAGTGTATGCTGCATCTGCTGATTCTTTTTCTATTTGTGCTATTTCTGCTGCTGCTTCTGCTTCATCTTTTGCAACTTGGGCAGTATCAATAGCTGAGGTAGAACCATTACAATCTCTTGCATCCATAAATCCTGCAACCGTACTGAGAGCATTAGAAATTTCACTTAAATATTTAGCTCTATAATCTCTATCAAAATCGTGTTCTACCGAAGCATTACTCCAATCATTCATTAAAGAATTTAAATTTTCAGTAACAGTAACATACTCGGAACAAGTCATATCTGATGTATATGGAACTAAGTTTTTTACCCTTGATTTAACTGAAGCAAGACTACTACTCATAGTAGCTAAATTAAGTCCGTGTGAGTTTAAACTTCTAGCTTTTGTATCATATGCTTCTTTTACTGCTTGATTTGAAGAATAATCTGTAATTTTGAAGCCGGGTGTATCGCACATAATACCCAAGAAACCTCTACAACGAGCATATCCTGCATTTTGGAAACCTGACCTACCGGGGAAAATCTTATATTTTGTAACAAATTCTCTGTAATTTACACTTGCAGCAGCATTAAAATATTCTCCACTTGCATAAAGTGAGTTGTCCTGCATTGCATCTGTGTCAAAATTTCCAAAACTATTTGCGTTAAAATCGCTATCTATAAACATATTTCTTTTTTTAATTATCCATTACACCGTTTTTGAAACGGTATGCCCCAAGTTTTAATCCTTCTACTCCTCCAAACTTAGATTTTGTTTTACAATCTTTATTTGTGAAAATTCCATCTCCACTATCATCCATACTGTCACAACCTCTGTCCCAAGTTAGTACAGGCTCATATGAATACTTATCTCCTCCTACAGTAATAACTGCATCTCCGGATTGATTAAACCAAAGTTCTGTACTATTTTGTGCTCCTGATTGATTAAACCATAAATTGTTTTCCATTTTCTTTTTTTTAATAATCTCCAAACATAAAATCACTACTACCACCAAATCCAAACCACACATCTGAATTGGCTTTTGTACCTCCACTTGCATTTAGCATAGATGGAGTAATATTTTGATAAGGGTCAATCACACTTGTATTAACTCTTGTAGATGTATTACCTGCAACTGCATTTCCTGTTGTAACACTATATTGTTCAGTTGGACCACCAATACCATCTCCACCAAAAATTGATGAATAATCGCATCCGCTTCCATCAGGTAAACTACATAAAGGATAGCAAGGGTCATTTGTAACATATTGTCCGTTACATAACATTGTTTTGTTGCTCATAATTTTATCTTTTCATTACTTTATAAATACCATATCCAACTGCACCAAGAACTAAAAATCCAAGCATTAAGTTTGTAGGACTATTAAGACCTCCTGTTGCTGCTGCGGATTGTGCAAATAATTGTTGTTGATTAGCCAAATTAGCTTGTTGTGCTTGTTGTTCTGCAATACAAGCTGATTCCATAGCATCTTTTATACTTGGTCTACGAATACCTCTTGTTTTTCTTGCTCTTTTGTTTACTCTTTTAGCACCTCTACTACCACCATCTTTATTAGCTTCTAATCTTTCTACATCTCCATCTAATCTTTCTAAACTTGATGTAAGAACAGAACAACTTCCTGTATTAGGATATTCAGCATTTACTTTAGCTTGTTCTTTAGCTTCTCTTTCTCCTTCAGCTTTCTTTTTACTCCAAGTAATGCCTAAAAATCCGGGGTGATTACTCCATACATCACTATCCGGCATTGAATTATTATCATCATCTGTCAATACCATATTTGGTCTATTACCAATATGATGGTCTAATGTGATTGATTCTTCTCCTGATGCATTAAAAGCAGTACCAACTATCTGAGATACTCTTACTGCTTCTTCTTTTGTTACATTTCCTGCTTGATTTGACCAAACTGTGTTGCCCCAAGGCATATCATTTGGAACTTCTGAAGCATCCATATTTAAAAAGTTATTGTCCATTTTATATTTTTTTTATTAAGCTGATTCTTGTCCTTTATAATATCCATATCCTATTACATAAAATAATAAGCCTACTGATACCATTGATAAAACAAAATTACCTACACTCATTTTCGATACATTTTCTTCTTCTGTTCTTGCCATTTTTTTAATTTTTTTTATTATTTAGCAGCCGTTCCACCTTTTCTAATTGCATAACCAATTACAAATGCAGTTAAACCAATTCCTAAATATCCCATCACTAATTTACCTACAGTCATTTTCATAACTCGCTTATCTTGTGAATCACCTGATGCATTTTGAAATACTCCACCTTCTTGCCACATAGTTTCACGATTTCTTCCTGACTGTTGCCAATTAGTACCTGTAAAACTTCTAAAGTTTTGTCTTTGTCCTCTTGGACCATATCTTAATGAACCTTGTGAAGGAACTCCTCTTGTTTTTGATATTCCTCCTCCTTCTACTTTTGCATCGCAAGGGTCACATCCTCCTGAAGAAGTCATTTGTCCAAAACAACTTGAGCCATCTGCCAATATTCTGCTACAATTATATGCTGCCATATCTTTTAATTTTTATTATTATCTACTTGCTTTCAAATTAGGTGTACTATTCTGAGTGCAAAATTTATTTCTTTCAAAATTTGTTATAAACTGATTTAAAATGTCAAATCTTTCTTTATTTTGAGGTGTTGGAGTGTCCTTAAATGTTGTAAGGAAACTTTGATAAGCCTCTATTCTTGGATAACCAAGAGCCAAATAAATTAATAATCCATTCAAATCTGCTTCTGTTTCATCTTCCATATTCTCATTCAAATAAAAATGAGAAAACTCGTGTAATAGAATTGCCATTCTCATTGGAACAGTAAACTTTTTATAGTGTGCTTTGCTTACTTGTATAATTCCTTTTGACTGACTAATTCTTGCAGGGGTTTGGATTACCAAACCTCTTTTTGTTCTAATATCATCAAAGTAATCTATTCTAAAATTACCCTCATCTGAGATATATGTGCTTCCGTTTGGAAACTTTCCTGCACTTAATATTCCTGCGTTGTCTGAGAATTGTTGAGCAAAATTTGCAAAATCTCTTATTTTTGGATTACTCCAATCAACACAATCCATTTTTCTTTCTAATGGTCTAGCATCTATTTTTACAACTTTAAATGATGCATCTTGACCCTTTTTCAAATTACCATTAGCTTTATTATATACACTTATAAGTGCTTCATAAGGAGATAAAGGCATTCTAACGAAGAATCTTTGCTTACCATCAATAGTTGCATATCTGTTTGTATAATCAGTATTAGGCTTATTAATATCCTTTACTATTACTTGAATTTTTTGAGGACCGTTTGTTACTACCTCTATCATAATAGTTAACGATTTTTGCTTTGTTTTAAATAAAATATTCATTTCTTAATCACCAAAATTATTAAACCTAATAATACTACTCCTCCTAATAACCTCCATCGAGTTACTGATATACCCTCTATCTGCATATCCATCTCTTCTCTTTCTAAAGGTTGTAGTGCCATTTATCATTTCTTTTTAAAATCTATAATACTCTCTTTAGCAATATAACCCCCGGCTAATCCTCCGGCTAAAACTCCCATCCATACACTTTTCTTTCTCCATAATGATAGAATAGCCCCTAATACACTTCCTAATACTGCTCCTTTCAACATCTCTTTAGTGCTATCTTTAACTAAAGCTGCCTTTCCATCATCGACTATTGTACTGATACTTTCTTGTGTTTCAGTTGGCATAGTCATTCTGTTTGTGACATTCTTTTGTCCATCAAAAGAAATTTCCTGAGCCTCATCAAAAAGATTTACTTCGCTATCAAACATATTTCAAAGAACTAATTTTGTACTGCCGGTGATGAACTTCCTTTTCTACTATTATAAAAAGCAAAACCTATAACCGCTAAAACTCCAACTCCTAATAAAATAAATACAACTTTGCTTGAGCCTCCTAAACCTGCTTGAGTTGGTGGTAACACAGTTTGATTTGCACCTAATTCCATCTGCTGCAACATCAAATCTCTATTCATACCTGCAAGTTCCAATTCGTGAGCCCTTTGCTTTCCTGCTTCTTTATAGCTTTTATTTCCTTGCCAAATACCTGCAATTGTAGATAAGACTTGAACTCCTCCGTTTAACCATTGTCCGCCTGTTACTCCTGCACCTGTACTTGCTGATGGAGCAGGAACACCGGTTTGATTCATAAATCCATCTCTACTAGCATCCGTGTCCATTGGACTAATTTCTTCTGAACCCTCAATAAATGGTAATTGGTTAGCTAGAACTAATTTCATAATTCCAATTCTTACACATTCGCTTGTTAAATTATATGCTACTGCCGAAACTAATTCAACTTTTCCTGCTCGTGCAGAAACTTTCACACCACAGTTTACAAGTGCTTTTCGTACTAAAGCCGGTCTACCCTCTATCACTTTAGCAACTTCGGATAACATTAACTCTCTTGTTATAGCCATATCTTTTGTTTTATTTATTGCTTTAAAATTTTCACTAAAATTATGATGCTCATATCTCATATTACTTCTTTGCTATTATATAACCTACCGCAAAACCTACGGCTAATAGAAGAATTGGAGATGTTTGCATTTCTTTCATTTTTCTATCTCTTGCTCTCCTATCTCTTTTTAGCTTTTCTCTAAGTATTTCTTTTTTTACTTCTTTTATTTCACTTACCACCTCTTTTGCATCAAAACTAGAACTTGATGTAGGTTCAAATGAAGATGGAGCCTCCGGTTTAAATGGTGTAGGCTCTACAACTTCAGGTTCAGCAAATCCCGGTGTTCTACCTGTTGCATATGCGAAATCTTTATCTGAAGTAAATGATTTAGTGAATGACTCTAATAAAGACTTATCAGGATGAATTTCACTAATATCTTGTAAGGCAACTTTTTTATATTTTCTTACAATTATTTTTAATCTGCTAATTAACTCACTTATACTGTTGGTAGCTTGAAAACCATAATTACTTAAAAGTTCATTAGCCCCCGAAGAATTATTATGTGCTATGTATGTGTATAAATTCATTTTTATCTTTTTTGTATATTTTTAATTTATCTTTTTAGTAAAAAAAAATGGGGCTCGAAGAAAATGCCTTTGCATCTACCTCTGCCCCATTTAATATCTAATCTCTAAGAATTAATAACTTAATATTAACCCTGTAATGCACGAGCAACTCCTTGACCAAGAACAATCTTGTCTTGTCTTACAACATTTGGATTACCATAACCACGAGCAATTGAATTGCCTGTTAGAGCACGACCTTGAGAAACAGTTTCAGATGGGAACAAGTAGACTTTTAAAGTCGCTTTTGCTGCAATACTGTTAACTGTTAATGTAGTAAAGCCATCCCACTTATAGGTGTGCTTTAATACAGTAATGTCTGTTTGGTTTTGGTAAGGGTCAATTGTAGGAACAAGAGTTTTTTGTTGTTGATTACCATTAGAGTCAACTACTTTTACTACGATAGTTTCTAGGACCTGTGTAGAGCCTCCATCACTTTGTAGGTAAGTTAATCCAACCACGAATGGTTTAGATGAACTTT
>JAAHTG010000838.1_pt1 | contig 24301 bp, 28 predicted proteins | sample 6116081 | NCBI WGS metagenome assembly JAAHTG01 (sample SAMN13939989, study PRJNA603662) | sponge metagenome | isolation source: marine sponge | host: Mycale hentscheli | place: New Zealand | collected 2005 | reverse complement strand
ACTACATTGAAAGACATTGTAGCATACTTGAACAATTCTTATGTTGGCGAAACCGTTGTTGAAAACAAAAGGGGTAAAACCTACATCACCTTTTACAAAGAATGAAGCCATCGTTTAGATAGCAATACCGACAATCTATTGCTATGTCAATTAGGCGACAGGGTTTTGAATGGTCTGTTGAAGACATAGGACAATTGCCTCCTAAACGATTGGAATTGTTAAGCGAATCGCCTCAAAGTATTTTCTATTCGGGAATTGGTAATGCAACGATTGATGCAAGACTAAGGACTAAAGAAACCGAATTTATTGTGATTAAATACTTTGGAAGCACACCCGGTATTTACGGAACAGGTAACGATTGGGTCCCCGCAGGTTATGTTAATTTTAGTATAGGGACAACGAGTTATTTTAAAGACCCCGATGGATTACCTGCGAGGGGATTATCGGGAACTGCCGCCCCATATCCTGTTTCAATTAAGTTCGGTCCTACTTTCAAGTCGGAATTTGACATAGAAATACCTCCGGGAACTGAATGGGATATTAACTATTTTGTAGCGAATGCCTTCATTGACCCTGTGGAACTGTTTCCTTCAAGTCCTCGTTATTCTTGGGTGATATAATGGCTATTGCTTTTGACTTAGATGTAACAAACCTTAATGGTATGGATAACTTTTCCAATGCTCTCGTTAGTTTGAATACGGAAATGCAAGGCGGAGAAGGTTTAGCAACAGTAGGGAGGGAACGAATGATTGAACCTTTTAATGGTGTTGATGTTCCACTTCAAGATATTTTCCCAACAGGAGAATACATTATTAGAAAAGGAATGTATATCAACGGACAATACATATTTGTAGGAAGTTATAAGGCATTTTGCCGTAATTTATTCGGTGCAGGTGATGATGGTTACGCATGGGATGGTTTTATGCTACAAACCAACGGATATAACACAAAAAGTTTCCCTAATTTTGAGGACTTTAACAGTAAGACAGGGTTTGGTCAAGGTTCGGGTTTTATTCCAATGAGAATGATGTTTGAGGTTAATCCCGGTCCTATCGGTTCGGCTACGGCTATTGCTAATGACTCGGAAGTAGGTTTGTATGGTATTGACATATACAAAGACTTTAACGATTTTACGGTTGAGCCATTTCAATTAGATATTAACTTAATTGTTTGTGGTTTTCAACGAATAGACCCTACGGAAGAAGGAGTTCCTACGGGTTCGGATTATGTAGGAAACATTTACATGGGTCAATTTCTAAATTACTTAACGGGTAATCAAACATTTAATGATGATGGGGTTGTCTTGGCTTCTTATTCAATGCAACCTTTAAATGATAATAGGGTGTGTCAAATAACATGGAAAGCCAATCAAGCGGGACATAAAGATAAGACTAATGAAGGAGGAAGATTTAAGCAATATGCTGATTTGAATGAATGGTTAGGGGTTGTTCAAGATGTAGCCAAACCCGGAGGTGGCGGTTTTAATTACCAATCTTGGTTAGGGATTCCTCCTAATAAACCTTCTTCGGATAATAATTCTGTTGAAGTTAATGTTTTTCCTCGTCGTTTTTATGATATTTCCTGTATTGCTCAACAAGCCTATACTGCTTCGGCTTTAGCAAATAGCGTATTTGTTATTACAGGTGATGCCGCACTTGATACAAATGATAATGGTTCAATTAATAAAACAGTTCCTTGTATTCTCAATGGGGCATTCCCTTTACAAGATTTTCTTGCTATTATTGATGATGTTGCCTTAGCCCCTTATTTGAATTTGAATCCTTCGGGTGCAACGAGCCTATCTCAAACACCTACTTATGAATGGGAACTATCCAATATCACTACACTTGATGGTGCAGTAGCAGTATTTTGTTCTTTACCTTATGAGGCATTATCATTAAATTTACCTTTTCCTTTTACTGATTTACCTTTCACAATGATTGCAGTTAATGATATTGTTAATGGTGCAAACAAATTCGGTGCAATTTTTGGTTTCAATGAATCGGGCTTGAATCAAAATCAAGTCCTTCTTCCTTTTGCCACAGAAGGTGGAAATATGCCTACGGCCACAGGAATTCAAATGCCGAGTAGATGGTATGGAAAGGCAGTTCAGCAAAGGACATTTACTATTACGGAAGAGGATTTTGGAAAACACGGAACATTGAATCCCGAAACAGGAGAATTTACACCCAACCTTGATACTGAAGGCCAACCATACGGAGAAAGTAGCATATTTGATGTTGATAGTCAAGAATACATAGGATTTAGCGGCAATTATCAACGATATGGTCAATTCGTTATTGATGGCAGTTCGGAAGTCCCTACGGTGGTTGCAGGTGAAGTTACAGGGGCGGGTTATGGTTTCTTAGGGATTCGGGATGGTGTAGGTTCTGTTGCAGTCATGTTTGATTCGGGTTCTCCTTTACTTTTCGGAGGTGGCTCATTATCAATGGTGGTTAGAGGCGAAGGTGCAAATCTTTCAGCGAATTGCGTTACTAATCCTTCTTCAATTACAAGAAAAATTGTTAATTGTGGGTGGGATAATGACCGTGACCAATGGATATTTATTGCTTCCGATACAAACCAAGTATCAATTATTTCAGCGTCAAGTGATTTCAACACGGACACAAATAATCTCGGATTTTTAGACCAAACGGATAATTTTACAGGAATAGAAGCAAATACAGATTCAGCCATGTATTTTCCTATATCTATGAGCAATTCTTTAGATGGTTGGATTTGGTTTGGGGAATTAGAGCCGAATGGTTTTGGGATTCAACCTGCTAATTATGGAGTCGCAGTTACTCAAACGATTGTATTATCGGCTACAATAACTATTACTTATGATGCGTTCCCGAATGCAATAAGTCAAGTTAAAAGAATTGGTGGGACAACAGGAAGGACTGCGAGAGTATGGGTGGACTATATACTTTTTGACGGAGCAGATGCTATTATTGCTAATAAAATCAAAGAAAGGGGAATGAAAGTAAGTATTGAGGCGGTTGAATGGTTTAAGCGAACAATTATTCAAACAGGTGATTTGAACATTACTGACGAAGAGATTGAAATGTGGATGCGTGAACAACAAGACGAGTATAAGCAAACATTAAAAGAAAACGAGCGTCAAGGAAGAGTTAGAAGAAAGAAGAAACAAGTTAGCGCATACATTGAAGGTAATGAGGAACAAATCAACCCCGATTTCATGGATGATGAAGTAAAAGAATTTATGGGGACATTTACGCCCGAAACAAGACCTCCGACACCCGAAGAACAAAGAATAGAGAGGAAAAAGAAGGGCGGATATAGCCCCGAACAAGGTTCTTATTATGATGAAGTCTTTGAAGACTAAGGAAATCCTTTTATACTACTGTCTTTTCGTCTTGAATAGTGTGGGGGTGCGTGTCCCTCTTTCTTCCTTTGCTAATTAGGGATATGGCGGGGTTGAAGGGCGCATTCCCCATACTACTTATTAGATAGTAAAGACACCAACATAGAATCATGTTTGGTATGGATGTTTTGAATTCAGTTCCTATTTCTCATATACTGATGGGTGAATCAATAACTTATGCAAGCGAATTTGACCGTGAGCCAAGTGAAGGTAATGAAGGAAAATATGCTACTGTAAATTGGGATGCTTCTGTTGGCAAATATCAAGTTACTGTTGATGGTGAAACAAAATCCACAAGTTATGGTGACGGCAGGGCGGATTTTTTAACGGATTTCGGGCAATTTATTCACGGATTTAAAGGTTATGGAGTTAAATTTAATTCTTTATCACCTTCCGATTCATCGGGAACGGAAGTTCCTACTATGACGACTCCCGAAGAGGAAGAAGAAGAAATGGAGGATGGAACAGGAAATGGCGGAACTCCAAAGGATTGTTCTTTAGAAAACCGTGAGGCCGTTGCAGGTGATACTTCTACTTGCGGTTCTTGTTTAAGTGGATATGTTGAAGATGAAACGGGTGTTTGTGTTGCGGTTGCATCGGGAACTGACGAAACAGAAGGCGGATATAAAATTCTTGGTGCTATTGGTAAGTTAGCGGTTTTAGGAACAGTAGGCTCATTATTAATTTATATGGTAAATAAGTGATTATTATGTTGGGAATAGATTCTTTTAATACAACCCCTATTTTAAGTTCTTTGAATATGCCGTCGCATTCTTTTACTTTGCATACTGAAAATGCTAAGACTTTCTTAGCACCGCAAACAGAATCGGAATTGCTTGAGGGATATGTCCCTGCCAAAGATGAAGGCGGTTATGCTTATGTTTTACAGTCTATTCAATCCGATTATTGTCCCGATATGGGGGCTGATGAAGCGTGTAGTGCAGGTCCTTTTACTCAATTTACCATTAGAGGTCATGAAGGTGATGCAAACGATGGTCGTTGGCATTGGGGTAATGGCGGTCAATCCTTATTCATTCATGATTGGGATGGTGACCAAAGAAGCGATATTGGAAAATCGGGTGCGGTTGAAATTGATATTAGAGATGGCTACACGGTTAAATTACAAATAGAATTAACCGATGCTAAACAAGGTAAAGACTTCAAAGACGACCATTGGGGAGGTTGGGGAACTAACGATACCAACGGTGTTATTTCTAAAGGTGAATTAACGACTATTGTTTTAATGACGGGTGGCGACAAATTATCCATTGATATTGACGATGATTGGGCGGGAACTACTAATTTTTACTTAAAAGTTCAAGGAGAAGAAGTGGCTTATTCAAGCGGTGATAAAGTAAATGATGATGTAAAGATTACTTTGCTTGGTGTTTGGAAAGAAGGCGCAGGTGAAGATAATAACGGTGGCGGCGATAACGGCGACAATGGCGGCAATAACGGCAACAATAACGGAGGTTCTTCGGATAGTGGCGGTATGGGAATAGGAACAATTGCTCTTGTTGGAGCAGGTGTTGTCGGATTAGTGTTATTATTGAAGTAAAGATTGCACTAATTCGGTGTATTTTTAACACTATTGATGCAAAAAGACATCATCTTTAGATAATAAGACCCTCAAAACAGTAATAAATGGACTTAGATATTGAGATACCTTTTGATTTGGAGATGTGTATTAAAGGTGTATGCACCCCTCTCAAAATTCCTATCAATTCCGATTTTAAGATTTCTTCATTAGAAGTGGATTCAAGCGGAAGTCCATTATCTCATGCTTGTAAAATAAATATCAAGTTCGGAAATGAAATTGTTTATAACGGCATGATGGGTTCGGATGGTTTTATTTTAACAGTAGTGGATATTGACGATGATGCGGATTTTGAGATTTCACTTTTTACGGATTGTAGCCTCTTGGTGGACTTAACAGAAGATATTGACCCTATTAAAGTGATTGTTAAAGGTGCAATTACAGAAAAACAGACCTTTAATAATTCTTTTTCGGATGATTGGATATGAAGTTAAGGGTTGTTGCGGAAACGGGTATTTTTACCTTTTGCGTATTATTTCTTTTATCATGGACTTGGTTATTGACGATTTACATTAGGGCAGGTTTTCTTCATCCTCTTGAAACGATGGACTACTTATCATCGGACTTAGCCTACATTGGTCCTTTTGCGTTTATTTTAGATATTCTCGTCATTTTAATAGTATTTGTTGCCTATAAGCGGGCAAAATCAAAACAATTAGATAAGGCGACCTACAATGAGTAAGTATGCTTTACTTATTTACAGGAAAAGGGGGTGTAGGTAAGACTACTGTTTCTTGCGCTACTGCCTTGCATCATGCAGGTCTTGGTAAAAGAACATTATTGGTATCATCCGACCCTGCCCATTCAACAGACGATGTATTACAAGCCAAAGTGGGCAATATGCCAACGAATGTTGCTGAAAATTTAGATGTTATGAATATCAATGCTGAAGTGCAAGCAAGAGATTTCATGGGCATGATTAACGATGAAGTTAAGGGTATGATGGGTAATGTTCCCGGTTTTGACCCCGAAATGTTTATGGATATGGCGGGTTTTCCGGGTATGGATGAATACTTTGGAATGGAGTTAATTCATAGGTATATGAAATCCGAAGATTATGAAATTATTGTTTTTGATACTGCGCCAACGGGACATACTTTGAAAATGCTAACTGCACCCGACGCAATTCGTTCATTTATTCTCCGAATCCTTAGAATGAAAACAAAAATAGAAAACATTAAAGGTTTCATTTTTAGGAAAAAGTCGCAAACAGAACAAATTGTTAAGGAATTAGAAGCGATTTGCGAAAGAATTGATGAGTTCAAAGAATTATTGTCTTCAAGTAGTGTAAGTATCAATTTAGTATCAATTGCTACGGAGGCAGGTTATCAAGAATGTGCGAGGACTTTGAAGTTCCTTCAAGCAATAAAGATTCCTGTTCGTCAAATTATTATCAACAACATTATTCCCGATTTTGGAGAAGAAGTGTGGGCTACGGTGGGTGAAAATCCCGCAAGTGCATTAACACATAGAAATTTTACTATTCAGCAACCCTACATTGAAAAGTATAGAAATCTTGTCAAGGAAAACAAGTTAAGGATGATTGGATTAACCGTTGTTCCTTTTGAGCCGATTGGGATTGTTCCTTTGACTAAATTTGCTACGCTTGTTTGGAAAGAAGGTTCGGGAATGAAGTAGGTGATTGATTATGGATTCATTAACGGTTTGGTTATCTCTTTTGACAATAATTTTTGTTGTTCAAGGTGGGCTTTCATTGTATTTTGTGAATTGGGTTTTATGGCGTTGGAATACTTTGATTACTAAAATTAACATTGAGCATAGGAAAGATATAAATACCGATTCCGAAGAATAGAAACACAGGTGTTCTATTGAGGCTGACATTTGATTGGGATGATATTTCATTTGATGATGAAAAAGCCCAAGAAGGAATTGTTGAATTAAAGAATCGTTTTCCCGAAAATTTTATTTATTGTAGGGTTTCAAGTAGTGGTGAAGGGCTTCATTTAATTATTTCGGATTCAAAAGAAAAGATTATCCCTACTCAATTTGAAGATGAAGAGGTTATTCAACACCGAACCGATTTTCATGATATGGGTTTGGAATGTGGCGGAAGGTTGCGAACCGATTTAAGGCGTAAAAAAGTAGGCACTAAATGGGGTCGTTTATTTTCACACAAAGACGGAAAGGCTTGCGGTGATTGGTTTTATGTTGAATGATTCGGAAAAATATGCTTTCGCTGAAGTATTGAAGTTCAAAGCACTAAATGAAAATAGTGTTTGGCACATAGACGGAGAGCCAACGGATGATATGTTGAAAGTAATAGATGCTTTATTTGAACAAAAAAGAGTAATGTTGGTTTCAAAAAGTTAAAGGTTTAGATACATAGACCCTCAATTAAAGAATATGGCCGAAGAAGAATTGAGATATTGGGACAGATTAGGATTTTATGTAACGAGAGCCGATGCTGAAGAATTTGTAACTAAAGCAGGTAATATCGGTGCAGTTCTTGATGAGGATTTAGAAGAGTTCACACCAAGAAGCGGTCTTTCTCAAGAAATTTTGAAGAAGGAAATTGATACTTTATTCAGTAAGCCTTTTGTTGAAGTAGCCCTTTCATCGGAGAACAATTCTATTCTCCTTGCGCTTGAATTTGAAAAGACACGCCCTGCAAGGGTCAAGGAACTAAAGAAGGAAGGCCATACAACGGAAGAGGCGAAAGAGATTTTCAAGCAAGAATTAGACAATATCGTTAGAGAATCGCTTGGGCTTCCCGATGAAACCCCTCAAGAAAAAGAATATCGGGAAAGAGCCTTAGCAATTGCCGATGGAAAACCCGACCCTGCATTCGTTGAAGAAGAGTAATGGGGATATTCTTTTGGCTACTAATAATCAATTGGGTATGACTGAAACATTAGTCTTTATCATAGTAGATTATTTATTAGACAATGAAGGCTATGGATATTCAACGCAAATAAGTGAATTTGTAGTGAATAAATATCCAAGACGCTATACAAGCCGAGAAGTAGTCGGTATTCTTAGAAACAGACCCATGTTTTGTCATGCTCAAACAAAAGAGCGTAGGGCAGGTAAGAAATGGCGTTTAGATTTGTTAGGTTGGGAACGCTATGTTCAAAATTCAAAAAACAAAAGTCTAAATGATAAGGCGATTGATTGGGGACTTGAAGAAAAGGTTCAAAAATTGAAAATGAGTCAAATAAGTAAAACACTTACTGCGCTTGAACAATTAGAACCCGAAACACTTGATGATGTATATTCAGCCATTTCTCAAGTATGGGCTTAGATAGTTAAACAATTAAGGTATTCTTATGTCTTCTAAGGCGTTAGTAGTCATAGAAATCAAGGATAATAAGGTTGTCCGTATGATAAAATGGACTCGCAATAATGACGGAGAATTACAATACACCATTACTAATCCAAAAAGAATTAGAAAAATGGATAATCCAACAACAGTATCAAAATTTTGGGAAGCCTTAGCGGTGGAACACCAATTTTATGATTTAGATGCCAAAAGGTTCTTGAAAGGTCGCATTTTGCTTTCGGAAGATGCTTAAATTAGGTTATGTTTTAGATAACAAGACCGATAATCAATATCTATGTTCTTTATTAGAAGGTATGTCAAAGGCAACCATCAATCGGGAACGAAAAATGTATTTGAATGGGAAGAAAGACCCTCTATTATGGATTTCATTTACACTTGCGAGGCCAACGGAGAGGGCAAATATGTTTTGTTTGAACGGGGCGCAGGTATTAGAGGGATGCAAAAAATCAACGAATATACGGTAAATTTGTCCGAAAATGTTGAAAATCGTCACCCGGAAGACGACGCAAACAACGGCAACACAGTTCGTCATGAACCAAGTATTGCTGAAATGGTGGTCTTTGCGGCTGAAGAAATGGGTGTTGATTCCGATACAATTTTAGCCGTTAAGAAAAATATGAAGATGAGCGATTTATCCGATGATGAATTAGTCGGAATGTTAGACCAAATTAGTGAAACAGAAGTCGCTTCGGCGGAAGGATTCGGGAAGTATCAAGGTGATTTGAAGGCACTATTGAAGGAATTTAGAAAGCGTTCATCGGATATGTCTTTAACGAAAGAAGCCGAAAAAAGTTCTTCCAACGGCAGATTAAATATGATTTCTATGTTCGCCGCAGGTGGAATTGTAGGTGCTTTGACTACGGCAGGTCATTATAAAAAGAAGATTAATGATATGGAAGAACGGTTTGGCGCACTTGAAGCAAGTATGGCCGAAACCGAAAAGACTGTTAAGAAGCAAGCAAAAGAAATGGAGAAGAAAGAGAAGTCGGCTGAAGCAGTTCGTCAATTTGATAGCCGAATAGGGATGGATGCTACATTTTTGAATACTTTCAATAACAACAATGGTCCTCAATACTAAGGTGAATGTAATGGAAACCGATATGGATATACCCAACCTTGATATTTTGGCTAATTTTAAGAAAATCGTTCAAAGTGAGAAGAATGATTTGACAAGAAATCAAATTGTATCTTTTGTTTCTAATTATGATATTAGGCTAACGAAAGCCCTTGAAAGAAGTTATTTTACTTTGGTTTCTAAATTAGATGGTGAATGTTCTCGGATTGATGATGTTTATACAGACCAATTTATTATCAAGTTATTGAATGCAAGCGGTTTCAAGAAAGAAAAAGAATTGAAGAAAATTACTTTATCATTTTGCGATTTTTTGATTTGTGCAGGAACAAAGAATACAATCCAACAACAATTACTTAAACAAGACTATTCATTGAAATTAAAGACTGCCGTTGGTGTAATAGAATCTCAAAATCCTATGGAATGGATTGCTAATTTGAAAGAACGATTAGATACTAAGAATTACAATTGATTATTATGTCGGACTATAATTCAAGCGAAGAGAACTCGTTTAGAGATTTATATGAAAGAGATAGTGATACTCGTTTTGACAAGGATTCTTTGATTCAAAAAGAGCAACGGGAAATTCCTAAAAAAGAAGAACCTAAAAAGAAAGGAAAGTCTTTTGTTGAAATGCTTACGGGTGATGAAGACATAGGCAATTTTGCTCGTCAATTAAATCTTGACCCCGAATTATCGGAAAAATTACTCGTTCCTTTATTGTCATTATTAGATAAATATAACATTGGTGAAAATGTTACTGCAAACCCACGAATTGAGTCGGCAGTAAGCACTTTTGAAGTTATCCGTGATGTTGCCCCTGTAATCAAGGGTGCGGCTGAATTTGTTTCGGGTAAAAAGGCGGAATTAGAAGCCGATGATATGGCTTACCTTGAAGCAATTCGTCAATCTCAAAATGTTACTGATGCTTCTTTATTTGAAGATGAGGAATTATTTGTAATGACGGAAGAGGAAGAGGTCTATGAAGCCCCTGCGCCTGTTCCTCAAGCCCCTCCACCTGCTTTTAATACTTTTGGTGCTAATGATTGGAGTTCTTTCTTTAGTGAGGCCACAGGGCAAGTTAAACAAGACCCATTGGATAATTCATTAGTTAGGGAATTAGATTCTTTGAATAATGCGGTTAATGCGTGGGCTAATGAGCAAACAGGCGGTATCAATGTCGCCAAGCAAGACCAAAATGAATATGAGGGTGCATTGAGCATTCCTTCATTGGAGGATATGACTACGGGATTACCAAATACCATTACTGAAATGATTGATACTCAATTTGCTATTGTTGATGTTTCGCAATTGGCTCAAGAGTCGGGTTTATCCGTTAATGATGTTATGGAAGGCGATTCTCAAAGAAAAATTAACAATGAATCTCAAGAAGATTTCAATGATGAACCTTTTGATTTAACAGAACTTCAACCCGAAGAAAATGTCTTTGAAGCGGATTATTCAATTGTTCCCGAAGGTGCGGAAGAGTATGACCCCTTTACAGTAGCGGGTTTTGACATACCTGCATTTAGCGCAACAGATGTAGAAGAAGTTAATGAATTGATGGAGGAATGAAGCCTTGTCTTCAAATCCTGTATGGAAGCGTTATGTTAGTGAAAATGTTGAAACATGGCTTAAATGGTTGAAAAATGTTCATTTACCAAGTTATATTGACTTAACTCAACGGTTTATCAATCTCAATGTTTCATACAGACCGCCACCCGAAACCTTACATGATGAGCAAGATTTATTGCGTCAAATGTTATGGAATGAAGAATTTATTATGACTTTATCGGAAAAGGGATTGCTTGTTTGGGCGAATGGGACTGTTGGCGATTTAGTAGATGAATTGAGGTCTTATCAAAACATAAAAGAAATAAAAATTGTTTGCGATTTCATAGATAGCAACCTTCTTTGGTTTGAAAGGGTCTATGCTTTTACAAGAGCCGACATTATTTCATATCTAAGGAGCATTGGTAAGCCCATCTAAAATAGAAGGGATTAGATAGTCGTTTAGGGTATTGGTAATCATGGTGAATGACAATTTGGAAAGGCGGGGGCTTTACACAGAAGTATTCCCACAAGGTTCTAAAGTTATTAAGCCTGTCACGCAAGACTTAAGAAATGGAGGGCTTCCTTCAATGCCAATTCCCTTTGACACCAATGTAACGCCAACGAGAGCATTGAAGAAACAATATAGAACGAATCAAATAAATTTGAAATACCCCGACGATGATGATTTCAATTTTGTAATCCGAATGTCAAGTGATGATGGATTTGCTAATTTATATGCACTTATTAAGGTCGGACACCCTATAACTTTCAGTTATCAAATTGATAGTGACGATACCTTTACATTTCCTTTTGAGAATTTTGTCAATTCCGTATCAATAAGCAATTCTCAAGTAGAATTTGATTTGTATTGTCTTGCTTATAGAGAATATGAGCCAATCATACAAAAAATCACCATCAAAAACAGTAGTAAAGACTTTAGTAATGGTATTGAAGGCAAGATTTCGGTTGATGCTAAAAATTATTTTGGTGAAGATGGGGCATTAGGAAAAATCCTTAGTCCAATTTACTTTAACAGTCCCGATAAGAAACTTGTTGTCAATTTTACGCCAATTGAAGATTTAGCAACAGATGATTCAGCGAAAAGAGTAAGAGCCTTTAGAACATCTCATATAAAAATGAGCGATTCTGTAACTTATTACTACAATGAGAATTCTTTCTTAGATATGGATTCCGTTGATAAGTATTTGTCACAAGAAAAGGTGCAATTCCAATCCGTAAATAATTTTAAGGATAACGAATATCTTGAAGTCGCATTGGCTATTACGCAAGCAACCGATAATTACACAGGTGTTAATGAAACGAAGAATCGTATTGTAAAATTAATTCTTCCCGACGAATTTAGAAGTCTAAGTCCAATGACTCAAGAAACCGATGGACTCAATTTCAGCAAAGGAAGAATTACTGAAAAAAGATTCAAAGACGGACAAGCATTGTTTTCTTTTTCCGATTCAAGCGAATGTCTTATTCCTAATCCCGAAGATAAAACATTCCAAGCAAAAGACACCAACGGACAAATTTTGGAAGGAAAGGTCATTGGTTTAGAACTTAAGGAAGGGAACTCCGCAGAAGCATTGAGAACTCAAATGGCTTCCCGTAAATTGAATAACTTAAATCAAGAATACTCTTTTGATGTTGAAGGAGAATTAGAATTAGATTCAATTGCTTGGATTTCGGGTAAGAAAAATGATTTCATTAAAATGGTTGTTCCGACTCAAGACGAAAAGGGCAACGAAATTTTCAAGATAGTAAATATAAACATAGGTGAATTATAATGGCAAGAAAGTGTGGAAATTGCGGTGAAAGCGGTCATAACAGGGCTACTTGTCCTCAATCAAAAGAAGGTGAACTTCCCAAAAAGGAAATTCAAGTAGGAGGGACTGCGGGTGATGAAGGAGGAAGCCCTCAAATCAATCCACCTGCGATACCCCCTATGCCCGATGCACCAATGAGTAAAAAAGAAGAAGAATTGATAGGTCTTATTGGATTAAATGCTACTCTCAAATTGAAAGAGTTAGGTTTGATTGACAAAGTATCAATTGAAACAGTTCCTAAGACCAACATTGAAATCGTTGATGGTCGCTATGGAGAGCCTTACAAGGTTGAATATGCAGGTAAAACCGACAAAATTAGCCGAATTGTGGTTAATTCTAACATGACGCTTGGAGATTCGGTTTCTAAGTTCAGTCCCGACCAAATGGGTGATGCACTTAGCGGATTCTTGAATGAAAGGCTACAAAAGCAAATATCAACCGATTCAAAGGGTGAGCGTGTGAAATACTTGTATGAGATTCAAAAGCACATGGATAGTCTTTCTAAAGCCTTCGGTTTTGACGACCAAAGACAATTAGAAGCCTTCTTTGCGGCTTGGTTGATGAAAGACTCTACTTGCCGATTAACAGGTATTCCCGGAACAGGTAAGACCACAGTTATTGAAGCCGCCGCTACATTACTTGCGAATTCTTATGGTTTTAATGATTTACAAAGAACTTTCTTGAATACTGAACAATATAAGAATTACAAAAAGGGCATGGAAGTAGTTCCAATTATTTTCCCTAATGGTATGAAATATGCTTTGGATTATGGCTACAATGAATCATTAAGAGGTCTTTGGGAAAATTGGAGATTTACTGATTGGGATAGCAAGTCTAAGACTTCGGGCAGTTATTTGTATGATACTCGTTATTTGCGAAGAGTTAGAGGAAGCAAGAAGAAAGAAAGCCTTAACCCTAATACTTTTGCTGATGTTTTGTTGGCTAAAGTCAAGTCAAAGAAAGAAAAAGATGAACTTGGAAATGATAAAATAACTTATACTATCAAGTCCACCCCTGTTGATGAAATTACTCTTTCGGCTCTATTTAAGAATGGAAGATTGCCCGATGCAGTTACAAAAACCAAAAAGGGAAAAGACACTATTCTTCAATATCAAGGAAAAGACCTTTACAAAGATACGGGCGCAAATGAAGGGTTCTATTTAAGAGAATTTTTGACAGATTATTTTTATGATTCAAGGCTTGATGATGAAAACATTGGTATGGATTTGATTTCAAAAGAAATGCTTGAAGAAATTGGTATTGCTAAGATTGACTATGATAAGCGAGCCGAAGAAATTCTTTATGGTATTGAAATCCGTCAAGAAACAAGCACGAATCCCGTTACAGGCAACACGGTTTCCGAATATAAATTTGACCCTGCGCCCCGACCAATTGTTACGCAACCAATTAAGTTCTTCAACGAAGCAAACAGAAGCGGAAGTGGTGTTGAAGATGCCGTTCTTGGTCTAATTGCTGAAAAGACTGTTGAATATCGTGGGCAAACATTTAAGTCCCCTTCTTTCGTCGCTTGGATGGATACCAACCCTCATCAAAAAGGAAACGATTTAGCGTTTGTTGATAGAATTGACATGGAATTATACTTTGGGACTTTGAATCTCGGAAGTAGGTTCAATGCTTTGACGGAACGATATTCTCAAAGAAAAGGAAGCGACCCGAAGTTACAATTGGTTAATAAAATTTCCGAAGGAGTTATTAAGCCCATGAAGTTCAAGGATTTGAGAAGTGTTTGGGGATTGACAAACGGTATTTTCTTCAATGCTTCGGGTAAGCCCGATTCGGAAGGTGGTGCATTACTTGACATTTCTTTGCTTTCAGTTCTCTTTACTCAACGATATATGCCTAAGCAAGACAAGGTAAAAGTTAGTTACAACAACAATGAAACGGAACACACATATTCGGATTCAAGCCATACTTACTTTACTCCGCTTGTTGATATTTCAAGAACCACAAACCTTGCTTATGAGAAGCAACATGAAGAGGATTTGAATAAGTATTTAGCAAAGGATAAGGCGCAAGCCCCTGCACTTATTGAGCGTATGCTTGGTTTCCGATTTACTAACTCATTGATTAAAATGACAAGAGCCTTAGCATTCTTGAGAGGAAAAGACTATGTAACTCGTCAAGAAGTTATTGATGCGTTGCCTTTCACCGTAGGACACCGACTCGGACCTGCAAGAGAAGGAGAAGACCCCAAAGGCCGTGACATTGGTATTAACAGGGATTCTATGACATTAACAAACGAACAAGAATGGATTAAGGAATTGATTCTTGAAGGGTATGTTTTGAAGAAAACGAACACACTAATGGGTGCGCCATCGGAAATAACTTTGTTTGACGATTGGGATTCATTCATGAAGAAGTGTAAAAATACTATTGAAGCAAACGATGAGTTATGGATTTATGAAAAGGATATTTTGAATAGTATGAAGCAAGCGGTTGTTAGCGGAAGCGGCATTACTCCTGTTCATTATCATATTGCCGTAATGATTATTGAAAATGTGCGTAATTCTAAGGTTTATCAAGACAAATACAAAGCATTGTTTAATAGAATTTCAAGACCTCAAGCCGTTGCAGGTGATGAGGACATGAACTCTATGATGAAGGCAAAACAAATTAGTAGCAGTAAAACACTTTACCAATACTACAATGTTAGAGGTGATATTATCAATGATACTTACCTTTTCGCTGACGACAAAATGCGTTTATTAGATTTAATCAATTCAAAGATTCAAGGTATAGCAGGTGTTAAAATCCCTAATGAAGCGAGTTTTAAGGGTTCAATTTACCCGACTGCAAACAGTTATTATGATAGAATGTGTGCGGAATACGGTTCACATGGATTTGGAGATTTGACTACATATAAATGGAACTCTTACAATGATGGTCTTGGTGCATGGGGATTCCTTGCTTCAAATGGCAAAAACAAAACGCCTCAAATCACATTAGGTGAAGACTTATTAGGAAATAAAGATTACATTTATGAAGCAAATCAAGAATTGTCAATTGTTGGTGGATTTTATCAAGAAGAAGAAATGAAGGACTTCAAAATGCCTGTGGAATTTGTGAGGAAATTGGATGATATGATTGCGACCCTTACAGATGATGTAGTAGAAGGTGCATCTTATGTTTATTCTTCAAGCGGTGAGGCGAACATAATTAAAGACTCAATTAACTTAGCAACATTCAAGGAAACCATTAATACTTCTATTAAAAATTATTACAGTAAGGATGCTACGCAAACGGTTGATTTGAAAAATGGACTTTTCGGTTGTTTTGAGGTTAGGCATCAAAATGATGCAGATTATATCCAAAACCCATTGATTTCTAAGGGTAATGACAATTTGTTATTATGGTTTAGACTGCATAGAAGAAGTCAAGAAAAAATGAAATTAAATCAAATAGATTATCTCGCATTGGAAATCGGAATTACAAGCAAATTAGCGAAGCCTTCCAATCCTAAAGCAAACAATGTGATAAAAACCAACCCCGATGGGACAACCTATGAATTATTTACGCAATATGAATATGTTAATGTAGGCAAGGATTTGCTTGATAAAGCAAAGTATAATCCGAGTCCAATATACATAGATAGCGGAAATCTTACTGAAATGGATTATGGTTATTACACTAATGCAATTCTCAATGCGATTACAAGGAAATGATTAAGTAGTCGTTAAGAGAAGAATGTATTGGTGAGGCTATGGAAAAAGAAGGCGTAGGGAATGTTCCGCAAAATATGTGGAATGCTTTCAAGACCTTACAAAATTTGTATAAAGAACCTCTTGTTCCTATGACATTAGGTGCTGAAGAACATGGTGCTTATACCGACATGAACTCAATTACTGTGGGTATTGACAACATGGTAAAAACGATTTTAGAAAATTACCATGAAGTTCCCGAAACATATAAAGCGGGTTCTTCCTTTTTCACCGTAGGGCATGAATTCGGTCATATCACCACACATCCCGGAAAAGATAGCGATTATTGGATGAATGGTGCAAATAATTTTCCTATTGAGGCCGCAAATCGTCAAAAGTGGTTGAATGTATTGTCCGACATAATGGTTAATTGGTCTGTTATGACAGGTTCAAATATCCGTGAAAGAGGTGATATGGAACAAATTACGGCTGAATTGAGAAGTGGTTTTATGTCGGGTCAATTTAATCAAGAGTGTGAAAATTTTGAAGGTCATAAAAGGCTATTGAAAACAGGAAAGAATGCTTACGGTTTGTCTATGAAAGATAATCGTTTTAAGCCCAAAGGTATGAAAATAGGTCAATTCACTAATGGCGACCCCGATGAGGATTATTATAAACCGACAGTCAATACTCCTTTCTTTGAAAAATTTGTAGGTCATGGGCGTGGAACTCAATTTTATCCTCCAATCTCTCTAAAGGTATCTAAAACGGGCTACAATGAAGTGAGGATTACTAAGTCTGTAAGTGGATTAAGTAAAGGTTCAAAGCATAAAGTAAAAGATACAGTTACTTTTGATGGGCGAAAAAATGCACCTTATGAGCCAATTAGTGCTTATATTTTAGAAAATGGAAAGAAAGTTAGTTCAAGGTATGTTCAAACACTATGTCCCGATTGTAAAAAGCCTACAAGTTCAATTTGGGATTTTTGGTGGGGTTATGATGATACAACCGTTTCTATTGACAAACAGGCTCAAGGGAATGGCTCATACATTTACTTAATGACTCAATTATTCGTTTATCAATGGGCGGCAATATATTCAACATATTTACCTTATAACGGCAAAATAAGCAGGGAGAATGCTAAGGTTTTCTTGAAAGACATAGCAAAAACAATGGATTTAGTTATGGGTGATGAATAATGGGTTGGAAACAAAACAAATTTGATTCCGACAAAGGACAAGAATACATTGGTAAAATTTTTGATATGATATTTGCCGAACCTATGTTTGAGTCTAATAAAATAGAAACGGTGGATTTAGACCGTCAAGTGAGCCACTTCAAAAACAATATGCTATCCATTGTCAATTTGATGAAGAAATTTGTTGTTGGCTATTCCGAAGTTCCTATGTCGGAAGCCGTTTCAACGGGAATTCAAGTATGCCCATATTGTAGGCGAAGAGATTTCATTTGGAATTGGGAAATAACTGATGTAGGACATTATGCGAGTCCCGAAGATTGGGTTTCTTCTGTTGAACCTAAAGAATGGAAAATCGGATTGCCTCATGAGAAAAACCGTTATTTGTTTATGGCTCGCTACAAATGCAATCATGTAACTACTTGTAATAAATGTAAGGCTACAACAATAGGTCATCATAGTAAATGTGGTAACCCCGAATGTAATTCTACTGATGTAGTCAAAGCAGGTTGTAATAGAGAATCTTATGGGAAACATTTCATTAGAGAATATACTGCGGAAAATAATCATCCAACAAATCTAAAAGCCCGTCAAAGCATGGTGCTTAGAAATAGAGAAGTGAGAAAAGATAGGAAAAATAGAAAAGAAGGTCAAATTGTTGGTTATCAATATGTGAGAAGGATGCCGATGAAGGGAACGACAATTCTTGACTATGATGATGCGTTAAAATATATGCCTTATGTTCAATTTACCTATGGCGCAACCTTTGATGATGGAGAAATGAAAACAAAAGAAGTTAAATATCCTTTTAGTGAATTAAATTTTGCATTATCTAAGCAAAGGGTTAAGGTTTGTAGGAATGGTTTAGATAATTGCCATCAAGGTCATAGAAATGAACTTAGTGAAGGAGATGAAAAATGCAATTCCTTTCATTATAGAGTAAATCCAAGTGGCTTTTTAAGGAAAATCGGAGGAACAAGGTGTGGTGCTTCAATGCCGCCCACAATTGTTGAAGAGGGTTATTACTATTCTCCTTCCATAATGAGTATAATGGCGGAACAACCTTTAGGGAGGGCGGCTATGTCGGGGAGAACAAAGAATGGAGAACCTGTTTTCTTTATTCATCTTAAATCCCCCGTTGAGAATTCGGATTATCAAATACTGTTACCGTTACCTATGATTGAGAGTCTTAGTAAAATTCCCGATGCACCCGAACCAATTATAAGCGCAAGTAGCCCACCTTCTTGTCCTAATGATGTAGGAATGGCTACAATGATTGAGGATTTAACAGTAAAGGCTAAAGAATCAATGGAGGAAACGAAAAGTCTATTGACTGAACAATTAAAGAAATACTTTGATTTAGGACCTGCTGATGGTAATACTTCGGAAGGATTTTCTTTTGTAATTTGTGAAGGAAGAAGTCGTCATGCAATTTTAGAAGATGATAATTGGATTGATATATCGCCTAAGTGTCTTGTTGAGGGTAATACTTATGCAAGGTGGAATGAAATTCCAAATTATGCAGACCCCGATTCAACGGCAACCGAGTATTTAGGACCAAATCCTAATTCACATTTCGTTCAAGATTGGTTAAAAGCCTCCGACCAAATAGTATCATTTGTTAGCAACCCTCCTGTTTATCACTTTGTTGATGGTATAGGAGAAATGGTTAGAGAAACAGAAGGTGTTATCATAGATATTATGGAATGTGAAACCTGTAAAGGTATTGTTGAGGCAAAAGGAATCATACCATACAGACAAAATTTAAATCAATGTGATGAAGACGGTGTAGCCATAAATGGTTTTTCTCAAGAAGTTCTTGATGCTGAAATTGAATATCAAAAGAGTTATCCAATGGAAAATGAATTAGGTGAAAAAGTTCCTACTGCATGGGGAATTGCGGCAAGTAAAAAGCATGATGGTAAGGATATGTTGAGAAGAATAACAAAGTATAAATTTGATTAGGTGATAATATGGGTGATTTTAGCACAGGAGATGTTTTAGTAAAGGATAATCCTTTCATTTTTTATATTGAGGGCGAATTGCGTATTGAAACAGGAAATCGGCAAGAATATCCAAATCCACTAAGGGCAATTTTTGATGATTTAGCCCCTCTTTTATTTGAAAGCGACCCTTCAACCCGTTATCCTCAAGAATTTTCGGGTGTTAAAGGTTTTGATATTCTCAATGACCCCATTAGTGCTTTAATGGTAACTTCAGCAGTTCCCGACCCTGTTATTGGAGTTACTACTCAAAGGAGATACAGACCAACCGTTCAAGGTGAAATGGGTTTGGCTACGCACATGAATTTGTTGGTTGATGCTTCGGGCAGTATGCTCGCAAGGGAAATGATTTATGGCTATGCTAAAGACGGAACACCATTAGGAGGCGTTGATGTAGCCACTATCGCCGCAGGTTTAATGGTTGCTCAATGTGAAATTGCTAAAGATACATTTAGCGTTTTTGATTTTCACAATGATGCAGATATTGTTTGGCAAGGACCTTCGGGCGACCATAAAGGTTTTATGGATTTTATATTTGCGGATTATACAGAAAAATCCCGACCATTCGCCCCAAGAGGAAGCACAAACCTTAGAGCAGGTTTAAAATTTACTTATGATGAATTAGAAACCTATGATTTTGACCAAACAGTTACTTGTGTTATCATAGATGCTACGAACATAGATTGGAGAACTCAAATTGAAAAATATGACCCTAAATTAAGAGCATTAGGACCGTTATTTTACATTATTATAGGCTCAAGTATTGGAAAATTAGGCACACAATTACAATCAGCAAGACAAGACTTAGAAGATGTATTGTTTGATATGTATAAAACCGATATGAGCCGTTTCGCACTTGACTTTGGTATTTTGGTTGGTGAGGATGGAAACATTAAGAACTTCGCAGGTAAGTTAATTGAAATTGCTTCAATGAATCAAAAGAAGAAAATTGGTGAAGATGATGAAGACCATACTTTGACTCTTGCTGAAGACGATGATTAAATACTTATCCTTTAGATAACAAGAGCCACAAAGGTATTATATGACTGAATGGAATACGGAGTCAAAAGGCGGAGGTGCTTTACCTGCTGACAAAATCGTTTTCGCTGATATGTCAAAAGGCCAACCTGCTGATTTGAAATTTCCTTTAGACTTCGTTAGAGATAAGTCTTTCTTAACGGGAATGACAGGAAGTGGCAAATCATGGACTGCGGGACTTCTTATGGAAGAAATCAACCGTGTAGGATTACAATTCGTCTGTTTTGATGTATTGGGCGCACATGATGGTTTGGCTACGCTTCAAAATGTTGAAGCATTAAGTCCTAAAAATGGTGAAACCGTCAATATGCGAGGTCTTGTTGAAAGATTAGGGAAAGAGCCTACTTCATTCGTTGTTGATATTTCGGGATTGCCTTTGGATAAGCAACAAATTTTAATTTCCGATTATTGCGAAGCATTACTTGGTTCTCAATTGAATAAAGGTATTTTGACTGTTTTTGAAGAATGTCAAGACTTTGTTCCGCAACAAGGAAAGCCTATTTCTTCCGAAGGAATTATCCGACTTTGTAAATTAGGCCGTCAATACGGCTACGGTGTTTGTTTAATTTCTCAAAGACCTGCTTCGGTTTCAAAAGACGCATTGAGCCAATGTAGTGTATATATGATTCATAATCTTGTCAATCATCGGGATTTGAAGGCGGTTGAAGACCAAATGGGTTTCGGTGCTGACAGGACTCAAGTAAAGAAGTTATCGGCAGGTATCGCAAGTGCTACGCAAGGAGAAGTAGTGTGTTATTCTCCGAGTTATTTCCGAGATGAAGGTTTCTTTAGGGCTTCAAAAATTAGAGAGGATAGAAAAGTTAAGCATTCGGGAAGCAACATTGAATTGAAACCTGCTACATTTAATTCTCAAAGGACAGACTTTTCAAAGAATCCGAGTATGGATATTGGTTCTATGCCGAATTGGGGTTCGGAGTCTGTAACTTCTGTAAATTTTGACAGTAATATGGCTACTCAAGCACCTACGGAATCCAATTTAGAAGAAAAAGAGGAAAAAAGGGACTCTTTAGCCAAATTATCATCGGCCACCCTCAAAGAAGATTTTCCCGATTTAGAATATGTTTCGCCCGATGAAACCTTAAAAATTGAAATTGATTCTCCAAAATTAGAATTATCCAATGAAAGCCAACAATCAAATCCTTTAATGGGAATTGGTATTGTTTTAGGTGTGGCGGGATTTTCTTACTTGACGATTAGCACTTTATTGAAGTGATGGTTAATATAGGGGTTCAAAGAATATGAACAGTATGATATGCGAAGGCGATTGGGTTTTAACCAATGATGCCATCCAATTGATAGATAATCACAATCCTCCACTAATTGAATTTCTTTTCTTGAATGATGAGAAGTCTTGGGAACAAAAGGTTGGTCGTTTGAGAAGATATTGTATGGAAAATTACCTAAGCGAAACAGGATTCCATAAAGTAGTCCATAAGGTGAAGGGTAATAAGGTTTCCTATAAAGAAAAGGGTAAAATCCATTGGATTGATAAAAAAGAAGTCTTGTTAATTCTTAGATTTGAACATGAAATAAATGTTTGGTATTCAGCCAAAAAATTAGGCAAAAAGTATAGATTGAGCGACAATCCGTATCCTCAATATCCTACAAATCTTGCTAAGAAAAATGCCGAATTTTTATACATTTCAACAGTTAGAAAGCAACCTCATAAGATTTACAAAGTTAGTAAAAAACATGACTCCATAGATGAATTATCCACACCTAATTTTGGTGATATGCCGTATGAAGAGGGCGGTTATCGTTATTATGCACTTCCTGTTAATGAAAGTAAAGTATCAAGTCTAAAGATTTATCGGACAAGAAATGATTATTTCCCTTATCCCTTTTTGAATATGCCGAATATATATCCCGATTTCTTATCTCAACCTTTAGATAACGGAACAATTAAGGTATTAGTATGAAGTCCGACCCAATAATTAGAGATGTTAAGACAGGAACAGATAGTGTTTTTGGAAACATTGTAGGTAATCCAACCCCTGCGAACCTTATGTCCGACCCATTGGGAACAAATTTGGTTGCGGGATTGACAGGACCGACAATGGCACAATCGTTGCCTACGGATTCAACGGAAGTCATGGGACAACCGCCACAAGTAGAGTTCACAGGCGGTGATGGAAATGCCGCAAGTTATACCCCTGCTGATGAAGATTCCTCCGAAGTGAAGGGTGCTGAAACGAGTATGACTTCTCTTATGGAGCAATTAAAGAAGGTAATGGTAAAGAATTGGAAATGGTTAGTCGGTGGCGGTGTAGTCATTGGTGGAGTTCTTTATGTGCGAAGGTCATAAAAAGTGAGTCTTTAGATAACAAAACAGATAAAGTGATATTATGTCAAGAACAATTGGTTCGCAAACAGTCTTACCCGACCTCCCTCATGCACCAAGAATGCCTTCATTCCCTCAAGTGAATTTGGCGGCTGATACTCTCCCTGCATTTAACGCTATGGGTCAAGGTCTTGCACCAAACACCCCTCTCCCTGCACCTCCGCAAATGCCTAAATCTCCTTCTTATACTGTCCCTGCGGGAAGAGGAATTGGTATGGAGTCGGCAGTTATGGGTGGCGGATTCGGACAAGGTATTGTTCCAAACGCCCCACGCCCTGCCGCACCCGAAGTTAAGTTCGCTGAATTTAGCATTCCTCTTGATTCATCCCCTTCTCAAAATCTTGGTAATTACAATCTCCGTAGTCAAAACATTACGCCCGAAGCACAGTATCTAAGACCTTCACATACCCTTGAAGTCTATGGAAGCGGTCAGCAATTCAATGTTTCTCATCTAAACCGTGTGAAGCCCGAAACCCACATTCCTAACACGCTCATTCATAGCGTTACAGAAACCTTTGGAAACAACCCTGCACATGAAGTAAATCGTGCTTCTATGAGTCGCCCACCAAACCCAAGAGCATTATTCCATGCACCAAGCGTTAATGTTGCACCTTCAACGAAGAGTATTCCTCTCCGACAAGCCCCGATTTTGCCTAAAGCAAACCTTCCTCATCAAAAGAACCTTGCGGGTCTAATCCCTCCAAGTAGCGGTGTTCGTCTTGAGTCGGAATATATTGCCCCTCCTGTTAGAGCAAGCGACTTAGGCGGTTTGACTCCTTCTCGCCACCGACAAATCGGTATCAATGCGGGAAGAACCTTTGGTGCTGAAGGACATTTGCTTTGAAAGTGAAGGCTTTAGATAACAAGACCCTCAATTAAAGAATATGGTGTCTGTTCATTCCGTATGCTCTCAAGGCATTCATGCTTACCTTGCTGAACAACATAATTCTTTTCGCAAAGAAAAATTAGGCAACGGTTTAATTGTAGGCGGTTTAACTTCGGGATTATTGATTGGAATTAATCAAGGTTTAAAATTAGATATTCCTACTCCTTATTTGTTTATTCCTTTATTGATGATTGGAGCAGTTAGCGTAGGTGAAGGAATTATGTTACAAAATGCTGAAGATTTAGACCATAAAGAAGCATTTGATTTCATGTGTAAAGAAAAAGAAGGTGAAGAAGATGAAGGGAATTGACATTTTCGCTGAACCTTTTGAAGAATTGAAAGGAAAATCAGTCGTTATTGGTTTAATTATCGGTATCGTTGCACTATTAAAATTAGGAAAGGTGATTTGATATG
>JAAHTG010000836.1_pt1 | contig 24341 bp, 34 predicted proteins | sample 6116081 | NCBI WGS metagenome assembly JAAHTG01 (sample SAMN13939989, study PRJNA603662) | sponge metagenome | isolation source: marine sponge | host: Mycale hentscheli | place: New Zealand | collected 2005 | reverse complement strand
AATATCAGCAACACTGTTTGCAAACTAACCAGCAGAAACCCGATTACAATTGATTAAGGATTATTATGATGCAATTAGTTTACACTATATCTCTCTTCCTACTCCTGTCATGGCTGGTGTACGAACTCCGCAACGTCAGTTCAGTTCCTGCGTTCTCATCGAGAGCGATGATAGCCTTGATAGCATTAATGCTACTACCAGTAGTATTGTTAAGTATGTGAGTCAGAAAGCAGGTATTGGTATTGGTGCAGGAAGTATTAGAGCAATTGGTTCACCTATTAGGAGTGGAGACGCAACTCACACAGGAGTTATCCCCTTCTATAAATTATTTCAATCAGCAGTCAAGTCATGTAGTGAAGGTGGGGTAAGAGGGGGGGCCGCCACACTATACTATCCTAATTAGCACTTAGAAATTGAAGACATGCTGGTGTTAAAGAACAACAAAGGCACAGAAGAAAACCGTGTAAGACACATGGACTATGGTGTACAGTTCAACAAGTTAATGTATGAAAGATTATTAGGTAACGGCGATATTACACTTTTGTCTCCGCATGATGTGCCGGGATTATATGACGCATTCTACGCAGATCAAGACAAATTCAAAGAACTGTACGAAACAGCAGAACGCAATACACGTATCAAGAAGAAGTCTATTAAAGCGATTGATTTGTTTTCTGCGTTTGTAACAGAACGTAAAGACACAGGTAGAATCTACTTAATGAATGTTGATCATGCTAACACACATAGTAGTTTTGTAGAAGAACAAGCACCTGTTAGAATGAGTAATCTTTGTTGTGAAATTAATCTACCAACAAAGCCATTAATGAGTGCAAACGACGAAGATGGTGAGATTGCATTGTGTACTTTAAGTGCAATTAATTGGGGTAAGATTAAATCAACACAAGACTTCCAGAAGCCTTGCGAACTTGCTGTAAGAGGCTTAGACGCACTGCTAGACTACCAGAAGTACCCAGTTATTGCGGCACAATTAGCAACAGAAAAACGTAGACCATTAGGCATCGGTATTATTAATTTTGCTTTTTGGTTAGCAAAGAATGACACAAATTATCAGAATCCAAATTTAGAACTTGTTGATGAATGGGCAGAAGCATGGAGTTATTACTTGATCAAATCAAGTGCAGACCTAGCAATTGAAAAAGGCTGTATACCTGGTAACCACGAAACAAAATATGGACAAGGTATTACTCCTAATCAAACATACAAAAAAGATGTTGATGAATTAGTTAAACACAAAGAACGTATGGATTGGAAAGGATTGCGTAAGCAGTTAAAAGAAACTGGTGTACGTAATTCAACACTGATGGCACTTATGCCAGCAGAAACATCTGCACAGATCAGTAACAGCACAAACGGTATTGAACCGCCACGTAGTTTTGTCAGTGTTAAGCAAAGTAAACATGGTGTACTCAAACAGGTAGTGCCACAGTATGCTAAGTTAAAAAACAAGTACGATCTATTATGGGATCAAAAAAGCCCAGAGGGTTACTTGAAAATTTGTGCTGTATTACAGAAGTATATAGATCAGGGTATATCGGTAAATACTTCATACAATCCAGAACACTACGAAGATGAAAAGATTCCAATGAGTGTTTTGTTACAACATATCATCATGTTTTATAAATATGGTGGCAAACAATTATATTACAACAACACGTTTGATGGACAAGGTGAGTTAGATATTGAATCTAATGAATCAGAAACTCCTTTGTCACAAACTATCACAGATGATGAGGATTGCGACAGTTGCAAAATTTAAGAATGACAGTATTTAATGCTAAAAAAACAGACCACACTAAAAACAAAATGTTTTTCGATGGTGGCGTAAATATCCAACGATACGACACACTGAAGTACAGACAGTTTGATAAATTAACTGACAAACAGTTGGGTTTCTTTTGGCGACCTGAAGAAGTTGATATCAGTAGAGATAGCAAAGATTTCAAAGATCTCACCGAACACGAGCAACATATTTTTACAAGCAATCTCAAAAGACAGATATTGCTAGACAGTGTACAAGGACGTTCTCCTAATTTAGCACTATTGCCTATTGTGAGTTTACCTGAATTGGAAACATGGATTGAAACATGGGCATTCTCAGAAACTATTCACAGCAGAAGTTACACTCATATTATTAGAAACATTTATTCAGATCCAAGTAAAGTGTTTGATGAATTATTAGACATCAAAGAAATTGTAAAATGTAGTGATAGTATTAGCAAGTACTATGATAACCTCATGGATATGAATGATGTTGAAGACAAAGAGTTTGGTAATTATGAACATAAGAAGGCTTTATGGTTAGCACTAATGGCAGTAAACATCTTAGAAGGTGTCCGCTTTTATGTGTCATTTGCTTGTAGTTGGGCATTTGCCGAATTAAAGAAAATGGAAGGTAATGCTAAGATAATTAAATTGATAGCCAGAGACGAAAACGTACATTTGGCTAGTACTCAACAGATGCTGAAGTTTTTGCCACAAGACGATAAAGACTTTGCAAAAATCAAAGCAGAATGTGAGAATGAGTGTATTGAAATGTTTATGAGTGCAATCAGAGAAGAAAAAGATTGGGCAGAGTATTTGTTCAAAGATGGTTCCATGATTGGACTAAATGCACAACTTCTCAAAGACTATGTAGAATGGATTGGTGCAAAACGTATGAGAGCAGTTGGATTAACTGCACCATATAGTGTTAGTGCAAGTAATCCGTTACCGTGGACACAAAAATGGATCAGCGGTGGCGAAGTACAAGTTGCACCACAAGAGACAGAAATCAGCAGTTATGTTATTGGTGGCACTAAACAAGACGTAACTGAAGACACATTTAAGGGATTAAGTTTATAATGAAAGTAGAAATATACAGCAAACCGCAATGTCCTTTTTGCGTACAAGCAAAAGCATTAGCAGAAAGAGAAGGATATGAACTAACATACAAAATGTTAGATGAAGATTTTGACAGAGAAACACTGATGGAAACATTTCCAGGAGCAAGAACTTTTCCGCAAATTATTGTTGACGGTGAAAAGATTGGTGGCTTCACAGAGTTCAAAGCATTAGTGGATACTAGCAAATTAGGTGATATCTAATGTACAATGTTGTTGATCTAATAGGTAAAATTGTTACTATTCGTACTAACAACGGACAAGAGATTATATGTAAACTAAATGGTGTTGATGAAGATAAAAAGTATCTCACTGTTGATAGACCCAAAGTAGTTTATGTTAATCAAGAAGATGTTGTCCTACTACCTTTCTTACTAACCTCACCATCTCAAGAACTTATATTAAGTACAAGAGAGATATTTACACTGGCAGAGAGTTTAGAACTTACTGCAAATGATTACAAAGACATGATAGATCAAGAAGTTAAGATGGAGTTACAAGACTCTGATTCTACTGAAGATAAATAATTTACATGCCAGGCGTACCAATTTCAAAAATAGGAGATTTAGTTACACTAGGAGTCATTACTGGCCCAGGTGCTACACCTCCTTTTGGAGTTAATGTAAATGGTATTCCTGTAAGCCTTTTGGGTGATGCAATATCAGCCCACGGCGAACCTCCCCACACAGTTTCTTTTATTGCACAAGGTGCTCCAAGAGTTAGATGTTCTGGATTGCCACCTGCACATGTTGGTGCATTAGCCACGTGTGGACACCCTGTATCAACAGGATCTCCTAATACAAACGTTGGTTTAGTTTAAGAAAAGACTTTATCTATTTCGATATCGTTGATGTATTCTTCATCAAATCTTTTGGCGTACCATAAAACTTTTTGTGCAAATAAATTATGTGTTACTGCATCTGTTTTACAAGTTTCGGTAGAGACGTCCCAATCAGGTGAGAGCATTTGAGAAAACATAGTGTATTCTTCATGATTCTTAAACACATGACCAGACACTGCAATATAGCAATTATCTGATGTTTCTTCTTTGTACTCATCTGCAAAGTCATCAAAATAATCTTCATTGGGAATAAACGATGATACCAGTGGCTTTTCTAGCACACTTCGTCCTTCTGGACTGGTCATAAAAGTTCTCAATGATGTGTGATTTTCTGTGTTACGTTGAAGTTCGATAGGTTTGATATTTTCATATTCTTCAAGTTCAGCAGTCCAATAACCAGGTCCTTTGAAGTCTGATTCCACTGCCTCTGGCATAACATCATATAGCCACTCTCCCATTTGATCAATGATTGCACTACCAACTGCATCTTTTGCTGTTCCAGGAGATAGTTTTAAGAAAATGTCTTTGTTATGGCAGTACTTAATAAGGTCTGGAATTTGATGTTTGTTATGTTCATACACATAAAACTCAATTAGTCTGTTATTGCATGTTTCGATAAATTTATCTATTTTTGTCCATTTTGCTCTGAGAAAAACTTTACCACACAAATCATCTATGCCATCTAACATGATATGCACAAATGCACCAGTTTTATTAATGGCTTCTATTTGGTCTTCGCCAGCCATACCGTATGTTGTGATAATAAGTTTTTCGCCTAACAACTTTGCTAAATCAGCAATGTTTTCCCATTGCATAGAATCACCGTATACTGATTTTGCATATACAGATTGATCTTTGCTAAATTTAGAAACAATCTTCTTTACATCATCAAAGTCGAGCTCTAAGTTTGGGTAAGAGCGTTTACCCCATCTGTGTTGAAACCATTGCCCTTGAGAGCCAACTGCATTAAAAACATTGTTCTTTGTTGTTAAGTCAAGTTCCATAAAAAAACCTCATTATATTTACTGTTGCTAGTATTTATAATGAGGTTCTAAAGAATTAAAAAATTCTTGATATAATTTTTAGTTCTTAAATGATGGTGTACTTGAAGGTGCAACTTGGTAGTTTACAACTTCATCATATTCATTGTTTGTATTATCATAATAATATGAACTAATTGCACCGTCGCTACTGCCATCAACTTCTGATGCATTTGTTGTATATAAACCAACACTGTATTCTTCAACAACAATAACATTGTCTGCAGGATCTGCTGAAGGTGATACTGTGCCCTTAACAGCAAAGATATACACACCTGGTGCTAAGTTTGCAGTACAGTCTGCATGAGCACCATTAATTGACACAATACCTGTGTTTACATCTAAAGAGATCCACGGTGGTAAAGGAGCAAAGTCTAATACTGCAATTTCTGAAGAGTTAGCAACTTTGCCTAAATCAACAGTAACGTTTGAACCATGTTGTACGTTTTTAATTCTACCTGATTGTTCTGCAAACAACACTGGTATTTGATTACTTACAGTTGTTACCATTGATTTGTAAACTGTGCTGTAGTTAACATTGGCATTGTCATATGTTAAATCGTTTACACCCCATATGTGACCTTCTGCTAAGAATCTTTCTTTGAGTTCTGGAGCAGTTAGATCGCTATCACGTTGAGCATAACCTGCAATAGCACCTGCCGCAATACCTGCCGCTAAACTTGTTCCGGATGATGTATTGTAGTTTGCAACATTAGCACTATCAGCAACACTGATATCTACTGCTAATGCAAACACATCTAGTGCCGCACCATAGTTTACAAAACCAGTACTACCGTCTGTTGTAGGACCATTTGTAAATGTTGTTACTTCATTACTGCTGTTAAATGCACCTACAGTGATTGCATAATCATTACCTGCTGGTGAATACATGTTTACATCTTGTCCATTGTTACCGGCTGATGCAACAACAATAATATTGTTTTGATTCATCTGTTGTATCTTTGCATCAACAAAACTGTTTTGACTGATCACCCATGGTGTACAAACAATCTTAGGTTTTGTATTATCATTACTTTGGTGATAGTTGTATACAGCATCTAGACTGTTTACAATCTCACCTATAGTAACATTGCCGTCAACTGCATTAAACAGTTTAACATTGTGAATTTGTGCGCCTGGAGCCGCGCCAATGTTACCGCCTGCAATTAAACTTCCAACGGCTGTTCCGTGTCCGACAACATCTAGATAATCATCTATTGCACTGTCATCTGAAAAGTTTGACCACAAGTTGGAAATGTTTGCACTTGTAAATTCTTGGTGAGATGGATTGATTCCTGTATCAATCAAGAACACATCTACTCCTGCACCATTTTGTACGTTTTGATACGTAATGTTTCCTTGCGGATCTTGGGTGTAATTCAAGTGTGCTAAACTGAATGTTGCACCTTGAGGTATAATTTGCGTTGAAAGTGTTGAATATTCTTGTAATGCAACATTACCGATATTGTTCATTTGCTCTGGCGTTGCTTCAATTTCATACGTTAACGGTAAGTTAAACGTAGTATAAATTTGAGCACCAGTATCAGTAATGGCTGTAGCACCAGCCGCATTATCAGCATATACTTCACTATCTAACGATATTAAATATTTTGCCATTTTATTTGCTCCAGTAATGTCCTAAATGTATGGATATTTCTAATAAGTATTTATCATATTTTACTAGAATAAATACATTGTATGGCAACAAACGCTCTATCTTTTGGTGACCCTAAATCATTTTCTTTTGATTTTTCTGAAGGAGTATCCAACGTCTATATACAAGAGCCAGCCAATTATGACATACAACATCATTTCAAAAAAGTATTAGAACCTTACAAAGATAAACCTATTACATTGTTACTAAGTGGTGGTATAGACAGCCAGTTTGCTTTTAATGTGTTTAATAGGTACTGTAATAATGTAAAATGTATAACCTTTAGATTTATGTGGGACGACAGTGTGGTCAACCCTGGCGATGTAGTATCTAGTAAAATATTTGCAGACCATATGGGTGCTGACCACACATACGTTGATTTTGACTTGCGTGATTTTATAGAAGACAATCACGTGTTAGATTTTGCTAAGGAATACTATTTTAACAGTCCTCAAATTGCAACACAAGCCAAATGTATATTAGACAATCTAGATGACAGTACATTTGTAATAGGTGGAGAGGCTCAACACTTAGGTTACTTTGGTGGCAAATGTTATCCTCCCGGTTATAAACCAAATCCAGTGTCTACTGACATGAGGATTGAGCAGGATAAAGATCTATATAAAAGAAGATATGTGCCATGGTTAAATTTTGCAAATAAAAATAATATAGACTTGATTGTTGACCCTTTTTATATGAGTAGTGAGATTTTATATCTTGCATACTATAATAATATGCGTGTACTCAAACAATATCATGAAATGCCCTACATGCTCAATGATAAAATGTTTAGATATGATCAGTATGATTACAAAATAAAATATTACAAAGCATTTGATTGGGCAGAATACAAAGTACCATTCAGTAAAGAAACAGGGTTTTGATTGCTTTATATTCACTACTAGATACAATCTGGCAACTTAGTATATTTTAATACATATGTCATGAAAGCATTAGACAAGTATAATGAACTAACTGATTGGTATAATAAAAGACAGTATCAACTTGCTCCAAAGTTTCACAATTTTGAACCTTTGCTTGAAATTTTTAATGATTATGTTAAAGATAAGGACATACAAAATTCTAATAGAATTGGCACAGACATATGATTCACTTTTTCTTTACAGGACAACTACAGCAGAAGCGTCGACTAGAACAGTTTGGGCAAGATGTTCTCAGTCATTTGTGTAAAGATATTGATTATGATGTCGACATAGAAATAAGATCTGAAAAACATTTAGATGGTGCTATGGGTTACTGTTTAGGCGACAACGAATCTATTATTATAGAATTAGCAAGAGGCACCAACATAGGTTATGAATATGAAAGGTATGACTTTGATGAAGTTGTTGTAACCTTTGCACATGAATTAGTTCATGCAAAACAACTTATAGAAGGATGTACTTTTGAATCTAGAAAAAGCCACAGTGGCAGAGATCAACGTGAAGTTGAGGCGTACGGTTTAGAATACAAACTAGTCAGACGTTACTGGAACCCAAACTAAATTTACACCTCTACGATCGAGTTCATTACGACACTTTTGTTTTATTTTTGGTTTTTGACCTTTATTGATGTACTCAATAAGTTCTTTAGTCGATGTGTTCTTGATGTAGAAATGCTCAATCCTAGTTCCTCTTCCTTTAACGAATGTCTTTTGTGAGGGCTTAAATTTTATAGGCATTTCTCTCCTTGTTGATGTTGTATTTATCAACTTAAAGCTCGTGTTAACTAATTATTTAGATACTGATAAATATGTTTATAATAATTTGTAAAGGAAATTAATACATGTCCAATAAAACACCATATGAGATTAGACTTGATCTAGTTCGTGAGGCAAGAGAAATCCTACAGGCTAGAGCAAAAAATCCTGAGGACATGCCTACCACTGAAGACGTGCTCAAAGAAGCAGAACGTCTTAATGAGTTTGTATCCAAAAAGCCAAACGAAAGATAATTACTGAATTATAAATAAGTGCAAATAATGCTCGTATAGCTCAGCAGGCAGAGCAACTGATTTGTAATCAGTAGGTCGTTGGTTCGATTCCGACTACGAGCTCCAAACTCTTTATGACCTATGTTGGGGCCGTAGCTCAGTTGGGAGAGCGTCTGGTTTGCATCCAGAAGGTCGCAGGTTCGACCCCTGTCGGCTCCACCACTTAAGGTTTTTATGAAGAAGACAAGTATTAAAAACAGTCCCGTACATATTATAGACAATGCTATCCCTGCCCAACATTTAGAATTCATACAAACGTGGATTAAAACCAAAGCAACATTTACCAATTACTACAAAGAATATAATGAATCTAAACATATTCATTTTGGCATGCCTGTGAAACAAGGTAGTTTACAGCAAAATTTTTTATTGCAACATTGGTTTACAGATTATCTCACTGGGTATGAACCACGTGCAACATTATCTCAGAAAGTGAGATCAGACATGCCAGTTTTTTCTCATGGCAGTAAAGTTTCCGAGCACCAAGATTTTATTAGTATAAATGATGATACATTTTATGTGTCATCTACTTTGTTTCTTAACCCATTAGACAAAGATAAAAACTCTGGCTTGTTTCTAGAAGATCAGTATTTTCATAATGTTTACAATAGACTGATAATCCACAGTGGACATATCAAGCACAAGGTCCGTGTTCCTGACAATGATAAATTGAGATTAACTCTTGAAATTCACATATCTAATGCTACAATAGATACTAACCAAACTTATGAGAATAATTTGGTCACGTTCGTTAAATAATTATGTTGCGGATATAGTATAACGGCTATTACAAGACGTTGCCAACGTTTAGATCCGAGTTCGATTCTCGGTATCCGCTCCAATTGGAGAGTTGGCTGAGTGGTCGAAAGCGGCACCCTGCTAAGGTGTTATACGGGTAACTGTATCGAGGGTTCGAATCCCTCACTCTCCGCCAGATTACTACTAAACAATAGTAATTACTAACTAAGTATAGATATAAATTACAGGACATACACATGCCGGCTAAGAAAAAAGCAAAACAAAAACCACCTGCAAAACAGATACCAAAGAATGATAAATCTGTAATGCATAAACTACTTGATCAAAAGATTGAAATACCAGTAGGTCTATTAAGACAAAAACATATCTTTATTGCCACACCTTGTTATGGTGGACAAATTGGCGAGCCATATTTTAGAAGTATGATGAGACTTGCTATTCTTTTTGGCAAGTATGATATTCCTTACACTGTTAGTACACTTGCAAATGAAAGTTTGATTACTAGAGGTAGGAACACATTAACAAGTTTCTTTATGGAAAATCCACAAGCAACACATTTATTTTTTGTTGATGCTGATATCGAATTCAATCCTGAAGATATGTTACGCATGGTAGCATACGATAAGCCTATTGTGGTTGGTGCTTATCCTAAGAAAGCAATTAATTGGCAAAGTATTATTGGTGCGGCTAGAGCCAACCCAGAAGAGAATGAAAATACTATTGAAGGCCATAGTTCAAACTATGTTGTAAATTTTGACTTTATGAAAAATGATAAGGGCGAAAAAACAACTCAAGTTCAAATCACAGACAACTTGATAGAACTCAAAGATGCTGGTACAGGCTTTATGTGTATCCGTAAAGATACTATTCAACAAATGTTTGATGCTCACCCAGAGATGAAATACAACAATGACATTAATGTAGATCAAAAGTTTGAACCATTTATGTATGCATTGTTTGACACAATGATTGATCCTGACACAAGACGTTATCTGTCTGAGGACTATACATTTTGTAGACTGTGGCAACAAATGGGTGGTAAAGTTTATTTAGATCCACGTACAGCACTCAGCCATGTAGGGCATTACACATTCCGTGGAAACATTAGAAAACTATTTACAGGTAATCCTCAATGAGAGATGAAACAATAATTACGGTACTGTTACCTACAAGAGGGAGAACAGAAGTATTAAAAAGAAGTTTAGAAACTTTGGTATCAAAAGCAAGAGTAACTAAACGTATAGAAATTATCTTAGGCTTAGATGATGACGATGACGATGTAAAAAAATATATTGAAGATGAAATTGCTCCTTATTTACGTGAACATGAAATTGAATGTAGAGCAAACATTTTCAAACCTCTTGGATATGAAAATCTGCATACCTATGTAAACACTCTAGCAGGAAGTTCCACAGGAGAATGGTTATTCTTTTGGAATGATGATGCATTAATGGTCAGTGATAATTGGGACGATGAGATTACTAAGTACAACGGCCAATTCAAATTATTAGCACCTAGAGATAATCATGGTGGCCACCCATATGCTATTTTACCAATTGTGCCTAAAGATTGGTTCCGCTTAATGGATCACCTCAGCCAAAACGCACAGAACGATGCATGGCTAAGTCACATTGCATACATGCTAGATATATTTGAAAGAATTGATGTAGAGTTTATACACGACAGAGCAGACATTACTGGCAACAATGATGACGAAACTTTCCAAAACAGAAAGTACATGGAAGGTAATCCAGACGATCCTAAAGACTTTGGTCATACAGATATGCAAAATGCCAGAGTACGTAGTGCATACAAGATTTCTTGGTTCTTAGAAAGAATAGGACAAAAGTCTGAATTTTGGGAAAGGGTTAAAACAGGAGAACAAGATCCATTTGAAAAAATGGTTTGGGCCGAAGGTGTAAAAGGTGCAGGCCAGCTCAGTTCTGTAAATGCTAACAAACCTAAAATTGATGACGAAGAAAAATTAGTGTTGTAAATGTCTAGGATTGTTGCTTACGGCGATAGTTTTACTATAGGACAAGGTCTAGATCTAGACGATAAAAGTCCAGAAATCCCACATAAAGAATCGTGGCCATATATATTAGCAAAGTCATTAAATTTTGATTGCTCTAACAGAGCATGTTGTGGCATTGGCAACAAACATATTTGGCATGTTGTGTTAAACACAGAGCATAAAAAAGATGACACAGTTATACTTTGTTGGTCGTTTCCAGACAGAATAGGTATAATCACTGATTCATATAAATCTGATAATTATCCTGAAACAAGAACATTAGATGATTCTTCTACACACATATATCAAAACGATATTCGTACCTTTGGGCCATGGCATGACTATGAACCAGCAATGATTTATTACAATCATATGCATAATTCTACTGATAGTTTTATAAACACACTTTTGTATATGAATCATGTGGATACATACTTGAAAAATGTAGGCGTAAACAAAATTATTCACACATCAGTACCATGTGTACCAGAATATGAAACGTTGAGTGAAGTAAAAATTTTTAATCCAGATTGGTCTTACGAACACGTAAACATACCACATTGGAATAATATATCTATGCCTTTTACAATGACAGGTTCAATATTACAGTTTGGACAAGCACATGATGGGCATCTATCTGGAAAAGCCCATAAATATTTTGCGGCACAGCTCTTAACAATAATAAATTAGAAAGGTTGACATACTCTATAACTTTTGCTATAATACTACTTTTAATGGAGTAATCTTATGGCTACACATGCTATGATAGACATAGAAACACTAGGCACAGAGCCTGATTGTGTTGTGCTATCTGTTGGTGCTGTTAAGTTTGATCCTTACACTTCCAATGAACCGCACACTAAAACATTATGGCGTCCAAGTGCTGACCAACAAATAGAATCTGGACGTAGTGTATTAGAAAGCACATTAGAATGGTGGGCAAAGTTACCACAGCATATCCAAGATGAAGCATTTAGTGAAGAAGGTAGACTGCCATTAGATGATTTTTTCAAGGACTTAAATAAATGGTTATGGGACGTTGATAAAATTTGGTGTCAAGGTCCACAATTTGATATGGTGATTCTTGAGGATTTATTCAAACAATTTGACCATCATAGGCGTTGGGCATTTTGGCAAGTACAAGATTGCAGAACAATCTTTAATATGATGCCAGTTGATCCGCGTAAAGCCATACAACAAGATTTACACAGTGCAGACGCTGATGCATACTATCAAGCAGTATGTGTTCAGCAAACATTTGCACACTTTGGAGTATTACAAAGATGACTGAACATAATGACGCAGTAGAAAGGCAAAGATTATTGCTTGAAGCAGAAGAGTGGGCAGAAGGTATTAAAGACCTTCATGTACATTCATTGAGCAGTATGTGGTATGATGATAGACCACAAGACACAGAAGGTAGGCAATGTGTAACAGACCGTGCCTATAACAATGGGGTCATAGAAAGGTATAAGGCAGGAAAACTTATACATGTTTTTGGTGAAAGACTTACTGGTCAGGCTTTACTGGATCAGTATTCAAGGCATTCAAAAGCCTAATTACTTCATTTTTACAAGCATTATTATTGACTGTTTGTTGATAATTATGTTCTAAAACTTCCGTATTTTTGTTTACCCAGGCATGCTTTTCGGCATCTGTGAGTGCGTATAAGCGTCTTACAGCAACTTTAATTTCTTCAACAGCACAATGAAGCCTCTTTTCTAAGTCGTTTTCGCTATCCCAACTTAAATCAAACCAATCCTCATACGTCTTATAACCTGCTAATTTGAGATCTCTATTTGCATTTACATTGCCAATTATTAGTTGTGGCATTCTGCATAACATTGGTTTGATAACTTTTTCTGTGTAAACTGTGCTGTTATGATGTGTTTCTGCTGTAATACTAAACATAGAATCTCGATGTATGTGTTCTAGTGCATCGAGAAACTGTACACTTTGTAATGGCTGATCAATTTCATGCACGTCTGGGAATGAAACTAATCCGTGTTGCAATAGGTTATTATTCTCAAGTGTGTCTAACAATATCTGTCTGTGTATTCTGTTTTTCCTCATCAAACAAGCATATATTTTCTTGTATGTTGTAGGCTTTTTATAATGATCAAAGTTTGAATTATTAAAATGTGTCATTACATGCCAGTAAGAAATGTTAACTACATTTAGTGTTTTATATACACTTTCATTTATATAACGTTCAGTATCATACATATTACCTGAAATGTAAACAATGTTTTCTAGTGGGAAACCGTATTTTATTGCTTCTCTTTCTATTGCCATGGGAATGTTATACTTGTTATGAGGCCATGCTTCGCTGAAATTATTGAACACTATGATAACTTGTTTGTTTTTTAGCATTTGTAATACAGCAGGTGATATTGCTGAAAAATAATTTGAATACTTGTGATTCCATACACCTAAAAATAATTGCAATGTTGGTAATTTTGTATAACCTTGTTTGGGTTTTGTAAATAGGTCTTTGTAATGAGTTGTTTGTATTATATCTTGTTGTTCTAAAGGCAAAATACTAGACTTTGAAATTATTTGCAATTCATGATTACCCTCACCCATTATAGGATATAAGAATTGTTCAAATGTCAAACCATTTAATGCAATGTCAAAAGTTCTCAATGATTCATTTGAAACATCTTTACCTATCTTCCATTTTTTCATAGTTGGTTCACATAGTCTGCTAATTTAGCAAACTGATTCTCTATAAAATCAGACTGTTTCATATTATTGTAATTGTGTTCTAGCACATCTAAATTATTTGTACTCCAGTCTATTCGTTCTTGCACAGACATATTTTTTAGCAAGTTGCACACACGTTGTATTTCTTTAACATAGCATTTAATTCTTTTGTCATCATCAGGCTCATTGTCCCAACTTAAATCAAACCAGTCCTCATACGTCTTATATCCATACTCTTTGATTTTTGTATTTGATCCTGCGCCACCCAATATAAGTACGGGCATCTTGTGATACATTGGCCTAAATGTTTTTTCTGTTATAAAGAATTGATCTATCCAAGTCTCCACTGTGGCATGAAAATATGTGTTTACCATCATGTCTGAATATGGGGACAAGTAACCTTTGCCCTTATAAGGATCGTGTAATATTTCACTTCCGTGCGTATCATCCATATTGTAATCGATCCACAGAGGTAGAATACTGTCTAGTTTTTTACATTCATCATCTGTAAAAAAACGTCTGTAATTTTCAGGCATACTCATATGTGATATCATGCCATGTTGTATACAATCAGCATCATACATATCAAGTAACACTCTAGTGCGAAATGTTTTAAGGCTATTTAGTCTACGCATTGGACACACAAATAACTTTTCTTGTGTATTATCCTGCAAAAATTTTACACGATCTACACTGTCGTTGTATCTTTTTCTCATGTAATAATCAAACACAGGCAAGTGTAAAATATACGCAGGTGTTTTTCTTATAGATTTTTCATTGTGTTTACCACTGAGATATATTACTTGATTACCAGGTATTCCTAGTTCACCTAATGCATCAACGACCCCTTTACATACATCAAGATTATCATGATGATTTTCTCCGGAAAAATCAACAATTACAGCACCCTTAGAAAACACTATTTGTCTAATTTCCTGCTTACTCCATATATCACTGAAATCAAATTTTGGCACATACGTTGTACCATCATGAGGATTAAAATCTAGTGCATCATAATCCTTTTGTCTTATTAAACAATGATATAGCACAGGCTTTTTAATGTGTACTGTGTCTATTACTGAACCGTACATAGCAGTTATATTTCTGTTCAAATTATCTTGCATAATGTTATTTACTACAATAAATACCTTTACACAGCATATATAGGTTGACAATTACTTATCATATTATATAATGTTGTTTCAATGTACAGTGGTATCATGCATTGTTTGAGTTACTTTCAAAGTGTTTCGTTGAGGAATGCTTTGACGAGTAGTTTATATAAACAAGAGGATACGATCATGAACGTAGTAAAACTACTGTTTGTGTTAACTGCCACTGTATTAGTATCTGCCTGTGCCAATTCTGGTGCTAGAACAGATTACTATCTCGCAGTGCAACAGTCAGCACAAGCACAGGCCGCACAATCCGAAGCACGTTATAGGGCGTTAGCCACTATTGCAAATTCTGGTGACGCGGCATCAAAAGCAGTAGCCACAATGGCAATTGCAATGAGCCAAGATAAAACAATTCAACCAGCATATATTGAATCACAAGCATTAAGTTGGGCGAAAGTCCTTGCAACTCCTGTTGCAACACTTGGTGGATTATGGATTCAGTCAGATGTGGCTAAGAATTCCAGCAACAATGCTAGAGATATTCAGTTAGCAAGTTTTAGTTCTAACGAAGCAATACAGTTAGGACAACAAAACATGGTAACTGGATTAGGAGCTCAATGGGCAAATGGAGCCGCGGCATCTAGTCAACAAATTGTTGATTTAGGCATTGCAGGTTTTGGTGCTCTTAATACAGCAGGAGATCAAACTGTAAGTTTAGGAACAGCAGGGCTCGATACTGCTGGAACTATTGCTATAGCAGGATTCACTGCTAATGAGAACATTGCTACTGTTGGCATGGATAATCTCAATGATCTGGGGCAATACGGTATGACTACCGTTGGCGCTGTTGGCATTGCAGGCATGGAAAATATTACTGATGTTAGTAAGTGGGGCATGGAAGGTATTTGGCTCACGGCTGAAAATGGTATGGATGGAATGGAGGCACTTGGTACAGCAGGTATGACAAATCTTGTCACACTCGGCTCACAAGGCTTTACTGACCTTACCACACTTGGCACAGCAGGTATGACTGCTGTAGGTGATGTAGGCACAGCAGGTATGAATTTACTTGGTGAGCAAGGTACTAATTACACCTCGGTCATTGCTGATATGCAGGCAACTATCAATCAATTGGGAGCCGATTTGGCAGACCCAATTACTTGTAGCCAAGATGCAAATGGATTATTTATTTGCCAGTAAGCATAATACAAAGGGCGGAAACGCCCTTTTTTTCTGGTTGACAAATCTAATATATTTGCTATACTAGTATAGTAATTAAATAAGAAGGTAGGAGTTTTTATGTTAAGTATTAGAATTTTAGGAATGCAAAAAGAGCCAACAGGCTTATCAAAAGGTCATGAAATCCATGACTTCCAATATAGAACCAGAGATGCTGAAGCATTTGAAAAAGGCAAAAAACTTGTCAAAGAGTTTGTTGCTAGTTTAGATTTTGTTCCATCTGATAGTGAGTATTATGTTATTGATGATCCAATGCAAATCACTTTAGGTGAGTACGAAGACACTGGTAAATTTCCAGGTATGAATGCATTAGTATTGAATCTTGAGAAATTAGGTTTCTTTGCTAAAAGCATGAACTACAGAACTGCTGAATACAGACCAGAGTTTGCTAGAGCATTTAACAATGCTGTAAGTTCACCAGAGAACGTTGAAGAAGATGGTTCTATTAATTGGAACTTTGTTGATGCTGATCTTTATAGTTCAGAGCACAGACCAAACAGCGATGCTGAGTATTACAAATTGTATGACAGCATTGCTATACAATACGATTTAGCAAATGGAGTAATTGCTTAATGGACTTGTATATAATTTTTGCTGTAGCCTACGTTGTGGGCACAGCATTTGGCTTATGTGTTGGCTTCAAATATGGGGTCAAAAAAGGTGCAGACGTCACTATTGAAACACTAATGATAGCCAAATTTCTGCTGTTCAAACGTCATCCTGACGGTGAAGTTGAGTTCATCAGACCCGAAGATTCTGCAGAATATCAGCAAAATCAGTAGGTTACACACCCTCAAAACGGTTGACAATACCCAAAATCCTGCTATAATAGTTGTATATTAAATAAGAAGGTAGGAGTTTTTATGTTAGTAAATGAAGTAAAGATAGCAGGTGAGACAGTTCGTAAAGAGCGTTTTGGACTTGCTAACAGCAATCCTGATCACAGGACTTTCACAGGTGATGTTCTTTTCACCAGCCAGAAAGGCAACAACTTTTCAAAGAGCATAGAAGAGAAGTTTCAAGATACTGCTCAGGTAGATGGACTTACAGTTTGGAAGTCAAACGGTGAAGTTCCGTTTGCAGACATGCTGTTGGACTTTGTTCAAATTGGTGCTATCACTTTTGAACAGGCTGAGTTCTCAACATTGCAGAAGCAAAAAGATCAATCGGCATCATTGGACACTCTGTTTAGAGCAGACGATGGTAATATTTACTTAGGCGAAGATGCTCTTGGATATAGAGACGAGCGCCTTGCAAAAATCCAGGAGGCAGTATAATGTTGACAGTAGAAATTCATAACGAAGCAATCGAAGCGGCCAAGCAGGCAGTAGCCAAACACAGAGCACAACATCCTAACGGATTCTTTGGTTGTGGCTTTGCGTGGGTAACCTCATACGAAAAAGGTAACACTAAATTGGGCAAGAGCTTTGTCAAGTTTGGAGGTTTCTCTAAATCCTATGACGGCGGTTACAAATTGTGGGATCCTGCAAACACTGGTGGTCAGTGTATTGTAGAGAAAGAAGAAGGTGCCCGAGCATACGTGGACACTGTTAAGAAGTACTTGCCGGAAGTCAAGTTGTACGCAAACTCAAGGTTAGATTAATGCATGACGCAATAATGCATAATTGGGATATGCCACAGAGAGCTTTGGATTTTGCTACCAAAGCTCATGATGGACAACAAAGGAAGTACTCAGGTGCTCCTTATATTATCCATCCTGTGGCTGTTTCCAAAATTGTTGCAACAGTTAAGCACACACCAGAAATGATTTGTGCGGCATACCTACATGATGTAGTTGAGGACACAGACGTAACCATTGACGAGATTGAAAGAGAATTTGGTGATACAGTTGCTAATCTTGTTTACTGGTTAACAGACATCAGTAAGCCAGAAGACGGCAATCGAGCCGCTAGAAAAGAAATAGATGCTGTACACTACTCCAAAGGTCCTGCAGATGCACAGACAATAAAGATTGCAGACCTTATTGACAACTCGTTGGACATTTATAAAAATGATCCAAACTTTTGGAAAGTGTATAAGAAAGAAAAATTGAGGATACTTGATCTGCTGGTTGATGCTGATCCTGTATTATTAGAACGTGCAAAAATTGTTATAGAGACTGCTGATGATTGAGATACTACAAGAAGTAACTGAGTGGGGCAAATACAATGTCGCTAATGGCGTGTATCATGTCAATGGTGCTGGACAACTTGTTCAGCACAACGACACAGTGTTTAAGAATCCAATCAAGCAGTTCTCTAAAGCAAGACGCAAGTTCAAAAAGATTGGTGAACGACCTGAAGAGGTAGCCGTTGGTGTGGTTACTGTACAAGGTAGTAATGGTAAAGTTTACTACATTGAAGATGGTAAATGTTCATGCCCCGGATTCACATTTCGTGGAAACTGTAAACATACTGCATAAATACTTGTATGTTAACATTAGTAGAACCTAATCATCCAGCAATTATAACTCGCTGTACAACTGACCCTTTTGAATTAGATGATGTCAAGTCTTATGAACAAGACATGCTTACTCTAATGGGAGAAAGATTTGGTGTTGGCCTAAGTTCAAATCAAGTAGGTCATAATTACAGAATGTTTGTAATGCACCATACTGTACATGGTGAGATAGGCGTGTATAATCCTGAGATAATTAGTGTATCTGATAAGTCTATTGGCCTAGAGGAAGGTTGTTTAACTTTCCCTTTACTGTTTGTAATTCTAACAAGACCTGCAGAAATCAAAGTCAAGTATCAAACTGTAGATAAAGAATTTGTTGAAGAAGAACTATCAGGAATAGATGCTAGATGTTTTTTACATGAATACGATCACCTTGAAGGCAAAGTATTTCTAGAGTATGCCAGCGACATGAAGTTGCAACGTGCTATTAAAAAACGAGATAAAAACATCAAAAAACTTATCAGACAGCAAATGGCCTAAGATATATGGACTACCCATTCTATATCAATGATTTCGATAGAGTCAAAGATCATAAATTAGTTTATCCATCAGTAAGTAAAATATTCGAACATCCAGTATCATTTTGGTTTGGTGAACGCAATGGTAGAGGTACTTGCAATTTAGATAAGAGACTCAAACGTTTTTTCAAACGCACAGACCCATACTTGCCTATAATGGTAATTTACAATATTCCAGACAGAGACATGGGACATCACAGTAAAGGTGGTGCAAAATACACAGAAGATTATATAAATTTCTGTGATGAGATATCAAAGCAAATAGGCGACAGAGAAGTTATTTTAATCTATGAACCAGATGCATCGCCTAATCCCACTTTAATGGATGAGGAGGCTATGCAATGGAGGCATGGCCTTATGCGTCAAGGATTAAAAATCATCACACGGAATTGTGCCGCAAAAGTGTATGTTGATATAGGGCATAGTAATTGGTTAGACCCAGAACAAGCAGGCAAGATTCTTGATGCTGTTTATGTAGACGGCTGTAGAGGCTTTAGTGTTAATGTAAGCAACTTTAGAACTACCAAGGAAAGTATGTCGTGGGCTAAACGTGTAAGCGAACATGCTAAGTTAAAACACTTTGTAATAGACACTAGTCGCAATGGCAATGGTCCGTATGGTAATGAATGGTGTAATCCTCCTGGTAGAGCATTAGGTGAGGCACCTACAACTAATACAGGTGAAGAGCAATGCGATGCTTTTCTTTGGATAAAGATACCTGGAGAAAGTGATGGCAAAGCAAATGGCGGTCCTAGGGCTGGAAAGTTTTGGCCTGAATATGCAGATGAATTAGTTAAGAATACATAAATGGCTAACTTTAATTTTTTTGGTGACAGTTGGTATTGGACTTGGAATTTAGGCCCTAGGTCATGTAGTCACCCAGAACCACCCTACATTCGTAGCAAACAATTAATAGATCTAAATAAAATTTCTTTATACAATTTTTCAGGACATGAGCATTCTTGGAGCCAAGGGCATAGTTTGTATGATATCTATCTAAAACATTTAGGGCACAACACTAGATGTTTTTGCTTTCCAGCACAAAATTGGGACGTAACATTACAATCTATACTGGCAACAAAATTAAATGGTGGAATAGTAGAGAGACCAAATTGGAACAGGGGTGTTCATACTTGGGACAGCACAATTGACGAAGGCTACACTGTAATTTTTTATTCTAATATCATCAGATCTGGCTCCACAGATGCACCAGTACACAATAAAAAAGAGCTAGATAATTTCATTGAGCATACAAACACTTCCAGTTTAATCAGACTAGCAGACTGGGCTACAAAAAATAAACAAAAAGTTATTTTGCTAGGTGGACAAAGTAAGTTTGATAAAAGTACATTTAACAAGTGGAAACGGCAGAATAAGAATGCCCCAATCGTATTGGGATCATCTGATCTTATAGCCTCAGTGATAATACAACATGTTAACCCAGATTATTTTTCTCAGCATGGTATTCAAGATTTTGGATACTGGAAGTTGTCTACTGATATTGGTGTAAACAATAATTGGGATTATAAAATATTAGATGAAATGAACGAACAACAAAAGTTTTATATCGATGCTACAGATGACCCATATATAAAACCGTTTGTTTTTCCTGACGGTGGACACCCTAGTCTATTGGGACAATATTGTATTTTAGATTTGATACTGTCAGTTGTTGACAATAAGTTTAACTAACGCCGCTAGGGTCGTCATCATAGTCTGGATCTGACACTTCAATATCACCTGGTCCAGTACCATCTTGTGTCATATCATCACCAGGAGGTACTGATAATGAATTTTCTAAATAGTGTTTTGCACCACTTAAATACGTGCCTGCTTTGACAATTTTTGCTTGCCACCAATGTGGGAAATCTGCATCAGGTAATTCGTCGAGCATTTTGAACAGTTCAACACAGTAACTACCCATTTGAAATAGTTCTCTACGAATCATATCTCTTTCGTTGTCAACATGACCAACTGCCATCTTGACATTGTTACTATCACCAGCATCTTTTTCTGTTACAATGCCTGCTAAATGTTGTAATCTATCTATCTCGTTCATTATATACCTGCCAATTTTCTAAGTTCAAACATTGCTTCTTCAATGGCTTTGTCTACTGTACCATCAAGTGCTTCTTCCATTTCTGGTTCGTGATCATACTCGCCATGATCTTTCCAATCTGCATTGTCTACAGTATCTTCAGCATGTCTTTGAAGTATTTCGTCTCTGTCATCATCCATGTGCAAGTTTAGGTCTCTGCCAATCTCACTCATTTCCTGATCAAGTTCTTCCATTGATAATCCACATGCTTGTGCGTATGCTTCTTCGCCACCTTGTGCATAAGCATCCATTAACTCGTTGTATGCTTCTTCTTCACGGCTTTGTTCTGCATCAACATCAAAACTTTCTTCTTTCTTTTTCTTATCTTTAACGGCTTTTTTCATTGGCTCTTTTTTATCGCCATCACCGTCGATGTCTATGTAGTCTTGCTTAGCCGCTTCTTCCATGTCTGGTTCTTCTTGATCATCTGGATCTGCAAAAGGACCTTGCCAATCATTTAATACAGCATGTAAAACGTCCATACCACACATTAATTCTGATGCTTTTGATTCTATTTCTTCTTCACTGGCACCATCTTCTTTCATGTCTGCTAGTATATCAAAGTCTTCTTGTGCTTGATCTCTAACTGCACCTTCTGCAACATGATTTGGTGTACCACAATGTGGACATGCATCTGCACTTACTGGGTGATCTTTATCACAGTTAGGACATTTGATTTCACTCATGTCTGGTTCTTCGTTAGCCAGTTCATTAACCTCAATGCCAGCAAGTTTTTTTAATTCAGACATTGCAGATCTTTTTCCATCAAAATCTCTGAGCTTGATGTCTTTATACTTGTCTTTTTCTGCTTGACGTTGTTGAGATTTTAGTTTTTGACTTAACTGTTTTTGTTGCATGACATCGATGCCATTACTCTTCATCATGTCTGCGAATACAGTGTGCATTTCTTCAGTGTTGCTAAATGGTTTGTCACCATATGCACTTCTTTCTGCTTGTGCGGCCTGTGACCACAAAATAAAGTTAGCATCGTATCCTGCATCTTTATCGTAATTTTTCCAATCCCATTCTCTTTCGCTAATTACTTGTTCTTCAATACCGTAGTCATCTCTGATATCAGAAAGATCAACACTTTCGTTTTCTTTTTCGTATTCATCTCTTTCTTGATCTGCTTTAGGATCTTTTATCAATTCCATGTTTTTAAGAGCGTTTGAAACTAATTGGATAACAAATTTTTTGTCGTCTTCTGGTAGATTCATAACAGAACCTACTTGATCTAAACTTGAAATAATTGCACTTAGTCTGTCACTAACTGCTAAACCGTTATCGTCATTTTTTAGACGTGCATTGATTTCACCTAGCAATAATGCAGGTGATTTAAGAAGTTCCATCATAAAATGATCTTTCTTTACTTGAGGATCATTTGGATCTTCTTGAGGTCCTACTCTGTTAGCAATACTTTTCTTAATTGTACTGTGAAACATTTGTGGATCTGCTGGGAAAAATTCTGCTTTAGTAGGATCACTTGCTTTTGCCTTATCAGGACGTTCAGCCGCCGCCTTAGCATCTTTGGGACTAACAGTTTGATAATCATCAAAGTTTACTGGTGCTTCGTCTAGACCTGCTAATTGTTTAATTCGATTAATGTCTTCACTCATTTTATTATCCAATATTTTATCTTGTAGTAAGTTAAATATTCCTTGATCAAACTTGCCAAGGTAATTTCTCATAACTTCCTTACGGTGCTCCTCATCTACTGCATTTACAAATGCAGTTCTAAATGCACTTGCACTAGCAACTTCACCATTACGCTCTACTGTAGGAGCAGTTGCTAAATAACCTCTAAGGTTAAATGGTAGTGGTTCACCGTCCTTAATACTATTTATCATTTGCATCCATTTTGGGCCACTTCCATTAAGTTTCATATCGAGGCCCGAATCTGGGTCTACGTTATTAAAATCAAAACGAGCATCAGCCTGCATATCTTTATCGCCAACTATTAATATCAGTTGAGTATTTTCTGCATCAAAATATTGTGCATAATCATCGCCATTATAAGGTCTTCGCACATTGATAATTTTATTACTGGGTATATTATACATCTCAATCATCATTGCACGTTTTTCGTCAAAGTTAAAAGGAGATTTAGGATGATCTACTTTGTCTGATGTTGCTATATAAATTTCTGCATTAGGAAATGAGTTTTGTAACCCAGTGAACACTGCCGCATGGTGCGGTAGCATAGGTTGGAATCTTCCTGGATAAACTACAACTTGTTTCATATACACTATTTATCATGATCTAAAGAAGTTAGCCACATGCTTATTTCTCCGATCTCAATATGCTGAGGTTGATCAAGAGTCCATAATATCATGTCTGTTACTTCTGTAGCAGATAACATAGGTATAGTGTCGTGTTTGTCTTTGGTCATTTCAGTTTTAACATACCCAGGATTTACATTTATGATTCGACATTTTTTATCCATGTCAAACATTCCTTTGTATGCAACTTTTGCAAGTTCTTTTTTAGTAGCAGAATAACTTGGATTACCGCTGATGCCGTATTTGCTTCTGCTGTTTATGTTTATGATTGTTTTTGTTTTATCAGTTTTCCACTGTTCGAATATGTCATTGAATAAATCTACTTGGTAAAAATCTAACCAGGCATTGTTTATAAAAACATCACAGTCTTTGACTTTATGTATGATTGCATTACGGTCTTCTTGGTCACTGATATCGTAACTGTTTTGTCTACTAAAGCCATAAACAGTGTGACCTTTGTAGATCAGTGTGTCATATAATGCTTTACCAATGCCTTTAGTGTGTCCTGTGATCCCTATTTTCATAACGTATTCCTACTAAGTGATATCTATCTGTTGTGCCGTAGTTTACAGCGGTGTGTAATCCTGTTGTGTTTACTTCATAACTTTTGCCTAATTCTAAATGTTCATATGCAACTTTTACTTCGCTACCACTACTTGGCATATCTGCAAAGAAACATAAAAACCTATCTTGATTTGTAGTTAAAGGAACATACAATCCCAC